>Ga0209710_1000089_pt1 | contig 101430 bp, 91 predicted proteins | sample ArcticOcean_MG_C_5_FD_187436 | JGI IMG/M metagenome (GOLD analysis project Ga0209710, IMG submission 187436) | Marine microbial communities from western Arctic Ocean - ArcticOcean_MG_CB4_138 (SPAdes) (version 2) | ecosystem: Environmental > Aquatic > Marine > Oceanic | place: Arctic Ocean...
ACATAATTATCTTTGGTTTTCCGCAGCTTGGGTTTATTCTTGAGTATTTCACTTTGTTAGTTGGAGTAATTATGTCAACTAAAGACGCATCTAGATTATGATTTATATTTGAATAGCTAACCAGTTGAGAGCTTACCCAGTAATTAGAGCTTCCGCTAGCATTTGCTACTCCATAATCTATATTGTGTACTTGACCAGGTGTGACCAAAGATGTTATGTCGTCTTCTCTTAAATCTGAGGCTTGTCCTGGGCACCATCCAGCTCTATCATAAATCCAAGTTCCTCCTTGAGGGTAAATTGGATTTGCACCACATTCCGTCCATACAGGCCATGTATATTCTGTAGCTCCACCATTTAAGTTTAAGAAATGATTTTGAGAAATAAACTCTCCTTCTTGTCCATGACCAGTAATTACAGTTCTAATTTTAAATTCACTTGCATTTGGATTAATTACAACGTCTCTAGGTTCAAAGCAATTGTTATTCATAATTGAGGTATAGCCTTTAGATTGTGGTCTCCAAATCTGTTGAATGTCAATTATATCTCTAGGGGGTGTGCCTATTATAAAATGAAACTTAATATCCATGTCTTCTTGCCATTGCCCACCGCTAGTCATGTTTATTCTTTTATTTCCATGAAGGATTGGAGCAAAATCTGTGACGTCAAAAAACCATGTCTTTCCTTCAGTGCCTAAGTCAAGGTATGCTCCGTATGGAGTTACAAAAGACATTATTTGAAATGCCATAGGGTATCTTTGATAATAATTTAAATCTGAAATTGTTATAGAACTATCAATAGGCCAGTTGTGGGTAGTTAGAACTATTCCATTTGTATCATAAGTATAACTATAAGCATGCCAAAAATTATTTGATGAAACTATTGCAATACTATCATTCAAAAGTGTGTTTGAGTTTGAAAAAACACTTAGCTCTTTAACAGTATTAGGAGTTGCTAACGCAGAGTCTAAAACTGTTATAGAAGATGTATTTAAAATGTAATCTCCTTGAAAAAGTTTAAGAGTTGGTCTAAAGTTTGAGCTATTGAAAAATGTATTGATTTCCTCACCTCTATCAACTTCCCAGATTACATTTCCACTAATATTTGCAGACAAAGAGCTAATGCCACATGTTATACTATTTGTGTTGTTTAAAGGGTAGTATGCTACGCATTCATTAATGTTTGGGTGACTGATAGATTGTTGTAAAAGCCTAGAGTTGTACCACTCAGAAATAGTTGATTGTGAAAGTTCTTTATTAAAAATCTGTAACTCTTTTATATTTCCATCCCATAGATTAGATGATCCATTAGCATTTGAGCCAAGTTTCAAGCTTTGAATATTAATTGGAGCTGTTTTGTTATTGCCACTGTGCCATAGAATACCATCTTTATACATTTTCATATCACCACTTGTACAATTTTTGGTGAAGGTCCAATGATTCCACTGATTTGAAAAATCATTTTGACTGGCTAGTTTATCTATTCTGTCATAAGATCCTGCATTGTTACCGCAATCCCAATAAACTCTGCTATTGCTCCATGGGAAATGAATATTTATAGTCCTGCTTCCATTGCCATCAAGACCCTCTAGAATTGTGCTATTAAAAGGTAGAGAATTTTCATTACCATAAACCCAAAAGGAAACTGTAATCTCATTTGAGATTGATGAAAGGTTACTTGTTGGTAATGATATTGAAGCGTTTTGTTGAACATTTATGCTGGTAGCATCGCTTGAGGAAAGTCCGCAATTAAAAGAAACTGAATCTCCTAAGATAAATGTTGTTGATGAGATGTTACTTGCATTTGTTATAGATAGCTCTACAATAATATTTGAAGTTGCGTCCCATGCAAAAGGAGTATGGAATTGACATCTGATTTCACCTGATAAAAGATTAGTATTTGCATGATAAACTTCTGTAAAGCCATTTGAGTGAGGGTGATTATTCTCAAGAGTAGAGTCTAAAGTAGATTTTATTTTTATTTTTAAGAAATTAGCTTTATGTGGAGTGTTATTTATGAAATTAGAGTCTGCAATAAAAAGAGTTAGTGCGTCAATAGAGTCATTAGAAAGGCCAAAACTTAAAAGTTCGCTAGCTCTATAAAGAAATTGTGATTTGCTTGAGTTTTTTTCTGTTGCTAAAACAAAATCTAATTCTTTACTATATGAGCCTGTTACAGTTGAATCTTCATAAATAGTACTGCTTATTGTAGTGTTTTGTTGATAAAATTGATAGTAGTTGAAAATTGGATTTAGGCTATATTCATATAAGCTTCCGCTGTAGTTAGATATAAGGTGACTTGGAGTTGTAGAAAGTATAGAGTCAATTCTCGTAGAATCATGAATATTTGTATGGCAGCTATAGTCCCAGGCACCACATCCGATATTATTAATACTTCCGCTAGTATTTACAACATCATCTTTACATCTCATGTTATATGACATTATAATCTTCTCATACGAAAGATTGTTTGTAGGGAAATTAATTGAGGTATCTCTGGTTGTACTTGAATAGTCAAATGTTTGCACAGTAATTGTGTCCCCTGGGTTTTGTGCCTGTATTGTACTAAAGCAAAAAATAGTTATAAAAAAAACAATATTTCTAATCATAAAATAAGGATTTTTAATGTTTAAGCAAATTTAGGTTTAATTTTCAATTTCAGTCACACCTCCTGATACTATTAATTTCATTATGTCACTTGAGGCAGAATTAATAGTTGTAATATTTTTTTTATCAACTATAAATAATTGTCCTGAGAATGCATATGAATGTGGAAGATAAACTAAAACTCTTTCAGAATTTATGTTTAAGTTTTTAAGGTCTTCATTTGTTATAAAGCCAATTCTTTCAATTGTGGAGTTTTCATATATTTTGACTAAAACTGCCTGATCGAATCCTTTTTTTCCGCCAACAAATGTATTCATAAGGTCTTTAACAGAAGAAAAAATAGTTTTTAATAGAGGGGCTTTTTTTAGTATTTTAACGAAAAGGGAATTTATTGGAGAGGTAATAAGCTTGGAACCTACAGCTCCAATTAAAGTAATAATACTGATAACCACTATTAGACCAAGTCCTGGAAAGTCAAAAGGAAGTATTCCATCTATTTTGTTGAATGACCAATAAACTACATATAGAGTTACGCTGATTGGTACAATATATAGTAGCCCCTGAAGAAAGTAATTAATTATCTTGTTCATTTTGTTGTTTTGTTAGAGGTTAAAGATAATAATCTTATGATTTCTTTAATACATATATATGGTAATTATATTAACAATATTTTTATTCTATTTTATTCTATTTAGTTGTATTTTATTGCATTTTTGTTACATTTTATTACATTTTATTACATTTTATTACATTTTGTGCAGTTTTAGTGTATTTTTTGTTCTATAATATTAATTTTTTAAAAACAGTTTTAAGTTATGCATGCATAGTATTATTTTTGTATTTTTGAAAAGTTAATCACTTGAAATTAGTACTTATATTAGCCAAAATTTAAAAAATATGAAAAATATAATATTTATTTTTTTAGCAACATTTATTTCTTTAATCTCTTACTCCCAAGATTTTAACGGTTTTGCTTTATATAACGCTCAGGGTGATAATACTACTTACTTAATTGATGAAAATCAAAATATTGCGCATACTTGGACTATGTCTACTGAATGTAATTATACCGTTCAATTAAAAGATAATGGTAATTTAGTCAGAGGTACTAAGAATAATGTTCAGACAGGAGGAACAAATAATCAACTTAATGGTGCTGCTGATGCAGGTCGAGTTCAAGAAATTGATCCAAACGGTAATGTAGTAATGGATTTTTTCTATTCATCGTCTTCTTTTTTAAGCCATCATGATCTTACTTTAATTGGTGATAATATTTTAATAACAGCATGGGAAGTCAAATCTTCTACCGAAGTAAATGATGCTGGAGGAAGTGCAACTTCAGATAAGTGGCCAACACATTTTGTAGAAATTGCAAATGACGGAAATGGTGGTGGTCAAATTGTTTGGGAATGGCATATATGGGACCATATGATTCAAGATACTGATTCTAGTAAACCTAATTATGGAGTTATCTCAGATAATCCACAACTTATTGATATCAATATGATTAATTCTGCTGGTGGTGGTCCTGGAGGTGGTGGAGGTGATTGGTTTCATGTAAATGGAGTTGACTATAATGAAGATCTTGATCAAATCTCTTTTTCCTCAAGATTTGCTAGTGAAATATATATTATTGATCATAGTACAACAACTGCAGAAGCCGCAAGTCACAGTGGAGGCAATTCAGGAATGGGGGGAGATATACTTTACAGATGGGGAAATCCAAATAATTATGGAATTTCTGGAACACAAGTTATTCCAAATGCTGTACATGATGTAAGATGGATTACTAATGACGGAAGACCAAATGGAGGTTTTTTACAAGTTTTTAATAATTCAGGAGTCTCTAATAATCAATCTGCTGTTGACGGAATAGAAACTCCAATCGATCCAAATAATCAGTATAATTACTTTAGAGCAAATGGTCAAGCATTTGATCCCTCATCATATACAACAAGATATGCATGTCAATATTCAGCATCAGGGCAATCTGCTTCAGATAGAATGTCAAATGGAAATATTTTTGTTAACGCCTCTGGTGGACAAGGGGGGGCTGGTGTAATGTATGAAGTCGATGATAATGGAACAATAGTTTGGGGGCCATATAATGCAGATACTCAAAAAGCTTTTAGATATGAATGTGACCACCCTGGGATTATTGCATTACAGCCATATATGAATTCAACACTTACTACATCTTGCTTTAATACATCTAATATTGAGCAGTTAAAAAGTATCTACAATTTTGATGTTTATCCAAATCCAAGTAACGATTTATTTAATTTGAATCTAAATGTTAGACAAATTTCTGACCTTAATATATCTATTATAAATTCATCAGGTAAAATAATTTATAACAAAGAGTTAAAAGATTTTTCAGGAACGTTATCAAAGAAAATTGACTTAAAGAGTTATCCTGTTGGTTTATATAATATTATAATTTTATCTAATAATTCCTTGCCTTTGGTAAAGAGAATAGCTCATATTAAATAAGTGTTATTTAGAAGAATTTTTTTAGTTATTTGTTTGTTGCAATTAAGTAAAAATGTAATTGCTCAAGGAGATTTTTATAATATTGATTCTATTTCTGAAATTAGATTATATTTTTTTGATGCAAATTGGGATCATTTACTTGATAGCATGTATGTTGTTGGTGAAAAAGATAGAGTTGTGGCAAATATTATCATTAATGGTGATAGTTATGATAGCGTTGGTGTAAGATATAAAGGTTTTAGCTCAGTAAGTATTAATACGATAAAAAACCCATTTAATATTTCTTTAGATTATTTAATAAACGATCAAGATCATAAAGGAATAAATAAAATTAAACTTTCTAATGTTATTCAAGACCCTTCGTTTGTTAGAGAGGTATTAAGCTATGATATTGCAAGAAAGTATATGCCTGCATCAAAGGCCAATTTTTCAAATCTATTTATTAATGATACTCTTTGGGGTTTATATGTAAATGTAGAAGCTGTAAATGAAAAATTTCTTGTTGATCATTTTGGGTCTAAAAACAACTCTTTTTTTAAGTGTAATCCTCAAAATTTAAATATTCAAATTGGTGGGGAAAACTCTAATCTTAGTAATTCTCATGGAAATGATAGCACTGATTATTATAACTATTATGATCTTGAATCAGATTATGGATGGACTCAATTGTATAATTTAATTGATACACTTAATAATTACTCCGATAGCGTTTATAAATTGCTAAATATTGATAGAGCACTATGGATGCATGCATTTAATTACACACTTATAAATTATGATTCTTACATTGGATATGGCCAGAATTATTATTTATATAAGCAACCTTCTTTAGAGTTCAGTCCAATTCTTTGGGATATGAATATGTCATTTGGAGGCTTTCGTTTAACTGATGCTTCACAGTTATATTTTAATGGATTTAATATTTCTCAAGCCCAAACAATGGATCCATTTGTTCATTATTACACTCCATTTATTTCCCCCAGACCATTAATAGAAAAATTATTTCAATCTTCTAGATATCAAAAAATGTTTATGGCTCATATTAGGACAATTGTTGAAGAAAATTTTTTAAATCAAGATTATTACTCCACTGCTCAATATTTGCAAAATATGATTGATGCTTCTGTTCAAAATGATACAAATAAGTTTTATTCATATAATGATTTTACTAATAATCTTAATAATCAAGTTTCACTAACTGCATCAATATGTCCTGGGATATCTGAACTTGTTGACGCTAGAGCAAACTACTTATCAAATTATAGTGGTTTTAATGGAGCCCCTATTGTTTCTAATGTTAATCCACAATCTTTAGTTTTTGGTAATGATTTTTATATAAATGCAGATGTTTTAGGCTCTACAGATGTAGTTTTATATTTTAGATTTGGAGAGAATATGAGGTTCAAAGAAGTAAATATGTTTGATGATGGTAACCATAATGATGGATTACCTAATGATGGTACTTTTGGGGCTTTAATAACCAATACTGCAAATTCTGTTGATTACTATATTTATGCAGAAAATGATTCGTCCGGAATTTTCTCGCCCGAAAGAGCTGCTCACGAATTTTATTCTATATCAACTAATATTCCTCAGTCTAAGTTAGTTATTAATGAGGTGATGTCAAATAATAAATCTACTGTAACTGACAACAGTGGTAAATATGATGATTGGATTGAATTATTTAATAATTCTTCAACACCAATCTCTACAAATAAATTATTTTTTTCAGATAATTTGCAGAATATTTCCAAATGGAAATTTCCAAATATTATAATTAAACCGCAGGAATACTTTATAATTTGGGCAGATGAGGATGGTCATCAAGGAGATAATCATGCAAATTTTAAGTTATCAAATCTTGGGGAACAATTAATAATATCTAACTATGATTCTTCTATAATTGATGCAGAATATATTTATACCCAACAAGATGATATTTCATATGGGAGATCTCCCAATGGAGTAGGATCATTTACTATGTTAACACCAACATTTAATCAAAATAATACTCCAACTAATGTAGCGGAATCTTACTTACTAGATGATTTTTTTATATTTCCCAATCCTTTTGATGATTACTTACACATTAATGGGGAATCAGACTTTAAAGTTTATAATGTCTTAGCTGAAATGATTTATTTAGGAAAAAGCTCCCAAAATTATATAAACACATCAAAATGGATTCCTGGCATTTATTTTTTAAATAGCTGGGATAATAAATTAAGCTTAAAGCTTATTAAAATCAAATAAACATGAAAAATATTTTTATTCTGTTATTCAATTGTTTGATAATGAATGCTTTTGGACAAGTAATAACTAATTATACATCTCAAGATGGCTTAATCAATAACTATGTTGAATGTGTTGCAATAGATGCTAATGACAATATATGGTTTGGTACAGCATTTGGAGTGTCAATGTTTAACGGTAGTTCATGGGTGTCATTTGATCAATCAACATACCCACTGATGTTATCTGATGATATTAAGGCTATCACTGCTGCTTCAAGCGGAGATATATGGATAGGGACAGATTACGGTGTTAATCGACTTATTGATGGAAATACGGCTTTTCCTTCTTGGGAAAGTTATACTATAAATGATGGTCTTGCTAATAATAAAGTTACAAGTATTGATGAGAGTCCAAGTGGAAAATTATGGTTTGCTCACTCTTCTTTTTCAGCAGGGGTAAGTGTATTTGACGGATCTTTATGGAGCTCCTATAGTGCACCTGATCTGCCAATTAGTGGTATTTGTGCTACATCCTTTGATTCCAATGGTGATAAGTGGTTTACCTCTCCTTTAGATGGTTTAGTACATTTTGATGATAATTTATTTACCCAGTATACAATTTCTGATGGATTGGTTAGTAATTATAGTACTGCCATCTGTGTTGATAATAATGATCATAAATGGATTGGTTCTGGAAGTGGAATGACACAATTAAACGCAAGCAATAGTAATTTTACCAAACATACTTTAATGTATTTATTACCTCCTCCAGACACATTAAATCCTGTTGTGGATATCGCAGAAGACTCATGGGGGAGAATATGGGCTACTATATATGTAGGCTATTTAGCAGAAGGGGGTGTCGCTTTTTGGAATGGAAGTCAATGGATTGATTATGATCAAAATGACGGTATTATAGGGCCTAATGTTAGAGGTCTTGCAATTGATTCTGAAGATAATGTATGGATTGCTACTAGTGCAGGTGTTTCAAAAATTTCGGCTATTTCAAACTTTATAAAAGATAGTGATAATACAGACCTAAATATTTTCTTTAATAATGTTACTGAAAAAATTAATATTAGTTCTAAAGAAAATTTTAGTTTTTCTTTTAAAGTATATAATACATTAGGCGCTCTAATTTATAATTTAGATAACATCTTTAAAAAAGAAATAGATCTATCTATGATAAAATCTGGCATTTATTACATTAGCGTAGTTCAGGGTGGTGAAATTGCTAAAAAGAAAGTTGTAATTCATTAAGCTTGTTAATAAGTATTATTTTTAGTCTTTATCTCATTAATCTTCCTTTGTAATTTTGATTAAAATATAAATAATCAATTATGAAAAGAATATTAGCATTTATTTTCAGTTTAGTTTTTATAAGTTCTTGCATTACTCCAAAAGTATATAATGAGCTTTTTGCTGAGCATGAAAAAGCTCAAAAAGACTTGCTAAGTAATGAACAGGTTATTCTTAATCTAAGAGAAAATCTGCAAAAATTTGAGAGTTCAGTTAGTGATTTAGAAGATATAGTAAAAAATCTTCAAGCAGATTCTTCATTAATAAACCAAGAGCTTTTAACATGTCAAAATAAATATAATGAGTTAAGCACAACATATGAACTGCTTAATTCAAAAAGTAGTAGATTGTTGGGAGAAAAAGCAAAAGAAACTAAAGATCTACTTGAAAAGCTAGAATTAGCTCAAAATGAACTTTTCGCAAAAGAAGATCAATTAAATAAATCAACTACTTCACTTAAATTACAAGAAGATGCATTAGAAAAATCTCTCAAAGAGTTGGAGTACAGGTCTTCAAGAGTTGCTGAACTTGAAGCTATAATTAATAGAAAGGACTCTATGGTAACTGCCTTAAAGAAAAATATTTCTAAAGCATTAATTGGTTTAGAAGGAGATGGTTTAACAATAGAACAAAGAAATGGGAAAGTATATATTTCCTTAGAAGAGGATTTGTTGTTTGCCTCAGGTAAATATGAAGTGAATCAGACAGGAATTGCAGCTTTAGATAGGTTATCTGCTGCTTTATCGTCTCAAAATGATTTAGAAATTTTAGTTGAAGGACATACTGATAGTATTCCATTAAGCGGAAGAGGTTTAATAAAGGATAATTGGGACTTAAGTGTGATGAGAGCAACCTCTGTTGTTAAAAGAATGACATTAAATTCTGATTTAAATCCCGCTCAATTAATAGCTGCAGGTAGAAGTGAATTTATTCCAATTCTTACAAATAGGACTATAGAAGGGAGAAGTATGAATAGAAGAATTGAGATGATATTGTCGCCAAATTTAGATGATCTTTTCAAGCTCCTAGAAGAGTAAGTCTTATGTCTGAAAGAGTTTTAATAACTGGATATAATGGTGCATTAGCTAAGCGAGTTGCAATAATTTTAGAGAAAAAATTTGATTTAGTTTTTCTAACTTCCAATAAAAAATCTGTAAATAATAAAAACATTTTTTTTTGGAATATTGAAGAAGAATATATTGATCCATTAGCTTTAAAAGATTGTAAGCATATTATTCATCTTTGTGGATTTAATATTATGAATCGTTGGTCTAAGAAGAATAGAGAGCTAATGTATTCAAGTCGTGTTTTAACCGCAAACTTATTATTTAAAAAATGCTTTGAATTAGAGTTAAAGATTGAAAGTTTTATTGGAGCTTCAGCAATGGGTTATTATGGTTTAAATACGATTGCAGATGTGGATGAAAGTGCAGAAAATGGTAGCGATTGGTTGGCTAAACTCTCACTGGACTGGGAGAATGCTGCAAATCAGTTTAATAAAATTGGTTCTCGAATTGTCAATCTAAGGATTTCTTTATTGATGGATTTGAATTCAGGTTTTTTAAAAGTAACCTTATTACCTTTAAAAATTGGCATAACCTCAATATTTACTCCAGCCGATTTAGTATATTCTTGGATTCATATTGATGATGTTGCTAAATTTATTTTATATGCTATTGAAAATAATCATGTAGCTGGCCCATACAATATGGCAGTTCCAAATAGGCAAAGTCAGAAAGAGCTGATAAAAGAAATTAAAAGTTGTGTTTTTCCTTTTGCAATTATTTTTCCGATACCTATTTTTTTAATGAAGTTTTTTTTAGGAGGAAGGAGTCAAGTTTTAAGTGGAGGTCTTTATTTGAAATCTGATAAGATACTTAATTCTGGATTTAATTTTACATATCCTTCAGTTACAAGTTTTTTAAAAAATAATAAAATTTCAAATGTCTATTCTAAATAAAGGTTCAAAGCTATATAGTATTTTTTTAAATTTGTGTCCCAAGTGTCATAAGGGGAAATTTTGGAAAACAGATAATCCTTTTAAGAATATTTTATTAAAAAATTCAGAATCTTCGATTTCTTGTGATAAATGCTTGATTAAGTATGAACTCGAAATAGGTTTTTGGTATGGAGCTATGTATATTAGTTATGCAATTGGAGTTGCCCTAATGTTATTATTATGGGGAGGTTTGATTTTGTGTTTTCCTTTGATGGATGTAACAATATTAATTTCATTAGTTGTTTTAGGTATACTGATTTTCTGTCCAATTAATTATCACCTTTCTAGACTTATTTGGGTCAATATATTTATAAAATATCAAGGAGATGTTAATTAGCTTGATTACCTCTTTCTAAATATATAGATTGCTAGAAGTAAAATACATTCTAAAAAAAATAATCTTGTTAGATCTTCCGATGTTAAGCTATTTTCTATGGAAAGTTTAATGATGTTAAAACTTACTATAAGAAACGCAATAATTAAAATCCCTTGGGCTTTGTTAAATTTTTTTAGCATAAATCAAATTTATAATATAATAATGCGGTGAGGAAGGGATTCGAACCCCCGAAACAGTTTCCCGTTTACACGCTTTCCAAGCGTGCGCCTTAAGCCACTCGGCCACCTCACCAAATACTCATGCGAATTTAAAACTATATAGTTAATTCACCAGCTAAGTTTTCTGTAACTTTTATTTTTATTATACTATTTTCTAAATTTGTTCCTAATAAGAACATTAGTTTTGTTAAAGCAGCTTCAGTTGTCATATCTTTTCCACTAATTACTCCAATTGCTTCTAGCTGCTTACTTGTTTGATAATGCCCTTGATTAACGCTCCCCGAAAGACATTGTGAGACATTAATAATTATTTTTCCTTTTTGAATAGCAGACTTTAGTTCATTTATAAACCAATTTTCTGTTGTTGCATTTCCAGAACCAAATGTTTCAAGTATAATCCCTTTTGAAGAATTTAATATTGAAATAACTACTTCTTTTCTTATTGAAGGAAATAATTTAAGTATAGATACATTATTCGATAAATTTGAATGTGCTTTTATTGGATAATGAGAAGCTTTTTTTACATATTGTTTTTTATATTTAATATTAACCCCTGCCTTAGCAAGAATAGGATAATTTGGAGATTGAAAAGCATCAAAATTATCTGCATTTACCTTTGTCACCCTATTGCCTCTATAAAGTTGATATTCAAAATATACACAGACTTCTTTTATTAAATTACTTGCAGCAATTTCAATTGCAGTAATTAAATTTTCTTTAGCATCTGTCCGTTTAATACCTATAGGTAATTGTGAGCCAGTTAAAACTACTGGTTTATCCACATTTTCTAGCATAAAGCTTAATGCTGAAGAAGTATATGCCATGGTGTCAGATCCATGTAGAATAACAAAGCCATTATATTTATCATAATTTTCTTTAATACAATTAACAATTTCAATCCAATGACTTATGGTCATATTTGAGGAGTCAATAGGGTTGTCAATACTTTTATGATCTATTTCTGTTTCAGAATCGCTAAGCTCAGGAAATGCATTTCTAATCTCATTAAAATCAAAAGGTTCTAACGATTTATTTTTTTTAATCATTCCAATTGTCCCTCCAGAATAAATAAGTAATATATTTTTCATTTAAATTTTGAAAAGGTTATTAGCATTTAATGTTGTTATATCTCTAACTGTATTAATCTCAATATCCTTAATTAGCGCAAGCTTTTTGGCAATATTAACTATGTATTTACTTTCGTTTCTTTTACCTCTAAAAGGAGTCGGAGCAAGATATGGTGAATCAGTTTCTAGAAGAATCTTATTTAGAGGTATTGTTTTCATTACTTTATCTAAGCCACTGTTCTTAAATGTTAAAACACCACCAACCCCAAGATAAAAGTTTTCTAATGCAATAATTCTTTTAGCATCAACTTCATTTCCTGTAAAACAATGGAAAACACCAGATAATTTATCGCAATTTAATTTTTCAACTATTTTTATTGCCTCATCAAATGCCTCTCTTACATGAATAACTATTGGGAGCTCGTATTTAATTGCTAGCTCAATTTGATGAGTAAATATTTCTTGTTGTAAACTTAGAGATGTTTTTTCCCAGTATAAATCTAGACCAATTTCCCCTATTGCAAGAAATTTATTTTCTAAGAGCATCATTTCAAGATGCATTAATTCACTTTTAATTGATTCTTCTTTTACAGAGCAGGGGTGAATACCAATCATTGGAAAACAATTATCAGGATATTTCTTTGAAAGATTTAACATTGATTCTGTAGTGCTAGAATCAATGTTTGGAAGAAGTAATTTAGTTACACCACTTTCAATAGCATCTTTTATTACCTGATCGATATCATTTTTAAATTCAGTTAAATATAGGTGCGTATGTGTGTCTATAAAAGTCATTGTGCAATATTAGTTAAATTCTTTAGTTTTACATCTGTGTCAAAACCTATTAAAATACTAATTGTTAGATTCAGTTCCATTGGCGATATTGTGCTAACCTCACCAGTAATAAGATGTCTTAAAACCCAAATTAATACTGAATTACACTTTTTGACTAAATATCAGTACCATTCTTTGCTTATAAATAATCAGTATCTTGATAAAATATATTATTTAGAAAATTCTTTTACTGAAACATTACGTGAGCTAAAAAAAGAAAATTATGACTATATAATTGATCTTCATAATAATATTAGATCTTTTTTTCTTTTACTATTAGGAGTGAAAATGAAAAGATACTATAAGTCAAATTTTAATAAAATATTAAATATAAATTTTGGTTTAAAACTCAATAATAAAATCCATACTGTAGAGCGTTATATGCAAACTATCAAATTTTTGGGAGTTAAAAATGATCATAAAGGTTTAGATTATTTTTTAGATATAAAAAATGAAATTGATTTTAATGTTGATCAGAAGTTTATTGCTTGGAGTATTGGTGGTTCTTTTCAGCAGAAGCAGCTTTCAGCAGAACAGGTGTCTGGTGTTTGTAATAATTTGAAAGAACCTGTTCTATTACTTGGCGGTGAAAATGAAAAACACACTGGTGACAGAATTATCAATTTGACACAAAAAGACAATGTATATAATTTCTGCGGAAAATTATCTGTTAATGAATCTGCATATGTTATTAATAAATGTTCAGTTTTGTTAAGTAATGATACAGGATTAATGCATATTGGTGCTGCTCTAAAAAAAAATATTTTATCATTTTGGGGGTGTACAAAGCCGGACTTAGGATTTTCGCCATACTTTCCAGGAGAAAAATCAATTAAATTAGTATCTGACAAATCTCAAAGGCAATGCTCTAAACATGGCAGCTCTTGTAGGTTTACAAAGGAAGGATGTATTAAAGGAATTAGTTCGGAATCTATCTTAAACTCAATAAGTAAAATACTTTCTTAGCTAAAAAAGTGCTTTTAGCTCTGTAGCGTCTTCAGCTTTCATTTTCCCGCCAAGAATTAATGATAATTGCCTTCTTCGTAGAGCACCATCATATCTCAATTTCTCAAGTTCTGTTTCAGGGTTAACTAGAGGAACCTTTACAGGCCTTCCCATATTATTTACAGCAACAAATGTATAAATTGCTTCATTACACTTAGTCTTTTCTCCTGATAGTGAATCTTCAGCCCACACATCTAAAAAAATTTCCATTGAAGAATTAAATGACCTAGATATTTTACCTTCAATTGTTACAATACTTCCTCGTGGAATAGGGTGGTTAAAACTTACATTATTAACTGAGGCCGTAACCGAAGTCCTATTACAATGTCTTTGAGCAGTAATTGCAGCAGTGATATCCATCCAATATAAAAGTCTTCCTCCCATTAAATTATCAAGATTATTAGTATCATTTGGTAGTACAATTTCTGTAAGAATAGCTTTTGAATCTGCAGGAGTTTTATTTATCATATTTATAAGGATAAAATCCAAGCATCTGGGTTTTCTGTTCTGATTTTTTTAAGATCTGCAAGAGCATTTTCTTTAACCAAATAAGAAGAATAGCATACTCTCATTATTTTATTATTTCCATCATTGACAATTGAAGAATTATAATTCCATCGACTTAATCTTGCTACTAATTTTTTTGCATTTTCTTTTTCCCCAAATGCTCCGGCAATTATATAATATTCTGATTTAGAAAAAACAGGTGTTTCCTCTGTGGTTATTGTTACTTCTTTAATATTAATATTATTTTTTTTAATATCTATTGTCGGCTGATTAACAGTATTTATAATCTCTTTTGGTTGAATATTAATTGTTTTTGCATCGGTAATTGGAAGAAGTGATGCCATCTGAGTGTATAAATTATTTATTTTGTCCTCTTGAGTAACACTTAGAAATGAAATGCTAATTAAAGGTAAAAGAATTGCTGCAACTTTAAGTAATTTTTTTCCTGAAAAATTTTGAATTTTCTTGATTTTAGTAATCGTATTCTTAATTTCAGTCTTTTGACTTCGTAATATTTTTTTGTTTAGCGTTGAGGGAAGACCAAATGAATCTAAATTATAATTAATAGATAAATCTTGAGAAAAAATTATTTTACCATCAGAATTAAGAGTAAAGATTCCAATTTTATTAATTCTTAAAGATTTATACTTTTTAAGCTTAATTAAATTTTCATTTACAAATTTAATAGTAATTTTTTTAGCTTTTTCATGAGATATCTTTTCATTTTTAACGATATGATCTATTAGAATACCATCATTCTCCTTTAGCTCAGTATTAAAAAGGATTGATTTGCCAGGAGGAATAATAATTCCAGCTGAAGGGTTTAGTCTTGCAGAATTTTTATTACCAATAAACCCGCCAAATCCCATTACTATAATACAATCATGTGTAAATAAAAGTTCTGATATATAATGTTCAACAGAGTTTGTCATCTTACAAATGTAATTAATTTATACAATTCATTAAAACCTTATTGTGAAATTATGATTTAACACAATAATTATAAGAAATCTATTAAAATTTAATTTTATTAAGTAGTGTTTTTAAATCATCTAAAGTATCTATTGAAATATTTTCAGTATCCGTTTCTAATACTTTGATTTTATAGTTGTTATCAAGCCATCTAAGCTGTTCTAAACCATTTTTTTTCTCATTGAGACTCATTGGGAGTTTTGTGATCTTTAAAATAGTTTCTTTATTGAATCCATACATCCCAATATGCTTAAAATAGTTTAGTTTATTATTTAAACCTTTTCTGAAAAAATTTACAGCTTCATTGTTATCGTCAAAAATTAGTTTGACTATATTTAAGTCATCTATTTCTTCTTGGTTTTCTATTTTTTTATATAGCGTTCCTATTTCTATTTTAGATCTATTAAATAAATCTATTAGGCTTGATATTTGCAGTGGATTTATTGTCGGTTCATCTCCCTGAATATTAATAATTATATCAAAATCAATGCCAATTTTTTTAACTACTTCAGCACATCTATCAGTTCCTGACTTGTGGTTTTTACTTGTGATAATTACATTGCCTTTAAACGATTTAACGTGATTAAATATTCTTTTGTCATCAGTAGCTACAATTACATCGTTAAGATCTTTACATTTTTTTGCTTGCTCATAAACTCTTTGAATCATAGATTTTCCAGCAATGTCAACTAAAGGTTTTCCAGGAAATCTTGAAGAACTATATCTTGCTGGTATTATTCCTAATACTTTCATTTAAATTTTTAAACTTAATTGACATGCAATTGTTCTAGGGGGACGCATATCAGCTGGTCTACTCATATATTCTTCATTAAGAAGATTATTAATAATTAAACTAATTCTTGAATTTTTGTCAATGTTGTATCCAATTCTTAAATCAATAATAAAATCTCCGTCAAGATATTTCTCTCTAGCTTCATTTATTCCAGGAATTAATTCTTGGTTTATCCACTCATCAGTAAATATCTTATCAATATTTCTCATAAAATCATTAAAACGTAAACTAGTTCCAAAAAGAAAATTTTGATATAAAAATTCAGCATCTATTTTAGCAATATGTTGGTATCTGTATTTTAATATTGATGGGTCAGAGCTAGAGTTGTTATACGTTAGCTCTGGCCCTATTTCTTCTCCATTAATTACAAGTGGACCAATACTTTCAGTATATACTTTATTTGGCTCTAATGCAATTGGATCCATATAAGTATATCCGCCAATTAAATTGATTGATAAATCATTATTGATTTTTCCTTGACCATTAAAGCTTAATTCAACCCCACTAATCTGGGTTTTGCCAATATTTACTGATTTAAATCCTAAACCGTATAAAGGCATTGTTGTTGGGTCTCCCCATTGTCCAAATGTAAACTCCATCATGTCATGATACCTCATGATAAAAGCAGCAATATCAATAAAGCCACTCCATTTGCGGATCTTTAATTTTTGTTTTAAAGCAATTTCTGAGCTCCATCCTCTCTCGGGCTTAAGTTCAGGGTTAGCGTAGATTTCAATTCCTGATGCGTTAGTTGTAACAAATAATTCAGCCATTGATGGGAAGCGATATCCTTGACCCCAAGATGATCTTAAAAATGTTGAAGGGCTGACCTCATAGTTAATGCCAGCTCTAAAAACAGGTCTTCCAACAGAGAAATTATTAATAGAGTCACCATTTATAATATGCTTAGTTTCAGAATTTAGGCTAAAATATTCATATCTACCACCAGATGAAATATTAAGTTTTCCTATTTTTTTATCAAATTGAGTGTAAAGGGAGTGATTTCTTCGAAAATTACTGCCTTGAAAAATCTTGGAGTTTGCAAAAATAATTTCATTTGTTGTTCCCATTGTAAAACTCAGGTTAATTTTTTCTAATTTTTTCTGCCATTTATAATCACTATAATATGATTTTGATCTATTGACATTGTTTATGGTATCACCTATTGTAGAATTATCATTAATTACTTTTAAAAATCTTGTTCTTAATGTATGTCTATTATTCCCAATTATATATGTTGCATAAGGGTCAACATTATAAGTATTTCCATTTGTATTTGTTAGTTCACCGTTTAAAGGAATATATGCTCTATCATAACTATCCCAAATTATTACAGATGCAGTATTTTGGAAAAGAAAATTAGCATTTAATCCATAGCTCAATCCTTTTATTTTATCACTTTTAAAAAGAGAATTTATATTAAATCTTTTTCTATCAGTTGCTTCCCCTTGTCTATATCCATCGTCTAAAAATAAATTTCCACCAATAGATAAGTCTAGTTTTTTCATCTTATAAGATTGTAAAAACTCAAGCCCTTTAAACGCTCTTCTTTTTTCTCCATTCCAATTTAATTCATCTCTTCTTGGAAAGTCAATTAAACCAAAATGCATATTTAATTTTGTAAATCCCGGTAAAGTGTTTTTATCTATCTCAGAATTTTTTGGGTATGATGTCCTTATATTAACAACACCATTTAAAGCGGATGATCCATATAATGCAGAAGCTGCACCTTTAATTACTTCAACTTGATTAATGTTTTCTATTGCAATTAAATTCCATTGAACTTGACCTGCGTCACCAGAAATTAATGGCATATCATCGACTAAAACTAAAACTCTTGTTCCTGTTCCATAGCTCCAGCCACTTCCTCCTCTTATATTTGCTTGTCCATCTGTAATATTAAGACCAGGAATTTGCTCCATAGCAGATTCAATATTTGTAGTGTTTTTATTTTCAATAAGGCTAGGCTTTATTACCTCCATAGAAATAGTTGTTTCTTCAATTCTTTGATTAAATTTTCCTGCAGAGATCACGACGGTATTTAGTTTTTCAGAGGTGCTTTCTAAAAATATTTCTACTTGTCTATTATTAATTTTTTTAGCTAGTATTTCTTTAGAAATTGTTTTGTATCCAAGATATTTAAATGTTAGTTTGTTTATGCCTTCTTCAAGCGTAATTGTAAATTTTCCATTTAAATCAGTAGCTGTTCCAGTATTATTTGTTGTAATTATATTAACACCAATTAGTGCTTCATTATTTTCAAGATCTTTAACAATTCCAGTGATTTGCTGAGCAAGTGATAACTCTATGATCATGGAGAGGAAAATAAATAATATTGATTTTTTGTTCATTATTTGAAAATTATACAAATATAGAAAACCAAAATTGATGCAGTTTAATAATGATTTTTATAAAAAAAATATACATTTGCCGTATTATAAATTAGACGTATTTTAAATATAATCAAATATGAACAGCGATTTAAAAAATTTTATGCAATGGGTTGAATCCTTAAACAAGGGTGAGTCTGAGTTTTTACAGGCTGTAGAGGAAGTTGCAGAAGCAGTTCTTCCGATACTGAATTCTGAAGAAAGATTTAAAGGAAAAAAAATCTTGGAAAGAATGATAGAGCCTGAAAGAGTATTGATGTTTAGAGTTCCTTGGAGAAATGATAAGGGTGAGGTTATGGTTAATAGAGGTTTTAGGATTGAAATGAACTCTGCAATTGGTCCTTATAAAGGAGGACTAAGATTTCATCCATCTGTTAATCTTTCTATTTTAAAATTTTTAGCTTTCGAACAGGTTTTTAAAAATGCTCTTACAACCTTGCCTCTAGGCGGAGGAAAGGGTGGTGCAAACTTTGACCCTAAGGGTAAGTCTGATGATGAAATAATGAGTTTTTGTCAATCTTTTATGACTGAGTTATGCAGACATATTGGGCCAAATACGGACATTCCTGCAGGAGATATAGGTGTTGGTGGTAGAGAAATTGGTTATATGTTTGGTCAGTATAAAAGAATTAGAAATGAATTCACCGGAGTTCTTACAGGTAAAGGTAGAGGATGGGGTGGTTCATTAATAAGACCTGAGGCTACTGGATATGGAAATGTATACTTTGCGCAAAACATGTTAAAACTAAAAGGAGACTCTTTTGAAAATAAAACCGTTGCTATTTCTGGTTCAGGTAATGTTGCTCAGTACTCGTGTGAAAAAGCTACTGAGTTAGGAGCTACAGTTGTAACTCTTTCAGATTCTTCTGGGTACATATATGATAAAGATGGTATTGATTCAGAAAAATTATCATTTATAATGGAGCTTAAAAATGTTAAAAGAGGTCGTATAAAAGAATATGCTGATCATTTTGGTTGTGAATTTCATGAAGGTAGACCTTGGAGTGTTAAATGTGATATTGCACTTCCTTGTGCTACTCAAAATGAGCTGGATGACTTAGAAGCTAAAACACTTATTGAGAATGGATGTATTTGTGTAGCAGAAGGTGCTAATATGCCTTCTACTCCTGAAGCCGTAGAAGTGTTTTTAAATGCTAAAATACTATTTGCTCCAGGAAAAGCTTCTAATGCTGGAGGAGTAGCAACATCTGGTTTGGAAATGTCACAAAACTCAATTAGAATGAACTGGACTCGTGAAGAAGTTGATTCTAAATTGAATACTATTATGAATGATATTCATAGCCAATGTGTTGAGCATGGAAAAGAAGGTGACTTTATCAATTATGTAAAGGGAGCGAATATAGCTGGATTTTTAAAGGTTGCTGATGCTATGTTAGATCAAGGTATAGTGTAAGTGTTACTTTTTGATTATTTTAAAAAAACTGTTACACAGTTAAAATCAAATAATTCTAATAGTTTACGAACTAAGAATACTATTTTTTTACTTGCTCTAAGTGAATTATTTATTGTTATTGTTGGAATTCTTTTAGCTCTTTATATAGATAGGTTGAATTCTTCAAGAAATTTTGAGAAACAATATGAGAATATACTAAAGATAGGAACTGCTGGGCCATATTCAATTTGGGAAAAGCAATAGCATTAATAAAAAAATACATAATCTTCTGTTTATAAATAATAATATTTTTACTCCTTTTTATGTAATTTTGTTTGTAATAAAAAAGATACGTTATGATAGGTAAATTTCAACAGCAACTAAAAGATGAATTAGCAAGTATTTCAGAGGCCGGATTGTTTAAAAAAGAAAGAATTATTATACAACCTCAGTCCACAGAAGTAGAGGTAGATACAGGTGAAAAGGTGCTTAATTTTTGTGCCAATAATTATTTAGGACTTTCATCTCATCCAGAAGTGGTTCAAGCAGCAAAAGACGCATTAGACACACATGGTTTTGGTATGTCTTCAGTTCGTTTTATATGTGGGACCCAAGATATTCATAAAAAATTAGAAGAAAAGCTCTCCTCTTTTTTATCCACTGAAGATACTATTCTTTATGCAGCAGCTTTTGATGCAAATGGAGGTTTATTTGAACCATTATTTAGTAAAGAGGATGCTATTATTTCCGACTCATTAAATCATGCATCAATAATTGACGGTGTTAGACTATGTAAGGCTGAAAGGTACAGGTATAAAAATAATGATATGTCTGATTTAGAAGCTCAATTAATTGAATCTCAAGCTCAAAGAAATAGGGTTATAGTTACAGATGGGGTGTTTTCTATGGATGGATATATTGCACAGTTAGATAAGATATGTGATTTAGCAGAAAAGTATGATGCTCTTGTTATGGTGGATGATTGTCATTCTACTGGATTTGTTGGTCCTACTGGCAGAGGTACTCATGAGCATTGTAATGTTGTTGGTAGAGTAGATATTATAACAGGTACTCTTGGAAAAGCATTAGGTGGGGCAATGGGAGGCTTTACCTCAGGAAAAAAAGAAATTATTGAAATGTTGAGACAAAAGTCAAGACCATATTTATTCTCAAATTCTTTAGCACCTTCAATTGTAGGTGCAGGCATTAAAGTTTTAGATATTTTATCGGACTCCACATTTTTAAGAGATAAATTAGAATCTAATACTAAATATTTTAGAGAAAAAATATCTGAAGCTGGATTTGATATTAAAGATGGAATTCATCCTATAGTGCCGGTAATGCTGTATGACGCAAAACTTGCTGGCTTAATGGCTGACAAATTACTAGAAGAAGGAGTATATGTTATTGGGTTTTTCTTTCCTGTAGTACCTAAAGATCAAGCTAGAATACGAGTACAAATTTCTGCTGCTCATTCAATTGAAAATATTGATAAAGCAGTTGCGGCATTTATAAAGACAGGTAAGGAGTTGGGAGTCATTAATTAATATTGATGAAAAAATATTTTGCTACAGATAAAAAAAGTGTAATTTTGCACCCCTTTAATAAGTAAATAAAAAATTAAAACCGTGGATACATTAAGTTATAAAACATTATCATCTAATAAAGCTACTGCTAATAAACAGTGGTTTATAGTTGATGCTGAAGGACATACTCTTGGAAGAATGTCTTCTAAAATTGCAAAAGTCTTGAGAGGAAAATATAAAACAAATTTTACTCCTCACGCTGATTGTGGTGATTATGTTGTTGTTATAAATTCAGAAAAAATTGTAATGACAGGTTCTAAAATGAATGATAGAGAGATTTTTAGTCATACAGGTTATCCAGGTGGACAAAAAAGAATAACTCCTTTAGAAATGTTAGCTAAAGATGGAACTTCAGTTGTAAAACATGCTATTAAAGGAATGTTGCCTAAGAATAAACTTGGAGCAGCAATTTTAAAGAATTGTTATATTTTTTCTGGTTCAGAGCACGATAAAGAAGCTCAAAAACCAACAGTTCTTAATTTAAACGACTTAATATAACATATGGAAACAATTCACACAATAGGAAGAAGAAAAGCATCTGTAGCTAGAATTTATATGACTAGCGGTAAAGGTAAGGTTACTGTAAACAAGAAAGACTTTAAGGATTTCTTTCCTGTTGAGGTGATTCAGGCTAAAATTGTACAACCATTTAAAGTATTAAATGTTGAAGGTAAATTTGATGTAAAAGTAAATGTAAATGGTGGTGGAATTACTGGACAAGCTGAAGCAATTAGATTAGCAATTTCAAGAGCCATGTGTGTTTTAGATTTAGAAAACAGACCTGCTCTTAAAGCAGAAGGTTTACTTACTAGAGATCCAAGAGTAGTTGAGAGAAAAAAACCTGGTCAGAAAAAAGCCCGTAAGAAATTCCAGTGGGTTAAAAGATAGAATTATTAATTATTGTTTAGCATCTAAACTAATAAGACAAGTGCAAAACTTCTACTTATCAGTTGCTTAAACTAAAAAAAAGAATGTAAACATGTCAAGAACAAATTTCAAAGAATTATTAGAAGCAGGTGTGCACTTTGGACACCTCAAAAAAAAGTATAATCCTGCAATGTCTCCTTATGTTTTTATGGAGCAAAATGGGATACACATTATTGATTTAAACAAGACAGTTGCTATGATTGAAGTAGCTGCTGCTGCTTTAAAGCAAATTGCTAAGTCTGGAAAAAAAATACTTTTTGTAGCAACAAAAAAACAAGCTAAAAATATTGTAGCAGAAACAGCTAAAGAATTAAACATGCCATATATAACTGAAAGATGGCCGGGAGGTTTGTTAACAAACTTTGCCACCATTAGAAAGTCTATAAAGAAAATGGACAGTATTGACAAGATGAAACTTGATGGAACATTTGACACGCTTTCGAAAAGAGAAAGATTACAAATTAGTAGAACAAGAGAAAAACTGGAGTTAAATTTTGGTAGTATTGTAAAGATGAATAGAATGCCTGAAGCAGTCTTCATTGTTGATATTAATAAAGAACATATTGCTGTTAAAGAATCACAAAAATTAGGTATTAGATCATTTGCAATTACTGATACAAATACTAATCCTTCTTTTGTTCACTTTCCTATTCCTGGTAATGATGATGCTTCTAAATCAGTAGAATGTCTTTTAAGAATATTCAGTAAAGCTGTTGCTGAAGGTTTAGAGGAGAGATCAAATGAAATTGATCAAAAATCTTTAGAGAAAAAAACAAAGGCTAAGAAAATTTCTGAAGAAAGTAAAAAATAATTTTAAAGTTTAATTAAGATGACAAAAATTACAGCGTCGGATGTAGCTAAGCTAAGAAGACAAACAGGAGCGGGTATGATGGATTGTAAAAAGGCACTGGTAGAATCTAATGGAGATTTTGAAATTGCCGTTGATGTATTGAGAAAGAAAGGACAGAAAGTTGCTGCAAAAAGAGCAGATAGAGATGCATCAGAAGGAGTAGTAATTGCAAAAAATAATTCAGATAATACAAAAGCAATTTTGGTGTCATTAAATTGCGAAACAGATTTCGTCGCAAAAAATGATGATTTTATTAATTTAGCTTATAAAATATTAGACACTGCTCTTGAAAATGATATTATTAATTCTGAAACACTTAATGAGTTATCTCTTGGCGACATGTCAGTGTCAGAAAAAATTATAGAGCAAACAGGTGTGATTGGTGAGAAACTTGAAGTAAGTTGTCATGTCATTGAAGCAAAACAAGTTAGTTCATATATTCATGCTGGAAATAGACTTGCTACTATAGTTGGATTCAGTGATTCTTCTGATGAACAAGTTACTAGAGATGTTGCGATGCAAGTTGCTGCAATGAATCCTTTAGCTGTTGATAAAGACGGTATTTCTAAAGAAGTTATAGATAGAGAGCTTGAAGTAGCTAAAGATTTAGCGAAACAAGAGGGGAAGCCCGAAGAAATGCTTGAAAAAATAGCTCTTGGTAGATTAAATAAATTCTACAAAGAAAATACTTTACTTAATCAGGCATTTATAAAAGATGGAAAAAAATCAGTTTCTCAATATTTAAATGATCACAAAAAAGATATGACGGTTCTAATGTTTAAGAGATTAGGTTTAGGTAATTAAATTTAAAAAAGAGATTAGTTTTAATCTCTTTTTTTTTTATAAAAAAATATGAAATACAAAAGAATCCTTTTAAAATTAAGTGGCGAAGCTCTCATTGGTGAAAAACAATATGGAATTGATTCCAAAAGGCTAAGTGCTTACGCTAAAGAAATTAAGAATATCTCCGACACTGGCGTTCAGGTTGCAATAGTAATTGGAGGCGGAAATATATATAGAGGTATTCAATCTGAAGGAGCAGGATTTGATAGGGTTCAAGGTGATCATATGGGTATGTTAGCTACTATAATAAATGGTATGGCGCTTCAATCAGCTTTAGAATCATTAAATGTTGATAGTAGATTACAGACAGCAATTAAAATGGAGCAAGTTGCCGAGCCTTACATTAGAAGGAGAGCCATGCGTCATCTTGAAAAGAATCGAGTGGTTATTTTTGGAGCTGGAACTGGAAACCCTTATTTTACCACTGATACTGCCGCAGCCTTAAGAGCAATTGAAATTGAGGCAGATATAATTTTAAAAGGGACTCGAGTTGATGGAGTGTTTTCTGCAGATCCAGAAAAAAATACTGATGCTGTGAAGTATGAAAGTATAACTTTTGATGAGGTTTATGAAAAAAAATTAAAAGTCATGGATCTGACAGCATTTACATTATGTAAGGAAAATCAATTACCTATAAATGTATTTAATATGAATATAAGTGGGAATTTAGCTAAAGTATGTAATGGAGAAAATGTTGGAACTTTAGTAAAATTTCAATAACATTGTAAATAACTTATGAACGAAGAAATAAACTTTCACCTTGATATAGCAAAAGAACAAATGTTAGAATGCGTTAGTCATTTAGAAGTTTTATTGTCTAAAATAAGAGCTGGAAAAGCTTCTCCTCAGATGCTAAGAACTATTTATGTTGATTACTATGGCTCATCTACTCCTTTAGCTCAGACAGCTAATATCTCAACGCCTGATGCCCAAACTATTTCAATTCAGCCATTTGATAAAACAACAATTCCTTTAATTGAGCAAGCAATTGTTAATGCGAACTTAGGATTTAACCCCTCAAATAATGGTGAGAAAGTAATTATTAATGTTCCACCATTAACTGAAGAAAGAAGAAGAGATTTAGTTAGACAAACTAAAGTTGAAATTGAAAAAGCTAAAGTTAGTTCGAGAAATATTCGTCAAAAAACTAATGAAGAAATTAAAAAGTTAGGAAAAGAAGGTGTTTCAGAAGATTTAGTAAGAGATGCAGAAGAACAAGTCCAAGAATTGACTAATCAATTTACAAAAAAGTTTGACAGTATTTTTGCTGCTAAAGAAGCGGAAATTATGACTGTTTAATTATCTTAATAATTCTATAAATATATTTTAACCTAATGTGGAGTTCTATATCAGAATTAGTTTTAAGGAATAGAATTGTAATACTATTGTTAATAGTATTGTCGACAATTTTTATGGCTAATAAAGCATTAGATGTTAAATTCTCTTTTGATAGAGCAAAGATACTTCCATCTGATCACAAGGTTTATTTAGAAAATTTAGATTTTCAAAAAAAATATGGTCTTAAGCATGTTATGGCAGTGGCCGTTGAAGATAAAGATTTTTTTAATTTAGAAAATTTTAAGTTTTGGGATAATATTACTTCACAAATATCAAAATTTGATGGAGTTGAAAATATATTATCAATTAATCTTATTTCTAAATTAGAAAAGCATGATTCTTTAGTAAAGTTTGAAGTTAAACCATGGTTTGATAGTACTATTACTACACAAGCTGATCTTGATTCAGCCCTAGGTGTTTTGTCCAATCAAAAATTTTATGAAGGTATTTTTGATAGATCTAAAAATGGAACTATCATGTTAATTACTCTTGATAATGACATAATAAGCTCCAAATCAAGAGATTACACTATTTTAGGGATAAAAGAAATAGTTGATTCTTATTCTGAAAAATATCAAGCATCTTTATTTTACTCTGGAATGCCTTATATGAGGACTGTTAATTCTATAAATTTAAAAAAAGAGATTTTACTATTTATTCTCTTAACTCTGTTTGTTACATCTTCAATTTTATTTTTGTTTTTCAGATCTATTAAGACTACTTTAATTTCAATGATGGTTGTTGTTATAGGTGCTATTTGGGCTTTTGGAACAATGTCTTTATTTGGTTATGAAATAACACTTTTGACTGCACTTGTTCCTCCGGTTTTAATAGTTATAGGTATTCCCAATTGTATTTTTCTGATTAATAAGTTTCATGCTGAGTTTAAGCGTAACGGTGATAAAAATAATGCACTAAAGATTATGATCAGTAAGATTGGTAATATTACATTCTTAACGAATATTACTACTGCTTCAGGTTTTGCTGCTTTTACACTCACAGAAAGTCAATCTTTACAAGAATTTGGTCTTGTTTCTTCTCTAAATATTCTTGGAGTTTTTATGTTTTCTCTTTTTATTATTCCAATTATGTTTTCATTTTTTCAGACTCCCAATTCAAAACATATAAAACATCTTGATAGAAAATGGATTAATTCTATAGTTAATTATTTGTCTTTTTTAATTCAAAACAAGCGATCAGCGATTTATAAGCTTACTATCTTATTGTTTTTATTAGGGGTTTTTGGATTATTTAAAGTTCAAATTACTGGAAACTTAAGTGATGATTTTAATAAAAAACAAGATTTATATAAAGATTTAAAGTTCTTTGAAAGAAATTATGGTGGTGTTATGCCATTAGAGATTCTGGTTAATACTAAGAAAAAAAACGGTTTACTTAAGTCCTATAACCTGAAGAAAATTGACGAACTAAATGATATACTTCTGACATATAAAGAGTTTTCTAAACCTTCTTCTTATATTGATTTTCTTAAATATAGCAAGCAAGCTTATTATAATAATGACACCTCATATTATAGTTTGCCAAATAGTCAAGAGCAAAGATTTTTAACTCCATATCTAGCAAATACAGATTCTGATCTTGATGTAAGTAATATTTATGTAGATTCTTTAAATCAAGAAGCTAGAATTAGTTTACGTATTGCTGATATTAGTACAACAAAAATGGACAGTATAATGTCAGATTTAGAGCCAAAAATTGCCTCCTTATTTGATGCGGAAAAATATGATGTGATAATTACAGGCACAACAAAAGTGCTTTTAACTGGCACAAAATTTTTATTAAGTAATTTATTTGTTAGTTTATTTTTAGTTATTATTTTAATTTCAATCTTTATGGCCTTTATGTTTGGATCTACAAGAATGGTGATTTTATCTTTAGTTCCCAATTTACTTCCTCTGTTACTTACAGGCGCTATTATGGGGTTCTTTGGTATTGCTTTAAAACCTTCAACAATTTTAGTTTTTAGTATTGCTTTTGGTATCTCTGTTGATGATACGATTCATTTTTTAGCAAAATATAGACAAGAATTAGTAAGTAGTAATTGGAACGTTAAGTTGTCTGTTTTAGAAGCTTTAAAAGAAACAGGCGTTAGTATGATTTATACTTCTATTGTTTTATTCTGTGGATTTTTTATCTTTATTGCTTCAGATTTTGGAGGAACTGTTGCGTTAGGACTTTTGGTGTCTATTACTTTGTTAATTGCCATGCTATCAAATTTATTATTGCTGCCTGCGTTATTATTAACAAATGAAAAAAATTTAATGTTAAAGAATAATAATTAATTTTTATAATATGAAAGGCATAGTTTTAGCTGGAGGTTCTGGCACAAGATTGCATCCAATAACAATGGCAATGAGTAAGCAGATGATTCCTATTTATGATAAGCCAATGATTTATTACCCTATTTCAACATTAATTTATTCTGGAATAAGAGAAATATTAATTATTTCTACTCCACAAGATCTACCTCTTTTTGAAAAACTTCTTGGTGATGGCTCACAATTAGGGTGCTCATTCTCTTATAAAATTCAGCATGAGCCAAATGGGCTCGCTCAAGCTTTTGTTATAGGTGAAGACTTTATAGGTAAGGATAAGGTATGTTTAATTTTAGGAGATAATATTTTTCAAATGAAAGTTAAAATATTACAGGATTGCTCTAATGTGGATGGTGGTATTGTATTTGGTTATCATGTTCATGACCCAGAACGCTATGGAGTTGTGGAGTTTGATGATAAATTAAAGGCAATTTCTTTAGAAGAAAAACCTTTAAAACCAAAGTCTAATTATGCTGTTCCTGGATTATATTTTTACGATAATTCAGTGATTGAAATTGCAAAAAAAATTAAACCATCAGAAAGAGGTGAATACGAAATAACTGATCTTAATAAATATTATCTAAATCAAAATAGATTAGATGTTAGATTAATGAGTAAAGGTTCTGTTTGGCTTGATACGGGTACCATCCAATCTCTTTTACAGGCAACCCAATATGTTCAAGTTATTGAGGAAAGACAAGGGAGAAAAATTGGTTGTATTGAAGAAGCTGCATATTTTAGTGGCTTTATTAATGCAAGCGAATTATTAGCTTTAGCCTATCCTCTTAAAAAAAGTGGATATGGTAATTATTTAGAAAGTTTAGTTAAATAATGCTAAACATTAAAGAATTATATGCAGTTGTAGAAGATGAAATAGGTTCTTTACAACTTTCTAAATCTCCAAAAAATTTATATGATCCTATCTCTTATATAATGAATATAGGAGGTAAAAGAATGCGAGCAATTTTATTATTATTATCAAATCAAATTTTTAGCAAAGATTTAACATTAGCACTAAAACCGGCTATTGGAATTGAGGTGTTCCATAATTTCACGCTCATACATGATGATATTATGGATAATGCTCCTCTAAGAAGAGGTATGCAAACAATTCATGAAAAATGGGATAATAATACAGCCATTTTATCAGGGGATACAATGATGATTCAAGCTTATCAGTTAATATTAAAAACCCCAGATAAATATTTGCGTGAAGTCTTAAGTTTATTTAGTGATACTGCTGTTAGTGTCTGTGAGGGACAGCAATTTGATATGGATTTTGAAATCACTAATAATGTAACACTGCAGGATTACATTAGTATGATTGAAAAAAAAACAGCAATTTTACTAGCTACATCTTTAAAAATAGGAGCTATTATCGGTGGAGCTTCACATGTAGATGCAAATAATTTATATGAATTTGGTAGAAATATTGGTATTGCTTTTCAGATAAAAGATGATTTATTAGATGCATATGGTGATCCTGAAAAATTTGGTAAAAAAATAGGTGGTGATATTGATTCAAATAAAAAAACATTTTTGTTTTTAAAAGTATTAGAATCATGTTCTGAAATTGATAGAGAAAAGATTTTAAAATTATTTGAAACCAACGAGAATACTTCTCTTAAAAAGAAACATGTAATGGATCTTTATGATAAGTATGATGCCTATGAAGTTTCTAATACACAAATCCTTTACTATCACGATTTAGCTATTAAACATCTAAATAATATTATCGGTGAAAATAAAGAACCTCTTTATGAATTTGCAAATCAATTGTTAAAAAGAGAAGTTTAATTTTTTTTTCTAATTCTTTAATTGAATAAAATTTAAATAGTTTTACATACATTAATTAACCCTCCAAATGGATAAATTTTCTTTTTTAGGCGCAGTTCATACAAATATGATTGAGGATTTGTATAAAAGCTATTTAAAAGATGAATCAAGCGTTGATTCTAATTGGAAAAATTTTTTTCAAGGTTTTGATTTTGCTCAATCAAACTATCAAAAGGACTCTGATGATAATAAGATTGTTCCTAATGAGTTTAAGGTCATTAATCTCATAGATGCTTATAGAAAAAGAGGTCATTTATTTACATTAACAAATCCTGTCAGAGAAAGAAGGAAATACAAGCCAAATTTAGATATTGAAAATTTTGGACTTTTTAAATCAGATTTAGATACTATTTTTAGAGCTGGAGAGGAAATTGGAATTGGTTCAAGTAAGCTATCTGAAATTATTTCTCACTTAGACTCTGTTTATTGCCAATCTATTGGTGTAGAGTTTATGTATATTAGAAATCCTAAAAAAATCAATTGGATACTAAATAAATTACAAGAAAACTCAAATCTTCCGAAATTTAAAATTCATGAGAAACAACATATTTTACATAAACTGAATCAAGCAGTAGCATTTGAAAGTTTTTTACATAAGAAATTTGTTGGTCAAAAAAGATTTTCACTTGAAGGTGCAGAATCTTTAATTCCTGCTCTTGACTCATTAATTGAACATAGCACTTTGTTAGGGGTAAAAGAGTGTGTAATGGGAATGGCTCATAGAGGAAGGTTAAATGTATTGGCTAATATTTTTAATAAGACTTATAAAGATATATTTTCTGAGTTTGAGGGTAAATTGTATGAAGATGATTTTATTGCTGGAGATGTGAAATACCATTTAGGCTTTACATCTTTACAGAAATGTAATAACGGAAATGATATTAAAATAAGTTTATCTCCAAATCCATCTCATTTAGAAGCTGTTGACCCAGTTGTACAAGGAATTGCACGTGCAAAGCTTGACAAACAATATAGTGGAGATGTAAGTAAAATATTACCTATACTTATTCATGGTGATGCTGCTTTTGCTGGCCAAGGAGTGGTTTATGAAATAATTCAAATGGCAAATCTTAAAGGTTATCAAACTGGAGGGACGATTCATATTATTGTAAATAACCAAGTAGGATTTACTACAAATTATCTTGATGCTCGTTCAAGTGTTTATTGTACAGATGTAGCAAAAGTTACTTTGTCTCCAGTTTTTCATGTAAATGGAGATGATGTCGAGGCTGTTGTTCATATAATGCAAATTGCTGCTGAGTATAGACAGAAATTTAATCAAGATGTTTTTATTGATTTATTGTGTTATAGAAAGTATGGGCACAATGAAGGGGATGAGCCAAGATTTACTCAGCCCAAATTATATGATCTAATTGCTAAACATCCTAACCCACGAGAGATTTATAAAAAGAAATTAATTGACGAAGGAGTATCAGAGTCAGTTGCTATCGACTCATTAGATGAGGAATTTAAAGATTTACTTCAAGAAAGGTTTAATGAGTCTAAAGAAATAAAAAAAGCTAAAATCACTCCTTTCTTAGAATATGAGTGGAGCGATTTATCATACCAAAAGGATTATGACTTTAAAGATAATGGTTCTACATTAGTTGCTAAAGACAAGGTTAATGATATTTCTAAATTTTTACATGAATTTCCTGACCAAGAGCTTCTATTTAAGAAAACTCAAAAATTACTTCTTAATAGAAAAAAAATGATTGAAAATGATCAGTTAGACTGGTCTTTTGGAGAGTTATTTGCCTATGCAGTTTTACTTGATGAAGGTTTTGATGTAAGAATAAGTGGTCAAGACGTTGAAAGAGGTACATTTTCACATCGTCATGCTATTTTAAAAACTCAGGATGCTGAAAAGGAAATATCCCCTCTTAATTTAATCAATGAAAATGCTAATTTTGAGATTTATAACTCCTTATTGTCAGAATATGGTGTACTGGGGTTTGATTATGGATACTCAATAGCTTCCCCAAATACATTAACAATTTGGGAGGCGCAATTTGGTGATTTTAGTAATGGAGGTCAGATAATGATTGATCAATTTATTAGTTGTGCTGAAGATAAATGGAGAATTCAGAGTGGTTTAGTCATGCTTCTTCCACATGCATATGAAGGTCAAGGGGCAGAACATTCCTCAGCAAGATTAGAAAGATATTTACAGCTATGTGCTCAAAATAATATTCAAATTGTTAACTGTACCACACCCGCTAATTTCTTTCACGTCTTAAGAAGACAAATGAAAAGAAATTTCAGGAAACCATTAATTGTGTTTACTCCCAAAAGTTTATTGAGACACAATCTATGTATTTCTAAAATAAAAGATTTTACCAGTGGATGTTTTGAGCCTATTATTGATGACTCTAATAGTAGTTCTTACGATGATAGTACTCTAGTTTTATGCTCAGGTAAAATTTATTATGATTTATTTGAGGAACGTGAAAAAAATAAATGTTTTGATATCAAGCTTGTTAGAATAGAGCAGTTATATCCATTAGATATTGATTCTATTAAAAATATATATAGCAAGAATAACCCTAAAAATTTTATATGGGTTCAAGAAGAACCTGAGAATATGGGAGCATGGCAATATATTCTTTCTAATTTAAATGACTTAAATATTACAAATATTAGTAGAAAAGCCAGCGCAGCAACTGCAAGTGGATCCAGTAAGAAATCAGCTATAAAACAACAAAGAATAATTGATGATGTTTTTAAATTTAGTAAGAAAAATTAATTCTATTTTTGTAAAACATTTTAATTATTCCATAAATTAAATAATAAATTTTAACATGAAATTAGAAATGCGTGTACCAAGCCCAGGTGAATCAATATCTGAGGTGGAAATTGCAGAGTGGCTGGTTGAAGACGGTGATTATGTAGAGAAAGATCAATCTATTGCTGAGATAGATTCTGATAAAGCTACACTTGAACTTCCTGCAGAAGAAAGTGGTGTTATAAAAATTATTGTTGGTGATGGAGAAACTGTTGCAGTTGGTGATGTTGTATGTATAATTGATACTTCCGTAAAAGGAACCTCCTCTAAAAAGAAGACACACCATGATAAGGTTGGTGAAAGTGTGAAGCTTGAAACTAAAAAATCAAACGAAAATTTAGTAAAAGCAACACCTCTTGCAAAAGAAATAATTAATCAGAATAATATTCAAGTTGATAAGATAATAGCTAGCGGTGATGATGGTCGAATTACTAAATCTGATGTTGTTCAGCTAATGAATAGTAATAGTTCAAATGATGCTAGAGGGTCTTCGTTAAGTAAAATGACTTCTCTTAGAAGGAAAATTGCCACTCGCCTTGTTGCTGTGAAAAATGAAACAGCTATGTTAACTACTTTTAATGAAGTAGATATGACAGCCATTAATTTACTTAGAACGAAATACAAAGAGAGATTTAAGGAAAAGCATTCCGTCGGACTCGGTTTTATGTCTTTTTTTTCTAAAGCAGTTACAAAAGCTCTTGATGAGTTTAAGGATGTTAATGCAATGGTTAGTGGAGATCAAATAGTTCATTATGATTATGTTGATCTGGGGATTGCAGTTAGCGCTCCTAAAGGCTTAATGGTGCCAGTTGTTAGAAACGCTGAAGGGCTAACATTTAGAGAGATTGAATCTGAAATAAAGAGGCTAGCTATTAAAGCTAGAGATGGTAAAATTACAATTGATGAAATGTTAAATGGCACTTTTACAATAACTAACGGTGGAGTTTTTGGGTCGATGCTATCTACACCAATTATTAATCCTCCACAAAGTGCTATTCTTGGTATGCATAATATTGTTGAGCGCCCTGTTGCTTTAAATGGTGAAATTGTGATTAGACCAATTATGTATTTAGCTCTTTCATATGATCATAGGATAATTGATGGGAAATCTTCTGTAGGTTTTCTTTGTAAAGTTAAAGAGTATCTTGAAGATCCTTCAAATTATTTAATGGATAACCAAGTGGAAAAATCTTTAGAATTATAATTTACTCTGGAGCAATTTCAAATAACAACCCTTCAAGCTCATTAGTTATTGCAATTTGACATCCTAGTCTACTATTTTCTTTAACATTAAATGCTTCAGAAAGCATAGCTTCTTCTTCATCTTCCATTTCGGGTATATTATTATCTGAATTAATATAGCATTGACATGATGCGCACATTGCCATACCTCCACAAACTCCAATTGTCCCCTCTGGCGCTAGTTCGTAAGAGCGAATTATTTCCATAAGGTTCATAGCCATATCTGTTGGAGCAACTACTTTATGAGTTTTCCCATCTCTATCTGTTATGATAAGATTAACATCAGACATTTTGAGTTCTATTCATTAATTGCTTGTACAACAGGTTTTTTTGCTTCTTTTCTTGTGCCATCAAAACCATCAATTCCGCTTACTGTTGTATATTTAAAAATATTTTTTTTGCCAGGGTTTATTATTTGATAAGCAGATTGACACATAAGTGTTGCTTCGTGAAATCCGCATAAAATTAGTTTTAACTTACCAGGGTAAGTGTTTACATCTCCAATGGCAAAAATTCCTGCTATATTAGTTTGGTAGTCAAAGGTGTCAACTTTTATTGCATTTTTCTCAATCTCAAGACCCCAATCAGCTATAGGTCCAAGTTTTGGAGATAAGCCAAAAAGAGGGATAAAGTGATCAACTTTAATCTCAGTATCAATTTTATCTCTGGATACAATAATACTTTCTAATTTTTCCTTTCCATTAAGTTTTGTTATTTCTGCAGGAGTGATAATATTTATTTTATTATTATTTTTAAGTTCTCTTACTTTTTCAACTGAGTCAAGTGCACCTCTAAACTCATTTCTTCTATGTATAAGAGTAACTTTTGCATTAATATTAGCTAAAAAGATACTCCAGTCAAGTGCTGAATCTCCTCCTCCAGCAATTACAACATTTTTATTTCTATATATTTCTGGATCTTTTATCATATACTCAACTCCTTTGTCTTCATAGAAGCTAATGTTATCTAACGGTGGCTTTCTTGGCTCAAAACTTCCAAGACCGCCCGCAATAGCCACAACAGGAGCTTGATGTTTCGTTCCTTTATTTGTTATTACAGTAAAAATACCGTCTTTATCTTTTGAAATACTTTCTGCTCTTTCTCCAAGAGTAAACCCTGGTTCGAACTGTTTTGATTGTTCCAATAAGTTTTTTGTTAAATCTCCAGCTAAAATTTCAGGAAATCCAGGTATATCATATATTGGTTTTTTTGGGTATATTTCTGAACATTGTCCTCCTGCTTGAGGAAGAGCATCAATTAAATGACATTTAAGTTTTAGTAATCCAGCTTCAAATACTGTAAATAAACCAGTTGGGCCTGCACCTATTATAAGTATATCTGTTTTAATCATCTTCGCTTTAATCTTATTTATTATTTTTTGAAAAGTATACCGTACAAAATTACAAAGCTTTTTATATTTTTAATGAATATTGTACTAATAATTAGAAATTATAATTGCACAATTAATTTGATGGATTCTTAATAATATTATCCATTTATTGCAACAACTTCTTTGATTTCATCGCCAAGTTTTTGAATTAGCAGAGACTCAATCCCTTGCTTAAGCGTTGCTGTAGATGATGGACAGCCGCTACAAGCTCCTTTTAGCACCACTTTAACACTTCCATTGTCATATGAGTCAAATTCAATTGCTCCTCCATCTCCTTCAACTGCGGGCCTAATGTATTCATTTAATAAACCCACAATATTTCTTTCAAGTTCTGTTTTTGGTTCATTTCCACTTATTTGAATGCTTTCTGAGGTCTTTAGCTCATCAGAGCTAATTGCATCCTTTTTTTTAATTTTTATATTTTCTGTGTAATTTTGAATTTCATCCTCATTTAGTATTGTTGTGATAAAATTTCTTAACTCTAACGTTATTTCTCCCCAATCAATATTATCAGTTTTTGCAATTGAAATAAAGTTTTTACTTAAGAAAATACTTTCTACAAATGGAAGATTAAATATTTTGTTAATCATCGGGATTTTCTCTGCATCTATGGCGTCTATAAATTCAATACTTTGATCCGCAAGCATTCTATTTGAAACAAATTTCATCACTTTTGGATTTGGTGTACTCTCAACATATATACTATAATTCATAATTTCTATTTTTACAAAAATACAAACTCAAAATATATGGCCTTAGTAAAATCATTAAAAAATAAAATTCCTAATATTTCATCTAATGTTTATTTAGCAGAAAATGCAACAATCATAGGAGATGTAATAATTAAAGATAATTCTAGTGTTTGGTTTAATGCTGTAGTTAGAGGAGATGTTAATTCTATCGAAATAGGTGAAAATGTAAATATTCAAGATGGAGTTATCATTCATTGTACATATAAAAAGACAAAAACTGTAATCGGTAATAACGTTTCTATTGGTCACGGAGCAATTGTTCATGGTTGTGTTATCCACGATAATGTTCTTGTTGGGATGGGAGCTATTATAATGGATGGTGTTAAGATTGAAGAAAATTCAATAATTGCAGCCGGAGCAGTTGTTACTCAGAACACTACAGTAAAATCAGGAGAAGTGTTTTCTGGTGTTCCTGCAAAGCTACATACACAAAAAAACAAAGAAGATATTAATAAATTAACTTTAGAGCTTGCTAATAATTATATTAAATATTCATCCTGGTACAAGTGATTTACACCCAAATATCTAACTCTTCTAATTTTATATTTTCTTTGAAAAAAAAGTGAGCACTTTTTTCAAATGATTTTGTGTAGTTAGAAACTATAAAGTGGTAGGTAGGCTTCTCTAAATCACTAATTAATTTAGATTTTTTTAGATCTTCAAATATAGATTGTGATACAATTTCAGATGAATCAATTACATTTAGTTGGTTATTGTAAAATTTAATTATTTCATCCTTTATTAAAGGATAATGGGTACATCCCAATATTAAAGTACTTATATTTTTTAAAGAGTTATGAGTTAAATATTTTTTTATAATTGATCTACTAATTTCTTGATCAAAAAAACCTTCCTCGACCATTGGGGCAAGTAAAGGAGTAGGGTGTGATTTAACAGAAATTTCACTGCAGTATTGATTAATTTTTTCTTTATAAATACCAGAATCAATAGTAGCTTTAGTTCCAATTACTCCGATTTCTTTTAATGTGCAATCTTTTATAATCATTTCTACCACTGGATCAATGACATTATAAATTGGAATATCAGTAATATATTTAATGATATGATTATATGCAACTGCTGATGCACTATTACAAGCGATAACTATTGCTTTACAATTTTTTGATTTAAGAAATAAAGCAATTTTTAAACTATAATGCTTTATGGCTTTTTCTGACTTTTCCCCATAGGGCAAATGTTTTGTGTCACCAAAATATATAAAGCTTTGATTTGGAAGTAGTTTTTTTAAAGAGTATGCAATTGTTAAACCTCCAATACCTGAATCAAATATTCCAATTGGATTATCTTGCATAAATTAAAATTATAGTTTAAGTTTTTTCTTAACTTTCTCTAATATATTTTCTGATTCTTTAGCAAACAAAATAGTACCAAGGCTTCTGTCAAAGATATAAGTATACCCTCCTTCTTTTGCAACTTCTTCTATGGCTTCCCTTGCTTTAGCTAAAATAGGCTCTAGTAATTCTTGTTCTTTTGCTTGTAGTGCTTGTTGAGCATTTTGTTGAAATGACTGAATTCTTTGTTCAAGACCTGTAATTTCTGATATTTTATCTTGTTTTACTAAATCATCATATGACGCTTCATTAGATTGAAAATCCTGAACACTTTGTTGGTATTCATTTGTCATTGCTTGCAGTTGAGATTCTAAACTTTTAGCAAAAGTTTGAACTTCTGCTTCTGCAGTTTTTCTTTCTGGAAGAAGAAGTAGCAGTTCTTGCGAATCAATATATCCTAGTTTGTTTTGTGCAAAATTACTTAAGCTTAATAGACATGTTAGTGTTAGTAGGGCAATTCTTTTCATAGTTTTTTTTAGATTAATTTTAGTATCCTAGTAATTCAAGTATTTTATCACTTTTATCAAGATTAGGATTTGAGTATAACATTATTAGATCACTTGAGCTGTCAAATATAACAGCATATTTATTGTTGCTAGCTAATTGTTGAATAGCATCATAAATTTTTTCTTGTATTGGCTGCACAAGCTCTTGGCGAGCTAGCGATAATTCTCCTTCTGGTGAAAAATATTTTTTTTGAAGTTCTTTTGCTTGATTTTCTTTTTGCATAATAGCTTCTTCTCTTTTTATTTTCATATCTTCAGTTAATAATAGCTGTTCCTTTTGATATGATCTATACATTTTGTCTACATCAGCATATTTTGCCTCAATTTCTACTTGCCATTCTTGTGACATGAAGTCTAATTTCTCTTGAGCTTGTTTGAATTCAGGGATTTTGTTAAGAATATAGTCTGTATCAACATAAGCAAATTTTTGAGCATAGCTAACATTGCTTATTAAGAGTGATGTAAATATTATGATTAATAATTTTTTCATTTTACAAATTTAGTTAAAAAGTTTGACCCATAGAAAAGTGAAATTGCCCTCCATTGGCATTTGGACTACCAATAACATCATCTAGCCCCCAACCATAGTCTAAGCCCATCATTCCTACCATAGGGAGCATTATTCTTAAACCTACGCCTGCTGTTCTCTTGACAATAAAAGGATTAAAATTATCAAAATTCTCCCATGCATCTCCAGCCTCCACAAAACCTAGCATATACATAGTTGATGATGGGTTTAGGCTTAATGCATATCTTAATTCTGCTGTATATTTACTAAATACTGTTGCTCCAGTTGTAGGTGATAAAGAATTATTAGAATATCCTCTTAATGCAATTAGTTCTCTTCCATCATTCATCATCCCTACTCCGCTTAGACCATCACCTCCCACATAAAACCTTTCAAATGGAGTAATACCCTTATTTTGATTGTATGTACCTAGAAGCCCAAACTGTGTGCGTGTTGCAAGTACAAGTTTATCTGTAAATGCACTATACCACACACTCTTAAAATTAAATTTGTAGAATTCCATCCATTTATATTTTTCTTGCTCAGTAAGTGTTGAATAATCATCTACATCATCAAAGAGAGAATATGGGGGTGTAGCGTTTAAAGAAAGTGTAAAGTGTGATCCTTGTCGTGGGTAAGTTGCTTGGTCAACAGAGTTTCTGTCTAACGTTAAGCTATAATTTATATTATTTGAGTATCCATCACTAAATGAAAAGAAAGTTTGTGAATTATTAAGGTCATATCTTGAAAATTCTAATCCATTATATAGTCTAAACCAATCATCTGGTTTTTTTAATCTATTACCTAAACTGACAGATAAACCTGTTATAGAAAGTTCTTGTTTCTCCTCACCATCTAATCCATTTGTTGATTCCGCACGATGTAATGAAACTGATAGAGATGTGGGTTTCTTACCTCCTAACCATGGTTCTACAAAAGATGCTCTATATGTTCTATAGTAAATACCATTTGATTGTGCTTGTAAAATTAGTCTCTGTCCATCACCGGAAGGAAGAGGTTTCCATTTATCTTTTTTAAAGAAATTTTTGGATGAAAAGTTGTTAAATGTTAATGCAAGTTGCCCAATAACTCTTCCAGCTCCCCAGCCTCCAGACATTGAAATTTGATCAGAAGATTTTTCCTCAACTACATATGTAATATCAACTTCATTTCTTGTAGGTTGAGGGTCAATTTTAACATCAAATGTTTCGGGGTTAAAATATTGCATCATTGCTAATTCTCTCTGAGATCTCATAATGTCAGAACGCTTGAAAAGGTCTCCAGGCATAGTTCTGATTTCACGCATAATTACATGATCATTTGTTTTAGTATTTCCAATAACAGAAACTTTATTTACTCTAGCTTGCTCTCCTTCATAGATTCTAATTTCAAGATCAATTTGGTTGTTTTCTGTTGAAACTTCAATAGGATTTGCATTGAAAAATAAATATCCATTATCTAGATATAAAGCGCTAATATCTGAACCATCTTGACTGCCAAATAATCGTGATTCAAGAGTAGTTTGATTAAATACGTCTCCCTTTTTTATACCCATTTGATTAAATAATTCATCATTAGTATAAACAGTATTACCAATAAATGAAATATTTCCAAATAAGTATGGGTCTCCTTCGAATAAATTTATCTCAACAACTAAGGAATTATCACTATTTAAAAATGTTGTGTCTTTAAGAATTCTAGCATCTCTATATCCCTTTTCATTATATTTTTTTATAATATTTATTTTATCTTCTTCATAGTTTGATTTAATAAATTTAGAAGCCTTGAAGAATCTCCATTTATTCTTTACTTTAGTTTCTTTCATGCTTTTGCGAAGCTTGGAGTTACTGATAGCATAAACAGTATCTTGCTTGTTAAATAAATTCTTATTTGTATTTAATTCTTGCTTTCTTCCAGAAACTATTATATCGTGTATTTTAACTTTATTATTTTTATTAATATCAAAAATTAATAATGATGCATTCTTCGTTAGAGTATCTTTTATAATAATACTTTTAACTGAAGTGTTAAGGAAGCCTTTATCAATAAAAAAGTTTTTAATGCTTTTAGTACTATTGATAATTAGATTCTGAGTAAGAACTTTTCCCCTGATTAATTTTAAATCTTCCTTTAAGGTAGAAATGTCTGATTTACTTATTTTTCCTTTAAATTTAAATTTAGATAGTCTAGGGTATTCTTCTAATTCTATTTCTAGATTTATTTTATTTTCTACAATTGACATGATCTTTATATCAATATTTTCGAATAAGCCTTGATTCCATAGTTTGTAAATAGCAGAGCTTATCTGATCGCTTGGAATTGTTATTTTTTCACCAGACTTTAGCCCTGACATATTAATTAAAACAGATTCGCTAAGATGTTTTACGCCAGAAATAGCTATTTCACCAATAATATAATCTTGTGGCTGTGCATAGTCTATAATTGAATTATTAGTAATCGTATCTTGACTAAACACGTATGTACTAGAAAATAATAAGACGAATACTAATACGCTAAATCTTTGTATAATTTTATTCATGTAATGTTTTGGCTGTTCTTCCAAATCTCCTCTCTCTTTGTTGATAATTAATTATTGCATCTTTTAAATCTTCTCTTCTAAAATCTGGCCACATTTTATCTGTAAAATATAATTCAGAATAGGCTATTTGCCAAAGCATAAAATTACTAATTCTATGCTCTCCACTAGTTCTAATGAGAAGTTCAGGGTCTGGAACGTTATTTGTTGTAAGATATTGCTTGAAAATATCTTCGGAAAAATCCTCAAATGATATTTTATTTTTTATAATTTGTTTAACAGCATTTATGATCTCCCATTTACCGCTGTAGCTGAGCGCTAAAATAAGCGTCATAGATAAATTTTCTTTTGTTTTTTCAATTGCTTCAGATAATTCTTTCTGACATTTTTTTGGAAGTTTGCTTGTTGAGCCAATGGTGGCAAGCTTAATATCGTTATCCATTAATGTCTTTGTCTCTTTATGAATTGTAGATATTAAGAGAGACATGAGAGCGCTAACTTCAGCATCAGGTCTATTCCAATTTTCTGTTGAGAAAGCAAAAAGTGTAAGATATTTTATTCCAATTTCAGCAGCACCTTCAACAGTATCTCTAACAGCCTTAACTCCATGATTATGTCCAAAAACTCTAAGTTTTCCTTGTTTTTTTGCCCACCGTCCATTTCCGTCCATTGTTATTGCAATATGAAGGGGTAAGTTATTTTTATCAATTATTTCAGTCATTTTGTGATTTAAATCAACTTTAATAATCGCAGCCTTTTGAGAAACTAGGTAATTTAAAAGATAAAGTTATTGCACTAAAAGCATACCAATCATCTTTTAATTCTTCATCTCCTCTTTGCTCATCTTTAGAATGGGTGCCTGTTGGGTCAGACATATCAGATGATTCATTAGTAAACTCGGTAGGGTTTCCAGGATATGTGAGGCTTACATCATCTAGATAATCAGTAAATGTTTTATTCATACTAAAAGAAAATAATATATTAAAGCTTTCGTTTACAGAAAATTTTAACCCTCCGCCAAGTGGGATAGAAAATTGTGTTCTAGAGTATTTTTTACGATCTGGATAAGCAGTTGTACCCTGACCCTCAGTTCCAAGAGGTTGCAGTTCTATCCATTCACCGTTAGTATTTTCTGCTAGTGGGTTAAAATTAAATATTGAAATTCCAGTGAAAAGGTATGGAGACCATTTGTATGCAGGGTTTCCAATTTCATATGGTAAAAAATTAAATTCAATTAATCCAGAAAGTTCTTGAATAGCAGATTTAAAATGTAATCCTCGATCTAAACTGATACTGTCTGATGAAGTGCGGTCATCTGCAGCAATGTTTGAAAGTTTAATTTCAGCTTTTAAAGAGAACCTTCTGTCAAGATTTCTTCTCACCATTATAGATGCGGCAGGTTTTGGTGTGCTAAAATGATTTGAATTTAAATCTCCAATGTAATAAGATAATCCTGCACTTGCTCCAATTTCAGTGCTTGGAATGAAGCTTTGAGCATTAATACTTAAAGATATTGTCATTAACGCTAAAACACTTAAAGTTCTTATTTTATTTTTCATAAATAATATTACTCTATTATAATGCAAATATACTTTTTAATGAGGATTTTAAAAAGTATAAAATTAATTTCTTTTATCAAGTCCCCACATCAGTTTATGCCTGATAGTGGAGCTAAAAGTATTTCCTTCAGGCTCAATTAAATTAATAGTAAATTTTGCCTTTTTTATTGTTAACTCAACTGAGGAGTCAAATGCTCTTGAGCAAGAGTCAAGTGTAACTAATGCAAGTTTGTCTCTGTCTTCAACTTTTAATTTTATCACACTATTACTATCTACTACAATAGGCCTTACATTTAAGTTGTGTTGAGCTATAGGGGTGATTACAAAATTATCAGTACCAGGCATAATTATTGGCCCTCCACAACTTAATGAATATCCTGTGGAGCCTGTTGGTGTAGCTACGATTAGACCATCAGCCCAGTATGTATTTAAAAACTCATCATTAATATAAGCATCAATTTTTATCATAGAAGATGTATCTTTCTTAACTATTGCAACTTCGTTTAGTGCGAAATTTTTGTTTTGAAAAAGATTGTTTTCAGTATGAAGCTCTAAAAGAGTTCTCTTATTAATTGAGTAATTACCTTTTATTAAGTCATTTATAGCTTCATCAATTTGATCAGGAGGAATACTCGAAATAAACCCTAATCTTCCTGTATTTATTCCCATGATAGGAATATTTGTTTTATTTACAAAAGATGTCGCTTTGAGTAATGTGCCATCACCACCAATACTAAACAAAATATCCGTTTTTTCCTCTAGAAGATTAGTTGAGCTATTAAAAGTTTCAATTGGAGAATGAAATCTAAGTCTTTCACTTAAGAATAAATAAAATGATTCCTCTATAATAATATCTATCTTTTCAGACTCTAATTTTTTCACCAAGTGTTGAATGTACTTGTTGAAGTTTTCTGAAAAGACAGTTCCGAAAATTGCTATTTTCATAACTTTATTTGTTTGTTCCAAATGGATTTGAAAAATGTAAAAATACTCCTTTTTCACTTAAACTATTAATAGTAAATTCTAATCTTATCATTTTATTGTAATATGTCACATAATCTAAACTTACTCCCCTTCCCCACATGATTGAATTAGTTAATAAATTTTCATTAAAGTTTTGAATATTTCTTGCATAACCCAAATCAGAAAAAACAGAAAGGTATACAGAATAATGAGATTTTCTAAATTGCTCCATTTTAAAATATGGTATCGTGAATTTCTTTGGTTTTATTAAGCAGGTTTTTATAGAGCTTTTTGATAGCCAATAGTCCTTTCCGTCTACAACATAATATTCATATCCTCTCACATAATCATTAAATCCAAATGTTTCATTAGTAAAATAGCTCTGTAAGTTTTTATAGGTTATTCTTGATCTAAAACTAGAGCCTATAAAAAATGTCTCTTTAATTTTATGGTGATATTCTAAATGACTATTTAATTCAAGATGGTTTATTGGGCTTGAAAGACCAACACTCTTAGAAGCTTCAATATTTATATAATTCCCTTCTAAAGGATAATTTTTATTATTTCTGTTTTCATATATAAAATTATAAGAAAATCTTAAATAGCTTGCCTTGTTACTATTATTTGAAAGATAATTAGGGTTCAATATATTTATTGAATCATTAATATTTGTAAGAAAATATTTTGCTTTTAATTTATTTAGTATTTTGATATTATTTCTGAAAATAACATCAAAATGGACTATTAAATCCTTTGATGTAAAATTTTCTTTATCTTCAAAAAAAAGCAAACTATCACCCTGTGTTTTATAAAATGTTTTTTTTCTTCTAAAGAATTCAATATTTGTATTAATACCTAAGTTTTGATTCTTTTTAAGAAATGGTACTTTATAATTTAGTTGATAATGCTCTTTAAAGCCTCTTCTATATTTTAATATGATTAGTTCATTGCGACCTCGAAAGTTCTCAATGTTTATAAATAAACCATAATTTATCCTTGTTAAATCTGAGTAATTACTCTGCTTAAAGTCATGCCACCAAACATTAAAATTCCTATCAGAAATTTCAAATATTGGATATGGCCATACATACCATCTTTCTGTTAATTTAACTTGTATAGAAACATTATTCTCAATCTCTTTATATTCAAATTCAATAAAATTAAATAAGTTAAGATTTGTTAAGTTTTCTTTTGCATCATAAATTTTAACTTTCAATTTATTAATTGATATTTTCTCCCCAACTTTAAAATCTAATTCTCTTAAAATTATTTCTTTTTTTGTTTTTTTATTGCCTTTAATTTTAATATTTGAAATTATTATTTCCTCAATAACTAAGGAGTCATTTGCGTAAATATTAATTTTGTTATTACTAATTAAATAATTGCTTGATACTGCTAATAAAAAAATAATGAGAAAGTATTTCATAAAATTATTTTGGTTTAAAAACCTTTAATAATTGGTGTTGTAATTAATTAAAAATTAAATAAATTTCAAGTCGAAACAAACATACTATTTTTTAATTTTGTTTAAAATATTTTATGACTCATCTAAGTGTAAATATAAATAAGATTGCAACCTTAAGAAATTCAAGAGGAGGTCTCATGCCAGATGTAATACATGCTGCAAAAAAATGTCTGGATTTTGGTGCTGATGGAATAACGGTTCATCCAAGACCTGACCAGAGACATATTACACGTTCTGATGCTTACAGATTAAAAGAAGTGGTAACAAAAGAATATAATATTGAAGGCTTCCCGTCAAAAGAGTTTATTAAGATGGTTACAGAAATCCTTCCTGATCAAGTAACATTAGTTCCTGACCCACCTAATGTTCTTACCTCAAATAATGGTTGGGACACAATTAAAAATTATGGTTTTTTGAAAGAGATTATTGCAGAACTTCAACTTCATAATATTAGAGTTTCAATTTTTGTTAATCCAGATTTGAAAATAGTAGAAGGGGCGAAAAACTGCAATTCTGATAGAATAGAGCTATACACAGAGGCTTATTGTAATAATTTTATAAAAGATAAATCACTAGCTATTCAGCCTTATTTAAAAGCGGCAGTTCTGGCTCAAAACTTAGAACTAAGAGTAAATGCTGGTCATGATTTGAATATGCAAAATTTGTCTTTTTTTGTAAAAGAAATTGAAAATATTGCTGAGGTTTCAATTGGGCATGCCCTAATCTCTGATTCGCTTTATTTAGGTTTAGAAAATACTATTCAGATGTATAAACGTTTATTATGATGTTTTCAAGAGTTCTGGGAAGTGGAAAGCCAATAATTATTATTCATGGTCTTTTTGGTATGAGTGATAATTGGAATACGATCGCTAAAAAGTTATCTCCTTTTTTTGAAGTTCACTTAATTGATTTAAGAAATCATGGGCGTTCATTTCATAGTGATCATTTTAATTATGATCATCTTACAGAGGATCTGTCAAAGTATATAATTCATAATTCATTAGATGGTCCCATTTTACTTGGTCATTCTCTAGGTGGTAAAATTGCGATGAATTATTGTTTCTTAAATAAAAATATAGTCAAACAATTAATTGTAGTTGATATTGCTCCGAAAATTTATTCTGTTAAATCTCACGCTGAATTATTAGAGAATTTATTGTCTTTAGAATTATTAAAATATAAATCAAGATCTGAACTTGATCAGGATTTATCACTTAAGATAGCCGATGACTCCACAAGATTGTTTTTAATGAAAAATCTTTACAGGGATGAAGAAAAGAATTTTGCTTGGAGATTTAATATTAAAGTTTTAAAAGATGAAATATATGCAATTCAAAATGCTGATTTTGTTGATGGCGTTATAGATACTCCATCACTTTTCATAAGTGGTGAAAATTCAAATTATATTAATAATCAAGATTTTTCTTTAATAAGAAAACATTTTTCTAAAGTTATCTTTAAAGAAATTGAAAGAGCAGGTCATTGGGTGCATGCTGAGAATCAAGAAATGTTTGTAAAATCAGTTACTGATTTTTTACAAATCAATGATTAAATTATCTTTTGCAAAGTTGTATCCTTTGTTCCTTAGCTCAATTTGTTCAACACTATTTTTTTGTAATAATGGATTAGTATGGTTTAAATGTGTAAAAAATATTTTGTTTTTATCTAATTTAGATAAGTCTTTAAATAGTTCCATGCTTTCCTTTACAAATGGGTGAGGTATTGTACTCATATCTCTTCCTAACTCTCCATCTTTATAAAACGTCCCATCTATTAAGGCGTAATCGACTGTTTTAATAATATCCACAATATTTTCATCCCATAAATTCCATTTATCTATATCTGGAATATAAATTAATTTCTTGTTTTTAGTTGATATTTTAAAGCCCACTGTTTCTGAATACTCATCTCTATGAGGAACCAAAAATGGTCTTATGCTAATATTAGGACTTAAAACAATTGTTGTTTTATTTTTAAGGTTCTTTAATTCAATATTTTCAAGTTTAATTAATTGATCCCAAGGTCCATTATTTGAAAGAAAATCTTTCATTTTTGGCATACAATAAACAAATGTTTTTTTATTACCCATAACTTCCCTCCCTAGTTGTGCAAGGCCTAAATAATGCCCTATGTGTGCATGAGTTAAGAAAATTCCATCCAGATTATTAGAGCTTGTTTTCTGTTCAAGCAATGATAGTTGAGATTTGAAATCACCTGTTGCGTCAATAACCCATTGTTTATTGTTAGCTGGGTCGATAATAGCTAAAGAGCTTATTTTTTGAGAATACTTAGGTTCTTCCCAAGCTATTCTGCAGCAGTCTTTTAAGCATCCTGCTTGAGGGTATCCGCCATCTTGTGCCGAGCCTAGAATTAAAATATATGGCTGCTTTTTTATTTCTTTTTTTTCTGATTTACAGCCAAAAAGTAATACAACTATTAAAAAAGTTATTATTCTCATTATATTATTTTTTCAAAGCAATAATATTCATTTTTATTTTCTTTTAAAAATATTTTTCCTACATTTTGATATCCTAATCTATTGTAGAAATTTAAAGCCTTAAAGTTTGAGTAATATGTGTCCAATCTTATTGATTTTAAATTTCTTCTTATTACTTCATTTTCTGCAAAAATCATTAATTCTTTGCCTACTTTTTTATTCCAATTATTTTCTGAAACAGCAAGTCTATGTACAGAAAGAAATTTATCCTCTTTATCTTCCCAATTAACTTTTAAGTATGTAGGGTCCTGATGAGGATCAAGATTCATTCCTCCAACAACAATGTCATCAATTTTTGCCACGAAATAAGTAGTATTTTGAATATCATCAGAAATTATTTTTTTATTTGGATATGTATGATCCCATTGGTCAATATTTAGATTTATCATCCCTTTAATACATGATTTGTACATTTTCATAATACAATCTAAATCTGATTTTATTGCTTTTGATATTTTCATTCTATTAAAAGATTACAGCCTCTAACATCAGCATTTGAAAATCTTCCAGTTATTTTAAATTTATTCCCCCCAAGTTTAACGCCAATATCCTGAGTTGCTATAAATGGACATGAATTAAAATTTGCTAGATCAATAATATTAATTCCACCAGATTGATTGTCATTTAATAGAGTTATTGGATCATTTATATCTCTAACTAAAACTTTCATCCATTTTGGAGATATAAAAACTCCATGATTTTTTGAATAAGCTTGTGAGAGTAATTCTGTCATGCCATATTCAGAATGGATATTTTTAAGACTAAATGATGATTTTAATATATTATGTATTTCTTCTTTCATTAATTCTTTTCTTTTTCCTTTCATTCCGCCAGTTTCTATAATAGTTGTGCAATTTAATTTCTGACCATAGTCTTTTGCAAAGTCAAGAAGCGAGTATGTTACACCAATGAGAATTGTTTTTTTATTTTTTGCTTCTTGTTTTTTTATAGTATTTGAGATTTTTAAAAAATTACTATTATAGAATCCGCTATCATTATTGTTAGATATTTTGATTAATTCATCAACCATAAATATTAAAGAAGAATCACCATTTTCAAGGTATGAAGGTAATAGAGCTAGTATACATAGGTCCTTAACGGGGCCATAATTTTCTTCAAAGTTTGTTATGAAGTTTCTTTTATATGTTTCAATGCATGTGACAAAGTGTTTGCTTCTGACTCCATCTGTTCCGCTACTCTTGAAGATTATTTCTGTTTTAGTGTTACAAGTTTTTATCTCGTTGGTTTTAAAAAATTCAATAGGTAGAAAAGGAATTTCTTCAATTTTTTTTGGTTTTTTGTTTTTTAGTGTTAGCAATGCAAATTTAGAATATAGCTCATTGTTTTTCATCTGATAATCAAAAATTTCTAGAGATATTTTTTGAAATTCTTGTTCGTTTTGAAGATTAAATATTCTATCGTTTATATTTTTTAATGACCTCTGCATGAAACTAAATAATTTTTATTTACAAATCGTAAAATTAATTTTTAAATATTTCAAATAACTTACCCCATTCATTTTTTTGTTTGGGGATTTTTGTTTTTTGATTTACACTGCTATAATTACTCGCTAGATTCATATTTAATGTATCTTGTTTTTGAAACTGAAAAAGCCCTTTTTTGGATAAAAAATCTGCCAAATATTCTTGTTCTGTTTGTCCTGGCGTTGGTACTAATGTAGCGTGTTTATCTAGAGCTATTAAGTCCATTATTGTAGAGTATCCTGCTCTACAAATTATTGTTTTAGCATCTATCATTACCTGATTTAATTCCTCTGCTTTCAAGTGAGATTTGACAATTAGATTATTAAATTTTTCTGAATAGTTTTTTTCTGGCTTCCCTTGTAGTAAAAGAGATTTTTTATTTATTTTCTTTAATTCTTTTAAGAGAATATTTTCAAAAATAGTTCTTTGAGGTTCCGGACCAGAAACAATAGCTAAAATTTCAATATTATCTTTTGGCTCCTTTTTTATAAGGCGAGAAAGTGGGCCTATATAACTATGTCTAATTTTAGTATTTTCAGTATCAGATAATTCTCCTGCTATCTTGTTTTTTTTAAAATCAGGAATCCAGCATATACTAAATTTATTTATAAAATAGCAGTTGATTTTTTTTACTAATTCTTTTAAAAATGGTGTTTGTATTTTTATTTGATGTGTTATGAAAACAGAAGGGACTTTTTTAGAATATAGCCCATAACGATTGTCGGAAATAATTCCGTCAATTTCATAATCTTTAATTATTGATTTTAATTTTCTATTTTCTGTGTAAATCCCAAAAATAATTTTTGGGATTTGTAAAAAAATATTTATTTGCATTGGCAAGAAATTAGAATATGTTACATTGTAGTCTTCTAATTTTATAAAATTTTCATCTGGAAATTCTTTAATTAATAAGTTTAATGATCTTCCGCTTGACATTATTATTACATTAAAATTATTTTTTTTTAATTGTTTTATTATAGGTATACATCGTGTGGCATGTCCTATCCCCCAATTAAGAGGTGCAACCATAATATTTTTTTTGCCATTCATTTAACGAAAATACTTAAAACACTATTATTTTTGCGGTAAAATAAAAACTATTGGCAAAAAATAAATTAAAAAAATTTAATGAATTAGAAACTTTTAATCATGTTGTTCAACCCTCCATAGATGAATTGAGAGTCGGTTTTAATTTAAAAGGTAATTGGCGCAAAAATTTCTTTAAAAATGATAATCCAATTGTTTTAGAGCTTGGTTGTGGTAAGGGGGAGTTTACAGTTGGTTTAGCAAAGAGTTATCCCAAAAAGAACTTTTTAGGAATTGATATTAAGGGAGCAAGAATTTGGGCTGGAGCAAGTCAAGCTTTAGATGAAAAATTAATTAACGTTGGTTTTTTAAGAATTCGAATAGACTGGATTGAAATGTGTTTTAATTCAAATGAAGTAGATGAGATTTGGATTACATTTCCTGATCCTCAGATAAAAAAGAATAGAACTGCTAAAAGACTTACTCATCCAATTTTTTTAAGAAAATATAATAATATTTTAAAATCAAATTCGAAAATTCATCTTAAAACAGATAGTCAGTTTTTACACGGATTTACTTTAGGTGTAATTGCTGGTGAAAATCATAATTTGGAAGACTCAACAGATGATTTATATAATGCTGTTGATTTTAGGGAATGTTCCAAAATCCAAACTTTTTATGAGAATATGTTTTTAAAAAAAGGGATGCCAATAACATATTTAAGATTTTTATTAAACTATTAATTTTATTTTGAATGTTAATTATACTTTATATTTGTAAAAAATAAATGATTTGAAGATTACAAAAGAAGATATTAGTAATATCTTAAGTAAGATTAAGTTTCCGTCTAGTTCTAGTGGAATTGTAGATAGCGGTTCGCTAAAAAATGTTCAAATATTTGGGAACGACATTATTTTAGATATAGAAATTACAAACCCAACGCTTCAATACAAAAAGAAAATTGAGGTTTTGTGTGCCGAGGCAATTAGCGATATGCTTGGGGATAGCAAGAACGTAAAAATGAATTTTTCTATTAAGGAAATTAAAAAAGATATTAAAATTCAAGGAAATCCTATTCCAAATGTTAAGAATATTATTGCTGTTTCTTCTGGAAAAGGTGGTGTTGGAAAATCAACTATTGCTGCAAATCTATCTACTGCTCTTGCTGAGCTAGGGTATTCAGTTGGGATTGTAGATGCTGATATTTACGGTCCTTCTATGCCTATAATGTTTGATCTAGTTGGAGAGGTTCCTCAAGCTATTGAGCTGGATGGAAAGAAAAAAATGAAACCACCATCAAACTATAATGTTAAAATGGTTTCAATGGGTTTTTTTACAGAAGCTAATCAAGCAGTTGTTTGGAGAGGTCCTATGGCATCTAAAGCTCTCAACCAATTAATTTGGGATACGCATTGGGGAGAGTTAGATTATTTAATTATTGATCTTCCTCCGGGCACTGGAGATATACATCTTTCTCTAGTTCAAGCAATACCATTAACAGGTGCTATAGTAGTTACAACTCCTCAGCAAATAGCGTTAGCTGATGCTAGAAAAGGAGTAAATATGTTTCAGATGGACAGTATCGATGTTCCCGTTATTGGTATTGTTGAGAATATGTCTTATTTTACACCTGCTGAGTTACCGCAAAATAAATATTATATCTTTGGAAAAGATGGGGGTAAGGATTTGGCCGAGCAATTAGATCTTAATCTTTTGGGTCAAATTCCAATCGTTCAATCTTTAAGAGAAGCATCTGACGGAGGTCGTCCTGCTGTTTTGCAAGAAAACACTCAAATATCAAAATCATTTATTAATTTAGCAAAAAATGTTGTTGATTCTGTAAATCAAAGAAATGTTGATTTGCCAGAAACTGAAGCTGTGAAGATTACAAATATGAAAGGTTGTTCTAACTAAAAATTACAAAGAGGTTTGATTACAAATAAAAACATTTTAAAAAAAATTGAAGCAGCTTTAGATGACTTTAGGCCTTACTTAGAAGCAGATGGAGGAGACATAAGTTTAGTGGAGGTAACTGACGATTATGTTGTAAAGGTTAAGTTACTAGGCGCTTGTGAGACTTGTCAAGTTAGTATGATGACATTAAAAAATGGTGTTGAGTTAGCCGTTAAAAGCGCAGTGCCAAAAGTTAAAGAAGTTGTTGAAGTTGGCTCACTTTCAAATGCTTAACTTTATTTTTTCTTGACTCACATTCCTTCTTCTTATTTTCTTTATTTAGAATTATTATAAATTGTTGTTTTTCGTTCTTTTCTATCTAATAATATTAGATAAAAGAATTAAATTTGCCATGAAATTGACGATAGATTTATGATGACATCACTTATGAAAAACAGGCTTCTACATATTTTAGTCCTTGTTTTTATTTCTTTCTCCACAGTATTTTCTCAAGATGCTCCTGCTGTTATCGACTCCGCAGCCGTTTTAAAAGGTGAGCAAATATTTAAAGCCAACTGTACAGCATGTCACGTAATGGGAGATAAAAAACTCATTGGTCCTGGTCTTTTAGGTGTGACTGACAGGAGAGAAAAAGAGTGGTTGAAAAAATGGATTAATAGTTCTTCAGACTTCATTGCTTCTGGAGATCCAGATGCTATAGCAATATATGAAGAGTATAATAAAGTAGCAATGACTTCATACTATTTTTCAGATTCTGATTTTGAAGCTGTTTTTGCCTATCTGAAAAATCCGCCAGTTAAAGCTAAGGTTTTGGATGTTGATTCTGTTATTGCATCTGAAGATGATGGAATTAACACATCAACACAACTCATGTTTATTGGTTTATTCTTATTGCTTCTTGTCTATCTTTTAACTTCTTTAAAAAATAAACTTAAAGCTAGTCTAGATCAAGAAACAGAAACAATTCCTCAGACCTTATTTAATCAATTTAATTTATTTATTGGTAACAATAGAAATATAGTTTTTATTGCACTAGCAAGTTTTATTATAGTTGTTAAGTTTTCATTTGATACACTTTCTGGTGTTGGGGTCTATACAAAATATCAGCCTGAGCAGCCTATTGCATTCTCTCATAAAGTTCATGCTGGCGAAAATGGTGTTGACTGTAATTATTGTCACTCATCTGCAAGAAAAAGTAAGCACTCTGGAATTCCATCTGCTAATGTTTGTATGAATTGTCATACTTACATTAATGAAGGTACAATAACAGGAACTACGGAGATTTCAAAAATATATGAAGCTGTAGGCTTTGACCCTGACTCTAAAACCTATATTGAAGGCTATGAGCAGAAGCCAATAAAATGGGTTCGTATTCATAATCTTCCAGATTTATCTTATTTTAATCATTCCCAACATGTAGTCGCTGGTAAGGTTGAATGTCAAACATGTCATGGTCCAATAGAAGAAATGGATGTTGTCTATCAGCATGCTGAATTGACTATGGGTTGGTGTATTGAGTGTCACAGGACTACTGAAGTTGCAATGGAAGGAAATGAGTATTATACTGAATTACACGCTCAGCTAAAAGAAAAATATAAAGGACAGAAAATTACTGTAGATAAGATTGGTGGAATTGAATGTGGAAAATGTCATTATTAACTAAGATTTATTAACTAAATGAAGACAACAAAAAAATACTGGAAAGGCCTTGCGCAGCTACATGATGATCCAATTGTTGAAAAATTGGCACAAAATGAGTTCGTCGAAAATCTTCCAGTTGATGAGTTTTTAGGGGATAAAGAAAACCTCTCTTCAACTAGCAGTAGTAGAAGAGATTTCCTTAAGTTCCTTGGGTTTAGTACTGCAGCCGCTACTTTAGCTGCATGTGAAACCCCTATAGTTAAATCTATACCATATCTTGTTAAACCTGATGAAATTATTCCTGGAGTCGCAAATTATTATGCTTCCACTATTTATGATGGTAGAGATTATGCTAGTGTTTTAGTAAAGACAAGAGAGGGAAGGCCTATTAAAATTGAAAATAATGGTACTTGTTCTAATTCTAGAGTACAAGCGTCAGTACTTTCTCTTTACGATTCTGCAAGATTAAAACATCCCCTGAAATCTAGTGAAGAAAGTAATTGGAGAACAGTTGATTATGAAATAAAAGAAAAGCTATCAAATATTAAAGACGGAAAAATAGCTCTTTTAACCTCTACAATCTTAAGTCCAACAATTAAGCAATTAATACAGGAGTTTGCTGAAAAATATAATAATGTTGAGCATGTGATGATGGATTCTACTCCATATGATGGTATTTTAGATGCAAATCTAGAGACTTTTGGGTCACGATTAGCTCCATCATATAGTTTTGACAAGGCCGATGTTATTGTTTCTTTTGGAGCTGATTTTCTTGCTAATTGGATGGCAAATGAATATGCTACAGATTATGTAAAAGGAAGGGATCCCAAGAATGGAAAAATGTCTAAGCATTTTCAGCTAGAAACAAATCTTTCTCTCTCTGGTGCTAATGCAGATAAAAGAATTCAGATTAAACCTTCAGAACATGGTTATTTAATTTCAAGCCTTTTAGATGGAATAAAGGGGAATAAATTTGATTCTAGACTGGAAAAAATTGTTAAAGCTTTGTCTAATGCCAAAGGAAAGTCAATAGTTTTAAGTAATAGTAATGACAAAAATGTTCAACTTATTGTTAATGCTATTAATAATGAGTTAAGTAATTATGATAAAACAATACTAACTAATCAACCAACATATTTAAAGCAGGGTAACTCTCAAGCAGTTGATAATCTTCTTTCGGATATGAAAGATGGAAAAGTAAGTGCTTTAATTACATACAATGTTAACCCTTCTTATTCTTATAATAAATCTAAACAATTTAATGAAGCGTTAAAAAATGTTGAACTTAAGATCTCAACTTCATCTTATAATGATGAAACTGCTTCTTTAATGGATTATGTATGTCCTGATAGTCATAATTTAGAAAGTTGGGGAGATGCAAACCCAAAACAAGGGAATTACTCACTTATGCAGCCTACGATTTCTCCATTGTTTGACACAAGACAGTTTCAAGAGACTCTTCTTTCTTGGACAGATAGATCGGACTATTTTTCTTATTTGAAGAGTTTTTGGATAGAAAAAGGAATTGATTGGAATGTTACCCTTCATGATGGTTATTTTCATTTAGAGGATAAGAAAATTAAATTAAAGAAATTTGTAGACAGGTCTTCCCCTATAAAAAACACTATTTCTACAGATTTAGAATTAGAACTTTACGAAACTATTGCTTTGGGAGATGGATATCAAGCAAATAATCCATGGCTACAAGAACTTCCAGATCCACTTACTCGAGCATGTTGGGATAATTATTTAACAATATCAGCTCATACAGCAAAAGAATTTGGTTTAGAGAATTGGAATGTATCCAATGGAGCTTTAAATGGAAGTATGGTAAATATTGAAGCAGATGGTGTTTCTCTGCAAAATGTTCCCGTACTAATTAGCCCAGGTCAAGCTAGATCAACAGTTGGAATGGCTATTGGTTATGGAAGAACTAAAGCAGGAAAGGCTGGTGATGGTATTGGTTTTAATGCTTATCCTTTCACTGGTAAAAAAACTATATCAATTGAAAAAGTTGAGGGTGAATATGAATTTGCCTCTATTCAGCTTCATCATACAATGATGGGGAGAGATATTGTTAAGGAAACAACTTTATCTGAATACATTAAGGATCCTTCATCAGGAAATCATAGAGAAACTTATGCAACTTATAAAGGTAAATTAACTGCTGATAAAGTTACTTTATACGAAGCACATGATTTAGAAATTGGACATTTTTGGAATCTTTCAATTGATTTAAATTCATGTATTGGGTGTGGAGAATGTGTTATTGCATGTCAATCTGAAAATAATATTCCTGTTGTAGGAAAAGAAGAAATGCGAAAGAGTCGTGATATGCATTGGATGAGAATTGATAGATATTTTTCCTCCGATATGACTGAAGAGCTTTCTGCAAAAGAAAAAATTTCCATGATTGATATGTTCTCTGAAATGGAAGAACCATCAGAAAACCCTGAAGTAGTATTTCAACCAATTATGTGTATGCATTGTAATAATGCACCGTGTGAAACTGTATGTCCTGTTGCTGCCACAACTCATAGTAACGAAGGGTTAAATCAAATGACTTATAATAGGTGTGTTGGAACAAGGTATTGTGCCAATAACTGTCCATACAAAGTGAGAAGATTTAATTGGTTCCAATATTCAGATAACGATAAGTTTGATTTTAACATGAATGACGATTATGGTAAGATGGTTCTAAATCCTGATGTTGTGGTTAGATCAAGAGGAGTTATTGAAAAGTGTAGTATGTGTATACAAAAGATTCAAGAGCTTAAATTAAATGCTAAAAAAAGTGGGCAACCTATAAAAGATGCAGATGCTCAGACAGCTTGCGCTTCTTCTTGTTCAACAAATGCTATTGTGTTTGGTGACTCAAATAACAAGGATAGTGAGGTATGGCGTTTAAGAAATGATGAAAGAGCATATGATTTATTAGATCATTTAAATGTTAGGCCATCAGTATTTTATCAAACAAAGATTAGAAATAAAGCATAATGCATAAAGAATCCGAAATAAGAGATCCCTTAATACTTGGTAATAAAACTTACCATGATATCACTAGAGATATTGCGAGACCTGTTGAAGGAAAGGCTAATAAATATTGGTGGATTTTATTTGGTTTATCTGTTTTTCTCTTTTTGTGGGGGATAGGGTGTATGGCTTACACTATTGGAACTGGTATTGGAGCTTGGGGTTTAAATAAAACTGTTAATTGGGCTTGGGATATTACAAATTTTGTTTGGTGGATTGGAATTGGTCATGCAGGAACATTAATTTCTGCTGTGCTTTTATTGTTCCGTCAGAAATGGAGAATGGCAATTAACAGATCTGCTGAAGCAATGACAATATTTGGTGTTGTACAGGCAGGTATTTTCCCTTTAATACACATGGGAAGACCATGGCTAGCTTATTGGGTATTTCCTTTCCCAAATGAATATGGACCTCTATGGCAAAACTTTAACTCTCCTCTTTTGTGGGATGTATTTGCAATTTCAACTTATCTAACAGTATCAACAGTATTCTGGTATATTGGCTTGATTCCTGATTTTGCAATGATTAGAGATAGAATGAGTAAAACTATTAGCCCTATGAAAAAGAAGCTATATACTTTACTTGCATTTGGATGGAGTGGTAGAGCAAAACATTGGCAAAGGTTTGAAGAGGTGTCACTTGTTCTTGCAGGACTTGCAACACCATTAGTTTTTTCTGTGCACTCTATTGTAAGTATGGATTTTGCTACTTCTGTAATACCTGGCTGGCATACAACAATATTTCCTCCGTATTTTGTACTTGGAGCCCTTTTTTCTGGATTTGCAATGGTAGAAACTTTACTTATTATTATGCGTAAAGTTGTAAATATGGAAGCATATATTACTATTAAGCATATTGAATATATGAATGTCATTATATTATTTACTGGATCACTTGTTGGAACAGCATATATAACTGAGCTTTTTATGGCTTGGTATTCAGGGGTTGCTTTTGAACAATATGCTTTTTTAAATAGAGCAACTGGTCCTTATTGGTGGGCATATGCAGCAATGATGTCATGTAATGTTATTATCCCACAACTTTATTGGATTAAGAGTATAAGGACTTCTTTTATTGCTACATTTATTCTATCAATTTTTGTTAATATAGGAATGTGGTTTGAACGTTTTGTAATTATTGTTACTTCTCTACATAGAGATTTTTTACCTTCATCATGGACAATGTTCTCTCCTACATTTATTGATATTGGTATATTTTTGGGAACTATTGGTTTTTTCTTTACATTATTTTTAATGTATGCAAGAACCTTTCCTGTAGTTGCTCAAGCAGAATTAAAAACAATTCTTAAATCTTCTGGATCAGAATATAAAAATAAGACTCATGAATAAGAAAGTATTATATGCTATTTTCGATGATGAAGAGATTTTATTAGAATCGGTTAAAGTCCTTAGATCTAAAGAGATTGAAATCGAAGAAGTCTATAGCCCTTTTCCTGTTCATGGCCTTGATGTTGCCTTAGGGTTTAAAGAAACAAGAATGGCTATAACAGCATTTATATATGGTTGTATTGGTTTATCTTTTGGAGGTCTTTTGATTTATTATATTATGATTTCTGGTGTTGGTAAAAGTTGGCCTATGAATATTGGTGGAAAACCTAACTTTACATTCTATCAAAATTTCCCTGCTTTTGTGCCAATTATGTTTGAGTGTACAGTTTTATTTGCTGGTCATTTAATGTCTTTAACCTATTTCTTTAGAAATAAACTTTACCCTGGAGCTACAACAACTAGCCCTGATCCAAGAACTACAGATGATAAATTCCTAATGGAAATTATAGTTGAAGGAGATGATAACAAGATGCGAAAACTATTAAAAGAAACTGGTGCTTCTGAAATTAACGAAAAAGATACAAATAATGAATAAAATTATTGTAATACTATCTTTCTTAGTTATTTTTTCTTCATGTGAAACTGAGGGTCCCGGATATGAATTTATGCCAAATATGTATAGATCTCCCTCACTTGAAACATATGGTCAAAATGCAGTATTTGAAGATAGTTTAAATGCACGTAAACCGGTTAAAGGAACAATTGCTAGAAATTATTTATCTACTTTTTATTATGAAGGCTCTTTAGAAGGTTACCTCGATGCAGGAGAAAATGCAGTTAACCCTTTTGAAAATAGTGATGTAAATATCGAGGAAGGCAAGAAATTATATTCTATGTTCTGTCAGCATTGTCATGGAGAGTTTGGTGCAGGAGGAGGGTCTATTACTCACCCTATATACTCTGCAATACCTCATTATAATGATGGTAAATTATTAAGAAGAGCTAATGTTCCTATGAATCAAATTACTTCGGGGCATATTTTTCATGCTCTTACCTTTGGTTTAAATGCAATGGGACCTCATTCTTCGCAACTTAGTGAAGAAGAAAGGTGGAAAATTGTTTTATATGTACAGGAGTTACAAAAATATAATGCGGAATAAAATTAATGAAGATGTATAAAATATCTAAATCTAGTCTAATATTATCAATTTCACTTATAGTGATTGGGCTCCTTTCTTCAATTTATGCATTTATTGATGATGCTCATGCAGCTTGGACAAGTTTAGTTTTTAATAATTATTTCTTTTTAGGTATTTCAATCTTTGCAGTTTTTTTTGTTGCTCTTCAGCATGTCGCTGAAGCAGGTTGGTCTACAGTTATAAAAAGAGTACCTGAGGCTATTATGACTTTTCTTCCTTATGCATGTGGGATTATGATTTTTATTGTTGTTGCTGCTCTAATGCATTGGAATCATATATATCATTGGCTAGAGCCTGGTATTATGACTGTTGGTTCTGAAAATTATGATAAAATAATTGCTGGAAAAGAAGCTTATTTAAATCCAATTTTCTTTCTTGTTAGATCTATAATTTATGTTGTAGTATGGATTTATTGTGCAAAGAGATTACGAGATATTTCTTTACAAGGTGACTTAGAAGGTGGTTTAGGTGATAAAGCTTATAGCAAAGGAATTACTGTATCTGCTTGGTTTATAGTATTTTTTGCTGTTAGTTCTTCAATGGCAGCATGGGATTGGATCATGTCTATTGATACTCATTGGTTTAGTACTTTATTTGGTTGGTATATTTTTTCAGAATGGGCTGCTATTGGTTTTACAACTATTTTATTGTTTTGTTTGTTTCTAAGAAAACAGGGGTATCTCCAAGATTTAAATCAGAGTATTATTCATGATTTAGGTAAGTGGGTATTTGCTTTTTCTGTTGTTTGGACTTATATGTGGTTCTCTCAATTTATGCTTATTTGGTATGCAAATATTCCTGAGGAGGTAACATATTTTATGGAAAGAATTGAACTCCCAAACTATAATTTTTTATTCTGGTTTAGTGCTGGTTTAAACTTTGTTGTTCCAACAATAGTTTTGATGAGTCGAGACTCTAAAAGAAATTCAAATAATTTAATTGTTGCTTGTATTGTTATTTTAATAGGTCATTGGATAAATTCTTATTTACTTTTTGCTCCAGGAACTCTTCATGATCATGGTCATTTAGGCTTTAAAGAAATTGGAATGGGTCTTGGATTTGTTGGCTTATTTTTATTAATTATTTTCAGATCTCTTACAAAAAGATCTTTAAATATTAAGCATCATCCATTTCTTGAAGAAAGTAAGCACCTTCATACATAAGCCTTTTCTATTACACTCTTTTACTTTCATATCACTTTAAGTTATTGCTTTTAGTTTGTTACTTTTGTTATTAATATGAATGAAGAATTAAATCCAGAATCCGATCATTTAGATAATGAGGAAGTAGAATTCGAAAAAGCTTTACGTCCAAAAGAATTTAGTGATTTTAAGGGACAGGATCAAATTATAGATAATCTTGAAGTTTTTATAAAAGCAGCTAGGCAAAGAGAAGAATCTTTAGATCATGTTCTTTTACATGGACCTCCTGGTCTTGGAAAAACAACACTTTCATATATTATTGCAAATGAGTTAGGAGTAGAAATTACTACAACTTCAGGTCCCGTTTTAGATAAGCCTGGAGATTTAGCTGGCTTGCTTACTAATCTTGAACCCAGAGATGTTTTATTTATTGATGAAATTCATAGATTAAACCCTATTGTTGAGGAATATCTTTATTCTGCGATGGAAGACTATCAAATTGATATTATGATAGAATCCGGTCCAAATGCTCGAACAGTTCAGATAAAACTTAATCCTTTTACTTTAATTGGTGCTACTACTCGTTCAGGATTATTGACTTCTCCTCTTAGAGCTAGATTTGGAATCAATAGTCGATTAGAATATTATGGAGCTGAGCTTCTTGCAGATATTATTAATAGATCTTCAACTATATTAGATGTAAGTATTTCTAAGGATGCTTCAAATGAAATTGCAAGAAGGAGTAGAGGGACTCCTCGAATAGCTAACGCCTTGCTTAGAAGAGTTAGAGATTTTGCACAAATAAAAGGTACTGGAAATATTGATGGGGCAATTACTAAATATTCTCTAGAGGCTCTTCATGTCGATGAAAATGGTTTGGATGAGATGGATAACAGAATTTTATCAGCTATTATTGATAAATTCAAAGGAGGCCCTGTTGGTCTTACAACTATTGCTACTGCAGTTGGTGAACAAGCTGGTACCATTGAAGAAGTTTATGAACCGTTTCTAATTAAGGAAGGTTATTTAATGAGAACACCAAGGGGGAGACAAGCGACTGATCTTGCTTTCAAACACTTAGGCAGGATTAAGCCTACTAATCAGTCAAATTTATTTTAGGATAAATTGTCAAAAACTTCCAAAATACTTTCGCGATAATTTGCAAAGTATGCTAATGCCCAGACCTTTAAACTCGCAATTTCCTTTTTGTTAAGCCATTTTTTAGATTTCTTTAATTCCTTTTTAAATAGCTTAGGGTCAAAGCTTACTTTATTTAGTATGTTTTTACAAAATTTTAGCATTAAGATTTAAATATTTTAATTAGACAGTATAGTATTACCAAAGTAAATCCAATTGTATATAAATAACCTGCATATGGTAAATGCATTGTTTTAAATAATATTCCTAAACTTGTTATTGCAATTGCAGAATATTTAAGTTTTTCCATCATTTAAAAAACGCTCAGGAAAATTATTTATTGTCTTCGCCCCAAATGTATTTGTCAAATTCAAATCCGCATAAGCTCAGCGCTCTATCAATAACAGTAGCGGCGAGTTCCTCAAAATCTTTTGGCTTACTGTAAAATGAAGGTGTTGCTGGACATATAATTCCTCCTGCTTCGGTAATAGTTTTCATATTATTTATATGAATTAAACTATATGGTGTTTCTCTTGCTATTACAACTAATTTTCTTCTTTCTTTAAGTATGACGTCTGCAGCTCTAGTTGTTAGATCATTAGATATTCCACTTGCTATCCTTCCCATTGTTCCCATTGAACATGGGCATATTATCATTTTAGAATAATTGGCAGATCCTGAAGCAAAAGGAGCTTTAAAGTCCATTTTGTTATAAAATTTAAACGGATATTTTTTGTAATCATCATTATCAAGTTCTGTTTGCCAAACATACTTTGCATTATCAGACATTAAGATACCTACTTCATCTACCTGATCTTTTAGAATTAGAATTTTATCAAGTAATACTTTAGCATATAAAGAGCCACTAGCTCCAGTTATTGCAATAATAATTTTATGTTTTTTCATTTAGAATTGATATTGAAGTGAGAAGTTTAGTCCTGTATTATATTTTCCTTTGTTTAAGCTATATGTTTGGCCTGAAACATGTGGAGCTATTGGTAATAATGAATTACTTAGTCTTGTATTTAATGAAATTTTTCTTGTAAGTAAATATGTGAATCCAATTAAACCGCCAATTTCTATTTTGTTAAATTCTATCTGATTTTCTAGTTCCCCGTACAAATCTGAATAATAACCTCTTATCAGAGCAGCTGTTTGTAAGCCTATTTCAACTGAAATATTATTTGATTGAATAAACTTAAACAGTATTGGAAATTCTAAATAATTTAGATTTATATCTGCTATTTGAGGTAGTTTGTCTTTTTTCTGGTTTACACTGCCTTTTTGAGTATATGTCATTTCAATCTGTAACTGCATCTGATCATTAATGTCCCTTTTAACGAACCCTCCTAAAATTAATCCTGCCTTATGAAAGCCAGCAAGATTATCCCCTGAAACCTGAGTCGTACTGACTCCTGCAACTATACCTGCATTAAAGTTTTGTCCAGATAAATTTTGTGTTATAAAAAAGAAGAATAATATTAAAAATAATTTTTTCATCTATCTAATACTTACTCCTGCTCCAATTGTTAAAACAGGATATTCACTAATTGTGTAATTGGCTTGTAAAGCTAATACAGCTATATTAAATCTTAATCCAACATTAGCTCTAAAATAAGTTTCTCTTTCTAATACAAGCTCTATAGGGCTTGTGATGCTTAATTCACCCAAATTAAATTCCTGACTTAAATTAGTAATAAAAGTTGATTCTGTTGAATTAAACCCTACTCCCGCAAAGCCCGTTAGCATTAATATTTTTCTTGAGGCAATTAAATTTATATTGTATGCATTTATATTTAAATCTACATCTTGGTTTAAAATAGTTAGTTTAGAATTTAAACTTGAATAAGCTCCTTGTATTGATAAACTAAGTGGTATCGTGTTTCCAATAACTGGAATCCATTGTAAAATATCATGCTTAAAACCTATTCCCCAAAGACTTATCTCCCCTTTGCCCGCAAATCCTGCATTAAAATTATATGTTGGCATATAACGAGCATTAATTTCTGTTTTCTTTATTATTCCAATTCCGGTATTAATTGTTGGCATTGCAAGAGCATAAATTGCATTATTTTGATTAGGAAGTTTAATATCATTACCCTGATAAGTAATTATGGCTCCATCTCCTTTTCCTAATATTGTTGGCGTCTCTGATGATGTAGAGGAAAAATTTTCTAAGTCATTTGGGTTAAATGATTTTTTATTTTTTGGAATTATTAAGGTATTTAATGATAAGCTAAGATCAAATCCTGCCAGTTTATGAGGTTTTGCAGTATTATACCATCCATTATTAAGAGTTGCCCCAATGCTTGAGCTTAATGGGTTTATATATTGACTAAGAAAAATGTTAGCATCTTTATTACTAATGCTTACTTGAGCATAAGATGATTTACAAATTATAATTGCTAATATAATAGTAATTATCCTTGGCATTATTCTATTTTGTGCTAATTGAGATTTGCTCTACTTGAATAATTTCATAATTATCATTATCATAAATATAAGCAACAATACCGAAATTATTAATATCCCAATCTCCAGCCTGTCCATTACCTTGGAAAAGAACATTAGCAGAGTGATCCATATTAAAATTTTCTAAATCACTTAAGTTTATTGAGTATGAATGCTCAAAAGAATCTCCATTGTTGATTTCAGAATCTAAAGTTACCTCATCTCCCCATGTAGAGCTGATTACTGATCTTAAAACATGATTATGGATATAGTTTTGATCCTCTAATGTGCCATCTTTTTGCCAATTAATAATGCCATTTTCTGTCAGGCAAACAACTAGCTTATAGTTTCCTGTTGTATTTTTTAATGCATCAGTATTAATAATTATTTCAGCATTATCTGTTAAAAGAGTTGATGATATATTGATGCCAAATATTACATCTTTACTAAGTTCATCTCCAACGCTAGAAAGCCATTGACCTTTGTCTTTTCTGTGGTCATTTGGATAACCTATTCTATTAATCATTCCTTTGGGTAGTCCAGCATCTGTTATATTAAAAAAGTTATCTAACTCTTCACCCCATTTTGATCTAAAATCATAAGTAAATTTAGTTTGACTAAGCGGGTAGGGTCTTGCAAAAGTATTTCCAACATGTATAGCAAGGCCAATTATTTGAGCTCCATATACATCATGAATAGCTTCTAATTCTCTAGCTGCATCAGGACAGTTTTGACATAGATGTCCGGTAAAATCTTCTATTAAAATATTTTTAACATATTGGTTGCTTGAAGTGTCTACTCCTCCTCCATTATTATTTATATATGGCTCCTCAATAATATCACAAGAGCTTATCAGCGAGATAATAAAAATGCTATAAATTAAATTTTTCATAATTAAAAACTTGATGTTATATTAAAGTTAAGTCCATTTGAAGAAGGTACTAACTTACACACCCCTCCAACACAAAATATTCCTTCTCTTTTCTTTCCATAGCCTATCTCAAATCTATTTGCACCCTTAATAAATCCAACGTTAAGATTTATATAATGAAGTTGTTTACTGACATCTTCATTCCCATAATTATACATGTCTTGTACTGCAAAAAACCAGTTAGGAGAAATAGTATATTCTGCTAACCCCATTACCCAGTCCCCTTCTTCTTTCTTAGAGGCGGTCTCTAATTGTTTTGCCATTAGGGTTTGAAGCTCCATTCTAATTGAGTGGCCTTTCTTTATTTTATAGCTGATGTCCAAGACTCCAATTGTAGAATTAATAACTCCGTATTCTCCAGGTGTTTTTCCCTCTAGAAAATCTTTATTATATGTTTGGTTAGCTACAACTAAATTATATCTGACTTTTTTATTTAATTTTTTATTTATTTCTAAGTTTATATCTGAATAATATAGTTCTTCATCAATTACACTTATAAGAATTGGAGTATGATCTTGATTGTCATTTAGAAATGAATTTCCACTGTTTAAGCCATTTATTCTTGAAACATTAAAATTTAGTTTTGTACCATATCTTCCGCCAAGCAAAGTTCCTTTATTGATTTTGTAAAAGATATCAAGTTGAAAGCCTAGCTCTCCCATTGCTTGTGTAGCACAAGGGTATAAAGCAAGTAATGAATATGCATGAGGCTTACTTAATGTTGGAATGTAATTTAGAATATATGCTTTTCCAATCCTATCTCTATCTGATAAAAGTAGCATATTATCTGCTCTATGTATTTCTGCAGTAATTCCAAATCCTTTTTTAGAATATGTAAGACTTGAAGTGAAAGCGCTTCCGCTTGCATAGTTTACATTCTCTTGTTGAATAGAATTAAGTGGGTCATTTATTTTGTAGGCATATTCACCAAAATAATTCCAGCCACCATTTATTAAATTTAATCTTCCAGCATATAAGCCTACGTTTTGTGGTAGTTCAAAAAGTGGGTTTGATCTTTGTTGATATCTACTCACAAAGCTTCCTCCAAGGATATATTTTGTTTTAGATGTTAAATTCATTGCCTGATTTAAATCTATTTCAGCATCAATACCTCTAAATATTCCATCAGCATAAGTAAAGTAAGTCCTGCTCTTAGCAATAAATGTTTTTAGGTTTATTCCATTTCCAATTTTATATTTCAGTCTGATTCCATCCATTGCATTATCAATGCCTAAACCTTTTTCTTCATAACTTCTAAAGATCAAACCACTTCCAAATTGTTCATAGAAATTACCAGCAGTTATTTCCAATCCTGATGTAGAATATGTTGCAAATCTATAAGGAATACCATTTCCTTTAAAATCATCGTCATAATCTAATAAAGCATTTAAGTAACTTTCATATCTAACTCCTGCAGTAAAATTATTTCTGGTGAATAAGATATTTAAATAACTATTGTTTCTAATTACTTCATCTGCAGCTACCGCATTAATGCTAGCATCCTCAAGATAGCTTTGCAAATTCAAATTAAAATCTCCATGAATTTCTCCAAGATCTTGCCCATTTGTAAAGAGGTAGCTAAATAAAAGACCTAAAATTATTACATTTTTTTTCATATCTATTTTCCTAATTCCTCAATTTTCTCATATAATTCGTCTTCATCTCCATCAATATAGCCTCTATGATCCCAAACAATATTTCCTTTACCATTTAATAGGAATGTATGGGGAACAGTTGAAACTCCCATTGCTCTTTTAAGATCTGAATTAGAATCTAGATACACTTCATATTCCCAATCAGAGGAGTTAACATAAGGAGCAACCTTAGACATAGATCTTGTATCATCTATAGAGATAGCTATAATTTTTACTCCAGTTTCTTCTTGCCACTCCTCATATACTTCAGCAATATTATTCAATTCCTTTTTACAAGGTTTACACCAAGTAGCCCAAAAACTAATAACAATAGGATTATTATTATTCTCTAATTCCTGAATATTAAAAGAGTTACCATCTAATGTTTTAACTTCTATATTTGGAAGACTTCTTTCTTGAGAATATATAAAGCTTATATTAATTGAAAGAGCTAGAACTATAAATAGTATTTTTTTCATAATGATTTTTTTAAAGATTAAACAAATTTACAAAACTTAAAGAATAAAAAACCCTGATTATCTCAGGGTTTTTTTCGATCAATGCATAAAAAAACCCCGAAATTTAGTTCGAGGTTTTTTTATGTAAAATTTTAATTATTTAGCTATTGTAACTTTTCTTTTAATTACTGAGTTTTTAGTAAGAATATTTACATAGTATGATCCATTTGCTAATGTTGAAATATCAATTTCTGATTTATTTGAAGAAGCTAAAACAAGCTTTCCAAATACATCATAAATTTCTACACTAACAAAAATTCCTTCAACATTTAAGATATCTTGTGCAGGGTTTGGATATACATTACATTTAGAAGTAAATTCTTCAACGCTAGTACTTGCATTATAACATGGTGATGAAGGATCACTTATAAAAGCATCGAAACAATCTTGCTCTGAACCATATGATCCATTTCCAGATCCCAGGTCAGTACATCCAAATGGAGTACATTCCCATGCTGGACCGCTTGCGCTTCCTGTTGAGAAATACTCACCTAATTCATTGAAATTTGATAGTTGTTGACCAGATAAAGAAGCTATTACTGTTCCTGCATTATCAGAAACAAAAACTTCAGCTCCAGTACCATAAGCACAACACATACCGTCTCCATAAGCATCATAAAGAATGAAAGAGTAGCATTCATTTGCATTAACAGCAACTGATGCAGAATATGATTGGTTTGACATGTAAGTTCCACCTTGCCCACCTTGACCAACTACATTACCAGCTTCATCAACAATTTCCCATGAAGTTTCTGATCCGTATCCATCAGTTGTAATTTCAACATCAATATTTCCAGCAGAAATTCCACCCATTACTTGATTGTTTTGATCAAAATGAACAAAAGAATTAGTTGAGCCATTATTAGAACTATTTTGATCAACTTGTCCATTAGGATTTGAAACTGTAAATACTACATTGTTAACTGCTTGAGGAGAAAAACTCACTCCAGGAATAGTTATAATTTCAGTTTGAGCTGGAAGCATATTTCCTGTCCAGTTATATGTTGCTCCAGCAGTACCATTAATAGTGTAATCAATATCTAAAGAAGTTAAGTTAACACTTCCAAAGTTTCTAAATGTCATTTCTAAATCTGTAGTTGTTCCACATAAAACATCATTTAAATTTGATCCTAAAACATTAGCATCATATTGGTTAGGGAAAACAGGTGAAACAACTGATTGATTTCCAGATAAAATTTCTTGATTTCCCTCAGTAAGAAAGGCAACAACATCTAAATTAACTAGATCTAATATTACATCATTTATATCTGCTGGTGCAGCCCAAGTTAATTGAAATGAATGGAATTCTCCTTGACCAATATTAGAGATTTCTTCTCCCCACTGTCCAGTCATCATGTGACGTAACATGTGGTTATGAGTATAAGTTGGATTCCATGGTCCTGGCACAATAGCTCCAGGGTTAAATGAAGCAGCTCCTGTTTGAGGTCCTAAAACACCGTTTTGTACAATTGCAACATTTAAGAAATTTGAAGAAACTGTTTGAGTTCCTGTATAGTAAACTTCAACATCAACTGTAACTAAGCCAGTAGATAAGTCTACGCTTGATTGAACTGCAACATTAACAGGTGAAGCTTCAGTTAGTACTTGCGCAGCAGCAGTTGCCCAATTGGCTCTACCCATAGCTGTTGCTCCAGCGCTTCCTTGCTCTAAGCCAGGAAAGTTATGTCTGTTTACAGTTCCTGCAGGATATCCTGCTAGTCCTGATTGAGCATCTATTGCAGCTCCAAAAGAAGTTCTAAAATCAGTTCCAACTCCTTGAGGGTTAGCGTAACCTCCAGCATGAATATTTATTAGAAATACATCATTTGGGTTTGCATCATGAAGTCCTTGACCTATAACATGGCCATCAGGACAAAATGTACAGGATATTCCAGTAAATTCTTCCAGTACAACCTTTTTGTTTTCAGGTGTTGTACTTACAAAAGTTTGTGCAAAAGCAAAAGTAGTAAACAGTGCAAATGCAAAAGTTAGTAGTTTTTTCATCATTGATAATTTTGTTTTAATTAGATTTTTTATAGAAAAATTTTCTTTTCTGGTTCAAATATAGTTAAATTAATTATAATTATCAAATATTATTTTTCACATTCTTATTTGTGTTTAATGATATTTGATATTTATTTTTTTATTAGTTTGCTAGCAATGATATTATCAATTTAAAGTTTTTTATATTTGCTTAAAACATAAATTAAATGAAACATATAATTTTTTCTCTTTTATTTCTAAGCTCATTTTTTTCATATTCTCAAAGTTTAGATATTACCGGTAATAATAGTGTAAGTTCAAATCCTTGTATGCAAGCACATTCTACTTTAACAGTAAAAAACATTTCTAATTCTTCTTTAGATATATTGTGTGAGAAGATTATTATTGATACTGCAGCAGGCACATCAAATTTCTTTTGTTGGGCTGCAAATTGTTATGGTCAAGACACATACATTTCTCCAGCAACAAATACAATAGGGGCGGGACAAGCAGATGCAACGGATTTTGGAGGATACTACGATGCTTATTGTGATCCAGCTTCAGCATCTGTACAATACTGTTTTTACCCAGATAATGACCCTGCAGATGCTTCTTGTATTACTATAGTTTATAATGGTTCAACCTCTAGTGTTCATGAAAGTTTTAGGGCTTTAAGTTTAACAGATTTTCATCCTAATCCATCAAATAATCAAACTTCTATTTCATATGTTGCTTCTAAGAATTCATTTTTAGAGATTTTAGATGTTTTTGGTAAAAGAGTAGCTAATATTCCTCTTGATTATTCTGGAAGTTTAACAATTGACACAGATAAATTTAAAAGTGGTATATATTTTGCTAATCTAATTGTTGAAAATCAAAAAATCTCAGTTAAAAAACTTGTAGTTAACTAGTCTATACTCATCTAATTTCTTAATTTCTCAACTATAAAAATTTAAATGATAACACAAATAACTGGAAAAATAGTAGAGAAAACTCCAACATACGTTGTTTTAGATTGTAATGGAATTGGTTATAGAATAAATATTTCTTTACAAACTTTCTCATCAATTAAGGACGAATTTTGCAAGCTATATACCCATCTGTCTGTTAAAGAAGACTCTCATACTTTATTTGGTTTTTATGATCAAGCTGAGCGCCACTTATTTAGAAATCTTATAAGTGTTTCCGGAGTTGGACCTAGTACTGCTCAGGTTATTTTATCAACGTATAATGCAAATGAAATTGTTACTTATATAACTACGGCTGATGTTCCAGCAATACAACATGTAAAAGGAATTGGAGCAAAAACAGCTCAAAGAATAATAATAGACCTAAAAGATAAAGTTGCAAAAGGCATGCCTACCTCAGAAATTTCTTTTGATTTAGACAATACTATGAAGACTGAAGCGTTATCAGCTCTACTAGCTTTAGGCTTTGCCAAAAAAGGTTCAGAACAAAAAATTGAAAAAGTACTTAAGCAAAACCCTGACGTTGCAAGCGTTGAAGAGTTAGTAAAGACTGCTTTAAGTCAGATGTAATTGTTATAAATTAGTTTATTTAATTTGAGTAATAAATTTCAAAATTCTTTAATTTTAATTCTAGTATTTACATTAACTCTAAATGTTAGTGCATTTGGCTATTCGCCAGCCGATTCTACTGAAAATTATAATCTTCCTTTTCCATACAATACAAATTATAATAGTGGGTTGTTTTTAAATACTCCATCTAATCTTAGACCTAATGTTAATTATGATATTCAGAATAATCAATATCTTTTTAATAATAGAGTAGGAAATATTAATTTAGATAGATCAAAGATTTTAGATTTTAAGCAGTTTCAGGATTTAAAGCTTAAAAATTCAATAAATGATTATTGGCGCAAGAGAACAAAGCAACAGCTTTCAAGTAAAAATCAATCCTATGGTATGCCCAAATTATATATTCCTGGTCAAGCATTTGATAAAATATTTGGTGGTAACTCAGTCGATATTCGTCCTCAAGGATCTGCAGAATTAATTTTTGGTTTAAAAATAAATAGATTAGACAACCCTAGTTTACCTGTGGAGCAAAGAAAGACAACAACTTTTGATTTTCAGGAAAAGATTCAAATGAATGTAATTGGAAAAATTGGTGATAAGCTTAAGCTCACAACAAATTTTAATACAGAGGCTACATTTGATTTTGAAAATAATATGAAGCTTGAGTACACGGGTTATGAGGATGAAATTATCAAGAAAATAGAAATAGGAAATGTAAGCCTTCCTTTAAATGGTACTTTGATTACAGGAAGTCAATCGTTATTTGGATTAAAAACTCAAATGCAATTTGGTAGAACAACCTTTACTGGAATTCTCTCCCAGCAAAAAAGTAGCACTTCAGAAATAGAGGTAAGTGGAGGTGCTCAGACCTCTGAATTTGATATATATGCCGATCAGTATGAGGCAAATAAACATTTTTTTCTTGCTCATTATTTTAAGGAAAATTATGATAACTCTCTAGCTAATTTACCATTTGTAAATTCTCCAGTCAATATTTCAAGAGTTGAAGTTTGGATAACAAATAAAACTGGAACAACAAATGACACGCGAAATATTGTTTCCTTTTTAGATTTAGGAGAAACTAGTGGTAATATTTTTAATACTCAGTTTACACTTTCAAACGGTAGTATTTACCCAGACAATAATGCTGCCAATGATATGTTTGAATCATTAACAACAAACTTCAGTGGTATTAGAGATATAAATGATGTAAATAATATTCTTTCCTCTCAAATTGGTATAGGTTTTCTTAATGGCCAAGATTATGAGAAATTAGAAAGGGCAAGAAAATTATCTTCTCAAGAATACTCTATACACCCACAGCTTGGATATATATCATTAAATCAAGCGTTAAATAATGATGAGGTTTTAGCTGTTGCTTTTCAATATACTGTTGGCAATAATATATTTCAAGTAGGGGAATTTACTTCTTCAGGACCTACGGCACCTCAAACTTTAATTGTAAAGATGTTAAAGGGAACAAATTTTTCTCCAAAATATCCTAACTGGGATCTTATGATGAAAAATATTTATGCCCTTGGAGCATATCAAATGAGTAGTAATAATTTTATTCTAGATATTGTTTATGAGAATACAGAAGAATCTGGAGCCTTAACAAATTATATTCCTGAAGGAGTTATTGATGGTGTTCCATTAATAAAGGTTGTTAATGTTGATCAATTAAATCAGCAAATGGATAATCAATCTGATGGGGTATTTGATTTTATTGAGGGTTTAACTGCAAAAACTGCTAATGGAAGAATTATCTTTCCTGTTCTACAACCTTTTGGTGAATATTTAAGGTCTAAGTTTTCTGATCAAAGTATTGCAGATAAATATGTCTATCAGGTATTATATGATTCTACATTAACCATTGCTCGCCAATATCCTGAGTTAAACAAATTTAGAATTAAAGGAAGTTATCAAGGTGCCTCTGGTTCAGAGATAAGACTTACAGCGATGAATGTACCAGAAGGGTCTGTAACAGTAACTGCAGGGTCACAGAAATTAGTTGAGAACCAGGATTACACTGTAGATTATACTATGGGACGTGTTACTATTATTAATGAAGGCATTTTAAATTCAGGTGTTCCAATTAAGATATCTCTAGAAAATAATACAATGTATGGAGTGCAAAATAAAACTCTTGTTGGGCTTCATGCTGATTATGAAATTAACAAGGACTTTATTATCGGTGCTACAATGTTAAATCTTACCGAGAGACCATTTACAACTAAAATAAATACTGGTGATGAGCCTATCTCAAATACAATTTGGGGTTTAGATGGAACTTATCAAACTGAAGCTCCTTGGCTTACAAAAGCAGTAGATTTTCTTCCTTTTATTGAAACAAAAGCAAAGTCTCGATTAATCGCAAATGCTGAATTTGCTCAATTAATTCCTGGTCACCACAGAGCAGTAGGAAAGAATGGAGTCTCTTACATAGATGATTTTGAGTCAAGCAGAACTTCAATTAGTGTAAAAAATATGGGAGCATGGAGAATAGCAAGTATACCTCAAGGCCAAGAAGATTTATTTGAAAATGCTGCTTTAAGTAACGATTTAATATCTGGATTTAAAAGAGCAAAATTAGCATGGTATACTATTGACCCACTCTTTTACAGAAACACCTCAATAACTCCTCCTAATATTAACAAGACTCTTACTCTTGCTAATGGAAATACAATAGCCCAGCAATCATATCATTATTCTAGAGAAGTGTTAGAAACAGAAGTTTTCCCAAATAAAGATCCAGATCTTGGAAGCCAAATAACTAATCTTTCAATTTTAGATATGGCTTTTTATCCTGATGAAAGAGGTCCTAATAACTATACAATAAATGGATTAGGCGCAAATGGTAAATTATTAAATCCATCAAAAAATTGGGGAGGTATAATGAGGAAACTTGAAACGAATGATTTTGAAGCTGCAAATATAGAATTTATTGAATTTTGGATGATGGATCCATTTAATATTGATGATGGATTAATTAATCATAACGGCGGAGATTTATATATTCAGCTTGGTAATGTTTCTGAAGATGTCTTAAAAGATGGCTATAAAAGTTTTGAAAATGGTCTTCCAACTAGCCCTGATGTAGTTGATGTTGATACAACCGCATGGGGAAGAGTGCCTACAAATTTTTCAATTGTGGAAGCATTTGATAATGATCCTTTATCTAGAGAATATCAAGATATTGGTTTAGATGGTTTAGCTAATAGTGACGAAGCATTATTTTTTAAAGACAATTATATTGATTTAATAGAGAATGCATACGGAATAAATTCTCCTGCTTATCAAAATGCAATTAATGATCCTTCAGCTGATGATTTTCATTATTTCAGAGGAACAGATTTTGATAATATCTCAACAGATATATTAAGTAGATATAAAAAATTTAATAATACTGATGGGAATTCAGTTACTTCAGAGCAATCAGTTGAGAGTTACCCTACTGCAGCTTCCTCTCAACCAAATTCAGAAGATATTAATAGAGATCATACTCTTAGTGAGACAGAAAGTTATTTTCAATATAAAGTTCGTTTATTTCCAGGGATGAATGTAGGCGACAGTTATATTTCTGATGTTTTAGAAACAAGCGTTAAAACAGAAAATGGTAGTAATAGAAATATAAAATGGTATCAGTTTAGAGTGCCAGTCTATTTGCCAGATAATGTTATTGGAGGTATCCAAGATTTTAAATCTATTCGTTTTATGAGAATGAATTTTGCCAATTTTAATGATCCTATTGTTTGTCGTTTTGCAACTTTTGATTTAGTAAGAGGAGAGTGGAGGAGGTATAACTTTGATCTCTCAGAGCCTGGAGAATATATTCCGCTAGATAATCAACAACAAACAACATTTGATGTTTCTGCAGTCAATATTGAAGAAAATGGAAATAGACTTCCTATAAAATATGTTTTACCGCCAGGTATTGAGCAAGAAATAGATAATACAACAACTACACTTAGACAGCAAAATGAACAGTCACTAGTTCTAAAAGTATGCGACCTTCAAGATGGTGATTCCAGAGCGGCTTATAAAACATCTGATCTAGATGTAAGAGCATATAAAAGAATAAAAATGTTTGTGCATGCTGAAGGACAAGAAGATAATTTAAATCAGGGAGATTTATCGTGTTTTATTAGACTGGGAAGTGATTTTACTTCTAATTATTATGAGTATGAAATTATGTTGAAGCCAACTCCTCACTATGCAACTTCCCCTTCTGAGATATGGCCAGAGCAAAATGAAATTGATATTGCTTTTGAAATTTTTCAACTTGCAAAACAAGAGAGAAATTTTAATAATTATGATGTGAGTGTGCCATTTATAAAATACTCATCATCCGGAAAAATAACTGTAGTGGGAAATCCAAATTTATCTCAAGTAAAAACAATGATGATAGGAGTGAGAAATCCTAAAAAGAATAATATTAATAGTTTAGATGATGGCTTGTCAAAGTGTGGGCAGATATGGGTTAATGAACTAAGGCTAACAGATTTTGATGAATATGGAGGTTGGGCTGCTAATTCAAGATTTACTGCTAGATTAGCAGATATTGGTAATATTACTTTATCAGGAAATCTTAGTACCATTGGATTTGGTAGTATTGAAAAGAAAGTAAATGAAAGACAAAAATATAATGCTTATCAATATGACATGTCTTCTAGCTTTGATTTAGGAAAGCTTTTTTCTGAAGATTTTGGTGTTAAAGTCCCAATGTATATAGGGATATCTGAATCCGTAAGAAACCCTCAGTATAATCCACTTGACCCAGATATATTATTGAGTACCTCTCTTCAGACTCTTGGTTCAAAAGATGAAAAAGATTCTCTAAAATTTATTGCTCAAGATTATGTAAAAAGAAATAGTATAAATTTCACTAACGTTAGAAAAACTCAAACAACAAAAAAAGGAAAGAAGCCAAAAACTAATAAAGTTTATGATATTGAGAACTTTACATTATCTTATTCAAAAAATGAAACTTTTTTAAGGAATATAAATACAGAGTATAATAGAACAGTAAATTATAGAGGGGCTTTGACATATAATTTTAATACTAAGCCAAAAAATATTAAACCTTTCTCAAAGTTAAATCTTGGTAGATCTCCTTACATGAGATTTATAAAAGATTTTAATTTTAATAATATGCCTAAATCTTTTTCATACAGAACAGATTTAGATAGAAACTATAATGAAACTAAGTTAAGGAATCTCAATAATGAGAATATGATTATTGCTCCCACATATAATAAATTCTTTAACTGGAACAAAATGTATGAGTTTAAGTATGATCTTACTAGAACTTTAAAATTAGACTTTAATGCAAATAGAAAGGCTAGTATTGATGAACCTGCGGGGATAATAGACAAAAATGACTCTCAGTATGATTTAAAAATGGACACAATATGGAGAAACTTTTGGGACTCCGGAAGACCAACTTCTTACAATCAATCTTTTACATTAAACTACCAATTCCCATTAAATAAATTACCAATTTTAAATTTTCTTTCTCTAAGCACAAGATATAGTGGAAATTATGATTGGAAAGCAGCCCCCTTGGCATTACAGAATTTAGGAAATACAATTCAAAATTCTCAAACAAAACAGTACAACGGTCAAATAAATTTAACAACTCTATATAATAAGGTTCCCTATTTTAAAAGAATAACTCAAGGAGCTCGTGATCGAGGAAGGATACAGCCTAAGCAGAAAAACAAAAAAAAGAATAAGAAAGATGGCGAGGAAGATGAAGATGTAAATAAGAAAGCCAATGTTAATGTCTTTAATCATCTTACCAGATTTGTTTTAGGAATTAAAAATATTTCTTTTAATTATACGGAGACGAGAGGAACTATGTTGCCAGGATTTCTTCCTGAGCCCCATTTTTTGGGTCAGCAGTGGGGAAATATGGCTCCTTCAATTCCATTTGTTTTAGGTAGTCAAAATGATATTAGAACTTTGGCTGCAAATAACAGCTGGTTAACTAAAGATACATTGTTAAATTCTTTATTTAAGAGAAATTTATCTCAAAATATAACTCTTAGAAGTACAGTTGAGCCAGTGAAACAATTTAGAATAGAATTGACTGCTAATAGAACGTCAAGTTCAAATAATCAAGAATATTTTAAATGGGATAACATAATAAATAATTATAATTCGTTTAGTCCAACAGAAACTGGCAGTTATAGTATTTCTTTTATTTCATTTCCATCGGCTTTCAAAGGAAATAATGATGATTATTCTTCTGTTATTTTTTCTCGCTTTAGGGGTTATCGTGCAGATATAGCAAATAGACTTGCCTCACAAAACCCTAACTTTAATGGTGTCTTAAGTTCTCAAACTGGATTTCCAATAGAGTATTCTGTAAATTCTGGAGATACTACAATAACAGGAGGATATGGTCCTACATCTCAAGATGTAATTATTCCAGCATTTTTAGCTGCTTATGGTGGGACAAGCTCATTAAATATTTCTTTAAATAGTATGCCTAAAATTCCTTTACCTAATTGGAGGATTACTTATGATGGCTTAATAAAATACAAGCTTTTTAAGCGATATTTTAGAAACTTTACCATTGGTCATGCTTATAGAAGTTCTTACACAGTTAGCTCATATAACACAAATTTAGATTATATAGCTGGTGATGAAATTAATTTAAATAATATGAGTTATCATGTTCAGAAAGAAATTGCTCAGGTAGCAATTAATGAACAATTTAGTCCTTTGTTAAAGCTTGATGTAACATGGAAAAATAGCTTGATTACTAAAATTGAAATAAAAAGATCTAGAATGCTATCATTATCTCTTTCAAATAATCAGCTAACTGAAACAGCAACAAAAGATTATGTAATTGGTACGGGATACAGAATTAAAGACCTTGAATTTAAATTTATTTCTGGTGGTAGAGGCAAAAAAATGTCATCCGATTTAGATATTAAACTAGATTTAAATATCAGAAATAATAATACTATTATTAGAAAAATTATCGAGGATGTAGAGCAGATAACAATGGGACAGCAAGTTATAAGTATTAAGTTCTCAGCTGATTATGTGCTAAATCAAAGATTGAATATTCGTGCTTTTTATGACAAAGTTGTAACTAATCCTTTTATCTCAACAACATTTCCTGGCTCAATTACAAACGCTGGTTTTAGTCTAAGATTTACATTGGCTGGATAATTTTGATTAGATAGAAAAAATTGTATTTTTGACAAAATTTATTATATGAGTTTTCCATCGGAATTAAAATATACAAAAGACCATGAATGGTTAAGAATTGAGGGTGATTTTGCTTATGTAGGTATTACCTCTTTTGCTCAAGGAGAGCTTGGAGACATTGTTTATGTTGATGTAGACACTGAAGGTGAGGATTTGGAATTAGAAGCTGTATTTGGTTCAGTTGAAGCAGTAAAAACTGTTTCTGACCTTTTTATGCCATTAAATGGTAAAGTTCTTGAGTTTAACGAGTTACTTGAAGATAGTCCTGAATTAATCAATAGTGATCCATACGGTGATGGTTGGATTATAAAAGTTTCTATTGAAGATGTCTCCGCTTTAGATCATCTTTTAAGCTCTGAAGACTACCAAAAACTTGTAGATTAATATATCAAATATGCAGCCAAAAAAGAATCCTAAAATTAGTCTTGAAAATAAAAAATCTCTATTTTTTCAAATAGGACTTGCAGTTACGCTTTTATTAGTTTTGATTGCTTTTGAATGGAAAAGCTACGAGAAAAACGATTATAATCTAGGAAGTTTAAATCTTGACGATATGGAAGAAGAAATTATTCCTATAACTAGACAGGAAGTGAAACCACCACCACCACCACCACCACCACCAGAAGTTATTGAGATTGTTGAAGATGAGGTTGAAATTGAAAATGAACTTGAAATTGAGGATACCGAAACTGATGAGGATGAAATTATCGAAATAGAAGAAGAAGACGATGAAGAATTCTTTATGGTCGTTGAAAACATGCCTGAGTTTCCTGGAGGAGATCTTGGACTAATGAAATTTATTCAAAAGAATGTAAAATACCCTGCGATTGCTAAAGAATATAATATTACAGGAAAAGTATACGTTAGTTTTATTGTTGACAAAGGTGGTTCTGTTACAAACGTTAAAATTGTAAGAGGTGTAGATAAAAATTTAGATGCTGAAGCTTTGAGAGTCGTTTCTGCTTTACCTAAATATAAACCTGGTAAGCAAAGGGGTAAGCCTGTACGAGTTATGTTTACTATTCCAATTAATTTTACCCTTAACTAGTTTAGTTAAATAATCATTCCTGCACCAACAGTTTCATTTGTAGCTTCATTGACAAGAATAATACTTCCAGTGTTTCTGTTTCTTCTATAGCTGTCAAAGAATAAGGGCTTTGTTGTTTTAATTGAAATTCTTCCAATATCATTCATGCTTAGCTCATTCTCCTGTTCCATCCTATGTAGAGAATTAATATCTATTTTATATTTAATTTCTTTTATTATACATCTTGTAGTTTGACTTGTATGTCTAATTGTATATTTTCCTTTTGGTATTAATTTTCTTTCATTCATCCAGCATATCATTACCTCAATATCTTGACTAATTTGAGGTTGATTGTTTGTACGCACTAGCATATCCCCTCTACTTATATCAATATTATCATTTAATGTAATACATACAGACATTGGTGAAAACGCTTCGTTAATTTCGCCATTAAATGTATCAATTGATTTAATAGTTGATTTTTTTTCAGATGGAAGTGTTAAAATTTCATCACCTGTTTTGAAAACTCCACCTTCAATTCTTCCTGCATAACCTCTATAATCAGGATAATTTTTAGATTGTGGTCTTATAACACGTTGAACTGGAAATCTACAGTCTACGTGATTAAGGTCGGAGCCAATATGAATATTTTCAAGAAGATGTATTAAAGTAGACCCCTCATACCAATCCATATTTTTAGATCTATCTACAACATTATCCCCTTTTAGAGCAGAGATTGGAATGAAGTTGACATCTTTTATCTCAAGTTTTGAAGCAAATTTTTTGAAATCAGATTTTATTTTCTCAAACTCATCCTTACTAAAATCAACTAAATCCATTTTATTTACACAAACTGCTACATGAGGGATTTGAAGTAAAGAAGCAATAAAAGCATGCCTTTTTGTTTGCTCAATAACTCCGTGTCTAGCATCAATTAGAAGTAGGGCGAGATTAGCTGTTGATGCACCGGTAACCATATTTCTTGTGTACTGAATATGTCCAGGAGTATCAGCAATAATAAATTTTCTTTTAGGAGTCGCGAAATACCTGTAAGCTACATCAATAGTAATACCTTGTTCTCTTTCTGACCTTAGTCCATCAGTCAATAATGCAAGATTTATACCTTCTTCTCCTCTTTGCTCATTAACCTCTTGAAGGTTTTGAATTTGATCTTCAAATATTGCTTTACTATCATAAAGTAAGCGACCTATTAAAGTGCTTTTCCCATCGTCTACGCTACCAGCTGTGGTAAAACGTAGTAGTTCCATATCTAAGTATCCTTTTGATTCACTCATAATAATAATTTAAAAATATCCTTCTTTTTTTCTATCTTCCATTGCTGCTTCTGATCTCTTGTCATCTGCTCGTCCTCCTCTTTCTGTAACTCTTGTTGTAGCAACTTCTTCTATTATTTCTTCCATTGTAGAGGCCAGTGATTCAGAAACACCCGTACAAGTCATATCACCAATCGTTCTACATCTTACAGTTTTTTCTTGCCACTCTTCGTTATTTTTTAATGAAATATGTTCACATTTAGATAATAAAACACCATCCCTATTAACTACATGTCTTTTATGAGCAAAATAAAGAGAAGGAATTTCAATTTTTTCATCTAATATATATTGCCACACATCCATTTCAGTCCAATTTGATATCGGAAAAACCCTAAAATGTTCACCTTGATTTTTTTTACCATTAAACAAGTTCCAAAGTTCAGGGCGTTGGTTTTTTGGATCCCACTGACCAAATTCATCTCTATGTGAAAAAAATCTTTCTTTAGCTCTTGCCTTCTCCTCATCTCTTCTAGCTCCACCTAGTGCGCAATCATAATTCCCTCCTTCAATCCCTTCTAATAATGTAACTGTTTGTAATCCATTTCTAGAAGGATTTAATCCAGTCTCTTCAATTGCAGTACCATTGTCTATAGACTCTTGTACCAGTTTTATTATTAGATTTTCACCTGTTTCTTCTATTAGCTTATTTCTAAAATTTATAGTTTCTGGAAAGTTATGCCCTGTATCAATATGCATTAAAGGAAATGGAATCTTATCTGGGTAAAATGCTTTTCTTGCTAAGTGAAACATAATTATTGAGTCTTTTCCTCCAGAGAAAAGCATTACAGGTTTTTCAAATTGAGCAGCTACTTCTCTTATAATAAAAATAGCTTCAGATTCTAAAACTTTTAGATGAGTTAAATTATATGAGTTCATTTTTTTATTTTAGGTAAGATAAATTTACTCAATTCTTCAATTGATTCATTAACAGATTTGTCTGTGGTGTTTATTTCTAAATCAGGATTCTTTGGAGTTTCATAATTAGAGCCTATACCAGTAAAATTTTTTATTTCTCCATTTAATGCTTTTTTGTAAAGACCTTTTACATCTCTTTCTTTACACTTTTCTAAGCTGGTATTTACATAAATCTCTATAAAATCTTGTTTGCCAATTATTTCTTTGGCTAGCTCTCTCATATTATTTAAAGGACTAACAAAACAATTTATTGTAACTATTCCAGCGTTAAGAAATAACTTAGAAACTTCGGCTATTCTTCTTATGTTTTCTGTTCTATCAATTTCGCTGAAAGATAAGTTTTTATTTAAGCCAACTCTAATATTGTCTCCATCAAGGATCTGGTTCATAATTCCATTTGAAAAAAGATATTTTTCTAAACCTTTAGCAATTGTAGTTTTTCCTGACCCAGACATGCCAGTTAACCAAATAACTTTTGAGTTTTGATTTAACAAATTTTCTTTGTCCTTTCTCTGGATAATATCTTCAAAAATTGGAAATAAATTTTTATTTGTTGATTTCATGATTGACTTGCTAAATTACTAAAATTTTAGAAAGATAAAATCATGTTAAATCTGATTATTTAATTAGATTTGAATTATGATTATTAAATCTATTATATGAAGTTGGAAATTGCTAAATATATTGACTCAACTTATCTTAAAACATCAGATGAATTAGCAATTTCTAAAAAAGAAAATAAACAAAATGTACTAAATGTTATTTTTCAGGCTATTGAAATGTCTGTTGCTTGTATTATGATAAGGCCAGAGTATGTAGTGCTTGCATGTAAAACAATCTTAGAGCACAAAGCTAGTGTTGTAGTTGGAACCGTTGTAGATTTTCCTTTTGGTAATTCTTCTACAAAAGAAAAAATTTCAGAAGCTCTTATTTCCATTAATAACGGTGCTTCTGATATAGATTTTGTGTGTGATTATAATTCCTTTAAAAGAGGTAGCTTTGATAAGTTTGATGCTGATATATTAGGTGGTACAGATATAGTTATTAAAAATGGAAAGACTGTTAAATGGATTATTGAAACTGGCGCTCTCTCAAAAAAGGAGATAAGAGCAATATCAATAAGGATTTATAATCTCCTCTCACCAATCTATTTTGAAAATTTAAAAGATATTTTCATTAAAACTAGTACTGGTTATTATGGAGGTTCAGGAGCTAATATTAAAGATATTAAAACTATTAAGTCTGTTTGTGGTGATTTATCTGTAAAAGCTTCAGGAGGAATTTCTACTTTAAAATTAAGCCTTGAAATGATAGAAGCTGGAGTGTCTAGAATAGGAACTTCTAGAGCCAAAAATATTTATAATGAAAGTTTAAGTAATGAACTATAATCAACTGTTAATTACTGCTATTAACTCATGTATATCTGGTGGAAAAGAAATAATGAGAATTTATAATTCAAATTTTAAGGTTGAGTTTAAGCAAGATAATTCTCCATTAACTCTAGCAGATAAAAATTGTAATAAAATTATTGAAAACTTTCTTTTAAAAACTAACATTCCTATTTTAAGTGAAGAAGGTGGTAAAATTGAATATAATCAAAGAAAAGAATGGGAGCTTTTTTGGCTGGTTGATCCTCTTGATGGGACAAAAGAATTTATTAAAAGAAATGGAGAGTTTACAGTTAATATTGCACTTATTTCTAATGGAAAACCAATTCTTGGAGTTGTATATGTTCCAGTGACAAAAGTTATTTATTTTGCTAGCATTGAAATTGGAGCTTTTAAATCATGTATTGATTTTGAAATAACTAAACTTGCTGATTTAATTTCAGAATCCACTAAATTACCCTCAAGAAAAAATAAAAATAAGTATGTTATAGTTGGTTCAAGATCACATATGTCCAATGAGACAAAAGATTTTTGTGAAGAAAAAAAGAATGAACATGAAAGGGTTGAAATGTTATCAGTAGGATCATCTTTAAAATTATGTATGGTTGCTGAAGGGATTGCAGATGTTTATCCAAGATTTGCCCCAACAATGGAGTGGGACACTGGAGCAGGACATGCAATTGCTAAAATTGCAGGATTTAATGTTCATAATTATCTGACTAAAAATGAATTAAAATACAATAAGGAAAACCTTTTAAATCCTTGGTTTATAGTTTTTTAATTCTATGCTCAAAAGAATTAAATATAACCTAGAGGATAAGGACTTTGCAGAATTATTTAACAAAGGAGGTCTTGCTTTTCTGTATAGAATTGGTGGGCAATTATTAGGTTTTTTACTGACGTTTGTTATTGCATATTTTTTTGGTGCTAATGGTTTAGGTGAATATGTTCTTGCTATAGTTGTTCTTAGGGTTTGTGTCTTAGTAGCGAAATTTGGTTTAGATACTGCATCTATAAAGTATATTGCTGCTTTTGCTTCAGAGAAAAAATTTGAAAGTATAAGATTATTTAGACAAAAATCTTTAATTTTTATTGCTTTAACTTCTATGTTAATGTCTTTGTTAATGTATTTTAATTCAACCTTTATTGCAAATCTAATAAGTGCTAATGCTCAGCATATAAAAATTAATGCTTTTTTTATTTTACCACTCTCATTTTTTATGTTTCATTATCAAAATTTACGTGGTTTAAAAAAAATAGGTTTTTATTCTTTTTTCTTTTGGATGTCCCAAGCATTATTTTCACTCTTATTTATTTTAATTTTTACTAGCTTTTCGAAAGATTCTAATATTCCCTTATACGCTTATCTTTCTAGTTTAATTATTATATCAATATTTTCATTTTTTGTTTTTCAATTTCTTTTTAATAAAGAAATAAAAAATGATAATGAAAGTATTGAGAATTTAAAAATTAAAGAGATTCTTCTCATCGCCTCCCCTTTGATGCTTGCACAAGCGGTTCAATTAATTATGTCTTGGACTGATAAAATAATGCTAGGCGCTCTTGATACTCCAGCAGTAATTGCTGGTTTAACAACTAATACTTCTGAAATAGGTGTATACCACACAGCTTTTAAATTATCAATGTTTGCAACAATTAGTTTATTAGCAGTAAAGAGTATTGCTGCTCCAAAATTCGCAGAACTTTATCGAAATAAGGATTTCAGTGGTCTAGAAAAGGTAACCCAACAATCAACTAAATTAATTTTTTGGACTACTTTACCTTTAGTCTTAGTTTTTGTTTTTTGTTCAGAATTTCTTATGGGTATATTTGGAGAAGAATTTAGATTAGGTGTTTTATCATTTATTATTTTGTCAGCAGGTAGACTTGTTGTTGCATTTTCTGGTGCAGCAGGAAATCTTTTGCAGATGTGTGGAAAGCAAGTTATTTTTATGAATGTTGCTATTATTGGTTCATTAATAAATATTATATTGAATTTTGTTTTAATACCAATATATGGTATTAATGGCTCAGCCATGGCTACTATGATTAGTATTGTTATCTTTAATTTACTTCTTGTATATTATGTAAAAAAGGAATTTGGCTTTTATACTTTTTATATTCCTTTTTCAAAAAAGTTAATAAAATGAATTTCCCTAATCTATTAATTGTTGGAGCTGCAAAGTCTGGAACAACATCATTATTTTACTATTTGTCTCAACATCCAGATATTTTTATGTCAAGTAATAAGGAACCACATTTTTTAATTAACAAAGAAATTGGTTTTGGTAGAATTCCTAACGGAATTAATGATTTAGAGAAATACACAGAATTATTTAAAGATGGGGGCAGTTTTAAATTTAGGGGAGAAGCAAGCACAATGTATTTACAGTTTGCTGATGCATCTATAAAAAATATTAAAAAATATTTGTGCTCGAAAACAAAAATTATAATAATGCTAAGAAATCCTATTGATAGAGCTTTTTCGGGCTATCATCATGTGAGGAGATTTAATAAAATTGAAAATTTGAGTTTCGAAGATGCAATTGATATTTGTGAGGAGAGATATACAAAAAATTTAAATATAACTCCAGCAAGTAGATATTTAAACATCGGTTTGTATTCAAAAATGGTTAGTAAATATTTAAATGAATTTAAAGAAAATGTTCATATTATTATTTATGATGATTTTATATTAGACACAAATTCTGAGTTACAGAAAGTATATAATTTTTTATCCATTGAGGATTTTGAAGTAAATATTAAAGAAAGATATATGGTAGGAGGGTGGCAATGGAATAATGCTATTCTAAAAAATATTTTTTTAAGTAAAGGTATTTTAAAAAGGTTTATAAAATTTGTTTTAGCAAGCTCTACGCTTAGAGGTTTTATAAAAAATGTTTTTATTAACAGTCAAACATCTGATACTGATGCAATGCAAACCTCAACTAGAAAAAACTTATTAAAATTTTATCATGATGATATAATTAAATTATCTGAAATAGTTTCATTAGATCTTAAAAAGTGGTTAAAATGAATCTCCCTAATACCATGATCATAGGAGCTGCAAAGTCAGCAACCACCTCATTATATGATCTCTTAAAAAATCATGAAAATATTTTTGCGCCATCTTTTAAAGAACCTCATTTTTTTAATCTTGATGATAATTTTAACCATGGTATAGACTGGTATTATAATACATATTTCAAAAATGTAAATAAAGAACAGATCATTTTAGATTGTACACCAACCTATTTATATTCAAAAAGGGCTGCAGAAAGAATTTTTAATTCACTTGGAAAAAACATGAAATTTATTGTTGTATTGCGAAATCCCGTGGATAGGGCCTATTCTCATTTTTTACATTCCAAAAGAGATGGTTTAGAAAAGTTAGCATTTTCTAAGGCTTTAGAAAAAGAAAGTTCTAGAGTCTTAGATGCACAAAATAATAATGATTATTTAACTCAACTACGATTTTCATATATTGCACAAGGGATGTATTTTGATATGTTAAGTAACTATTTAGAGTTCTACACTTTGGATAATTTTTTAATTTTGGATTTTGATCTTGATATAAAAAATAATTTTGGAAATTGTTTGATAAAAATATCTCAATTTCTTAATCTTGATCTTTCAGCTCTTAAGATAGATATTCACAGTAATAAAAGTAGTAAAGCAAGAATTCCATTACTAAAAGATCTTTTAAAATCAAAGGGATGGTTTCGTAATTTAGCTAAGAAATTTATTTTTTCAGCACAGACAAGGCAACTTATTAAAAACAAGGTAAATAGATTGAATGAAAAAGAACATGTTTTTTCAAAGTTATCTGTAGAATTAAAATCAAGTTTAATGATACGTTATTTTAGCCAAGATATTGATATGCTAGAAAATCTAATTGAAAAAAAAATGAACTGGAATAGCTAGTCATGTATACACTTAATCAAAAATATATAGATAATCTATTAGTACTTCTACTTGTCTTTACCGGCGGAGGATTGCTCTTTGTTTTTAATAGGAATTTAATGTACTATTTTTTTCTTGCATTACTTTCAGGAGCAATTGTGATTAATGCTTCGGAATTAAAACGATCATTAACCAATTCTATAATTTTTACTTTTTTAACAATTAGCTCTCTTTTCATTATAAATTTTTTATTTGCCTCTTCTGAGCAATCCTTAGATAAATACCTGTATTATTTTACAGTAATTATCAGCTCTATTCTGTTTTATGTTCATTTTAAAAATAACAGGGGAAATCATATTTTTCTACTACGCTTAAATTTTATTTTAAAAATTATTTTCATTCACTCTTTATTAAATTTTTTAGCATACTTTTTTGTCTATGATCAGCTTTTTACAATAGAGTCAGAATATTATAGTTGTAAGACTTATAACTATTTGTTTTATTATGCTTCTGACGAAATTAGTTTATCAGTAATGAAGTTATTTGGCGTTGAATTTTGTAGAAATCAAGGGTTGTTTTGGGAGCCTGGTGTTTTACAAGTTTATTTAAATCTTTTTTTCTTTTTAGAAGCCTTTATATACAAAAGAAAAAGATGGCTTATACTTATTGGTTTTGTTGTTCTTGGAACTTATTCAACTACAGGTATTATTATTTTAATTATTCAATTATTTTTCTTTTTTATACAGCAGATAAGAACCAATAAACTTATTTTACCTATTATTTTTCTTTCTTTTATTCCAATATACTTTATTTTTTCGGTAAATATTGAGGAAAAGTTTAAAGGAAATAGAGTTTTTTCATTTCAAAAAAGACTTTTTGATCTTACTCAGCCTTTATTTATCGCGGCCTCACATCCTTTTACTGGAGTGGGGTTAGATTTAGATCAATTCCAGAAATTAAGATATGAGTTTTATATTGACAGTGAAAGTTTGGAGTTAATTAATGAAACCCTTGGCGTTTCTATACGTGGAGCGGGTACAAGTGCTGGTAGCGCAAATTCTTTAACATTTTTATTAGCTGCAATGGGTTTTCCTACAGCAATTCTATTAATAATAATGTTTCTAAGGCAGAAAATAATTGAAAAAAATAAATTACTTTTTTTTATTATTGTGTTTACATCTGTTATGTCTGAACCTCTATTTCTAAGGCCATTTTTCTTTATTTTTATTGTTTCCGGCTTCTATAATTTCTTTATTAAATTTACTGCTCATAGAAATAAATTATTATGAAAAATATATTAATTACTGGTGGAGCTGGTTTTATTGGATCAGCAATTGCAAATAGATTAATAACTCTAGAATATAATGTTACTATTTTTGATAATTTATCTTCCAAAATTCATAATAACAGAGATGCTTATAATAATCTAAAGAATAAAACAAATTTTATTATTGGTGATGTAAATGTCAGAAAAGATTGGGAAAATGCGATTTTAGATCAGGATGCAATAATCCATTTAGCTTCTGAGACTGGCACTGGAGAGTCTATGTATGATATCTATAATTACGTAAATACAAATATTTCAGCTACTGCCCTTATGCTTGATGTTTTAACAAATAGCCAGCATAATATTAAAAAGCTTATCCTTTCTTCATCTCGTTCAATTTATGGAGAAGGAAAATACCTTTGTGCTAAACACGGAGATATTTATCCATTAGAGAGAGACCTAAAACAACTAGGAAATAAATATTTTGATTTTATATGTCCTCATTGTGACAGCCCAATAAAAGAAGTTGCCACTGACGAAAAATCTTTAATTAATCCATTGTCAATTTATGCAATTAGTAAGTTAAATCAAGAACAAATGATATTGCTTATTGGAAAAAACTTAAATATAAATACAACTGTTCTCAGATTTCAAAATGTTTATGGTCCAGGTCAATCTCTCTCTAATCCATATACTGGTATTTTATCAATTTTTTCAACCCGAATATTGAACAATAATAATATTGAAATTTATGAAGATGGTAATGAGTCAAGAGATTTTATTTATATAGATGATGTTGTTGAGGCTTCATTTTTATCATTAGTTGATGGTAAAAATAGCGGGCAAGTGTTTAATGTTGGTACAGGAAAGCAAGTAAGTGTTTTAGATGTTGCCAGAAAATTAAAATCAATCTTTAAATCAAATATTAATATTGAAATAACAGGTAAGTTTAGAATTGGAGATATTCGACATAATTTTGCTGATATTTCAAAAATTAACAATTACTTAGGTTTTAGCCCTAAGTTTTCTTTTGATGAAGGCTTGTTTAAATTTGCGTCATGGGTAAAGACCCAAGAGATTCATGATGATAAATATTCAGAATCTATAAGTAAGTTAGAAGATAAAGGTTTAATAAAATGATTAGATCATTATTATTTTTTATTTGTCTGTTTTTTATTCAGAATATATTTTCACAAAGTGTAATTAATAAAGATATATTTGGTTTCGCCACTTCAAATACCTTCACATATTTTGATATTAACAGTAAAGAGTTTAAAGAGAATTGTAATGAGATATCGCCAAAACTATTAAGGTTTCCCGGAGGGGCGGTCGGTAACTTTTACCACCTTGACGCTCCAGCATATGGGATAAATATAAAAGAGGTTGATTCATTAATTGGAGGTAAATTTCCAAAAAGAGCAAGAGGCCTAATTAGTTTTTCAAAGAAAAATAATCATAATAATAACTACATATATGAGTTTGTTGATCTAGCCAAACAACATCAGTCTAATGTAGTTTTGGTTGCTAACATGCTTACTGGTGACAAAGAAGATATTATAGCCATGATTAGTTTGATGAGAAAAAATAATTTAGATGTTGTAGGTGTTGAGTTAGGAAGCGAATTATCTAATAAAAGTTATTTTGATAAAGGTTATACAATAAAGCAGTATCTATCTAAAGCAAAAGATATTTCTGAATATATAAAAAGTGTTTTTCCAAAAATTAAGACAGCAATTGTTGCAGCTCCAATTGTTTCAAATAAAGATCATAGACATTCAGTTTGGAATAGAAGTCTTGCTAAACAGAGTTTTTATGATGCTATTATCGTTCACTCATATGCAAAGGTTGTAAAGGGAAAAGATAAGTATGGTCAGATGATATTTGAGGAAAATGAAGGTAGTCAGGAAATTTCATTTTTAAATTATAAAGATAGGGTTAATGAGTTTTTTGATAGGTCTTACCCACTTGAGATATCTACATATAATTCTATTTTTGATAATATGCCAATTTGGATTACTGAGTGGAATTTGCAATATTCAAAAAAAACTGGAAACACACTCTTGCAATCGTTATTTGTAGCAAATTATTTTCTTGAAATACTCTCTAATAAGGAATTCAAAAATATTTCTTTGACTACATTTCATAATTTAGCCGGAAGAGACTTTGGAGGTTCAGTTTTTCAGAAAAAAAATGGGAAAACGTACATACAGTCAACTTTTAACAGTATTAGAATGATTAGTAAAATTTTTGCACTCAAATCTCCTGTTATTTTAAAAGAAAAAGTTGAAAAGGATTTGTATAAATATACTATACGTTCAAAAGATAGTGTCTCTATGATTTTTTATATTAATTGGTCAAAAACAGCAAAATTTATCTCAGAAAATAATAATTTCACTAAGCAAAATGAAATGTTTGGCTCCAAATTATTTAATCTTAATAGTGATGAAAATGGAATTACTTATAGTAACAAAATTCATATAGAAGATAATGAGCTAAAAGCCTATAGTCTTACTATTTTTATTGAAAATGATTAAAAATTCTAAAATTTTTATTGTTGGCTCAAGTAGGTCAGGAACAACAATGATGTCTCGTGTTTTATCAAATCATTCACTAATTTTCAGCTTAAAAGAACTACATTTTTTTAGTCAAATATATTCAAATAGAAAAAGTGATCGTGTTGACTATAAGACTTCAGTTTCTGTACTAGCTAAATTATTTTCTATACAAGAAAATGGTTTATTCAATAATGATGTATCCATAAAATTTGTAAAAAAATCAGAATCACTAATTGATAAGGATATTAACTATACTTATTTTGAATTATTTAGTATTTTTTCTAAAAGTATTTTATTAGAAAATAGAAAAGAAATAATTTGTGATCAGACTCCAAATAATAATTTCTATTTAAAAGATATTCTTGAGAAATACCCTGAAGCTAAAATTATTAATATGGTTAGAGACAGTCGTGATGTATTATTGTCACAAAAGAATAAGTGGAAAAGAAAATTTTTAGGAGCAAAAAAAATTCCTTTAACTGAAAGTATCCGATCTTTCTTTTTGTATCATCCAATTACAACCTCTTTTTTTTGGAGATCGTCATTACAGCATACAGATAGATTTATTTCAAATCCAAACTTGTTAATAGTAAGATTTGAAGATTTTCTTCTTACCCCTAAAAAAATATGCTTAGATATATGCAGTTTTTTAGATATTGTTTTTGAAGAAAAGATGCTAGAAGTCCCAAACATAGGGTCTTCTTCGCAAGAAGATAATAAAGAAGATTTGAGAATAGATTCTAGTAAAATTTATAAATGGAAATCTGGAGGTTTAAATAGTGCAGAGATTTTTATCTCACAATTTATTTCGAACACTTATATGAAAAAGCATGGTTATCCAAAAGAGAAGTATTTGTCACCTCCTTTGCGTGTTTTATTTTATTTAATTTCTTTTCCAATTAAGTTTTTCTTTTCTTTATTGTTTAATGTTAAACGATTATCTAGTGTGATTGATTTATTAAAAAACAATATAAGATGAAAGTAGATTTCTTTATTGTTGGGGCGCCCAAGGCAGGTACAACTTCTTTGTATAAGTATCTTAATCAACATCAAGATGTAGTAATGAGTTCTGTTAAGGAGCCTAATTATTTTTCTAAAGAGGAATTAGAATCTCAGGATTTATATTACGCCTCTAAAAACATTACAGATGAAAAAGATTACCATAGTTTATTTCAAGCTAATGGTGAAAAAAAGAAGTTAGGTGAAGCTAGCGTTTCATATTTATTTTACCCAAAAGTGTCAAAGAGAATTTTTACATATAATAAAGATGCTAAAATAATAATTATCTTAAGAAATCCAGTTGACAGAGCTTATTCACATTATAAAATGGACTTTCGTTTAGGTTTTGTAAATAGAGATTTTGAAGATTTAGTTTTAAATAATAATCAAGAAGGCTCTCTGTTTTATCAGCAATATATTGATTTAGGCTTATATCACCTACAAGTCAAAAGTTATATTGATGAATTTGGTTCCACAAATGTATGTGTCATGTTTTATGAAGATCTAAAGAAAGATCGAGCCACTTTTGTGAATAATATTTTTAGCTTTCTTAATCTCAAGTCCGACAGTAATATTAATTTTAATCTTAAATATAATAAGTCTAAACTCCCCTCTAATAATTTCATGAGATATTTATATTCTATTTCTTTAGTTAGAAAAACAGCCTCTTTTCTTTTTAATGAACGACTAATTAATTTTATAAATAAAAATTTCTTTAGAGAAAGTAATCAAGAGATAGAATCTAAAGTAAGACATAAATTAAATCAGGTTTTTTTAAATGATATATTTATGCTAGAGAAATTGTTAAATAAAGATCTTTCTTCATGGAGAAAATAGGAGTTGTAACAGTTTTATTTAATTCAGCAAATGTGATTAAACCATTTCTTGAATGTGTAATATCACAGCAACACACCAAATTCAATCTTTACATAATAGATAATAATTCACAAGATAATTCTATAGAGATTCTTTCTAATTTTTCTGATCCAAGAATAAAATTAATTAGAAATGACTCAAATATTGGAGTTGCTGCCGCTAATAACATTGGAATAAAGAATTCTCTAAAAGATAATTGTTCAAAGGTTTTATTGCTAAATAATGATGTAGAATTTTTGCCTAATTTATTTTTTGATTTAATCCAGTCAATTGAATTATATAACTGCAGTTTAGTGGTTCCCAAAATAATGTTCCATCCAAATAAAGATATTATTTGGTATGCAGGTGGTTGGTTTAAAAAAAAGAATGGTTTTCTTCCTTTTCATGAAGGTGTAAATCAGAAAGACATAGGTCAGTTCAATATTGCTGGTGCAGTAGATTATGCTCCAACTTGTTGTCTTTTAATAAATAAAGAAGTATTTGAAGATGTAGGCTATATGGATGAAAAGTATTTTGTTTATTTTGATGATACTGATTTTTTATTTAGAGTACTCTCAAATAAAAAACATAAACTTTGGTACTCTCCAGCTTCAGTACTATTTCATAAAGTTGGTAGCTTATCTAATTCTTTTAAAATAAATAAAGTCAGGGGAGACTTTTTTTTAGAACAAAACATAAAGAATCATATTTATTTTTTACGAAAAATAAAAAGTTTATATAGTTACTTTTTTATTGTTTTTTTATTTTTAAAAAATAATCTTAGGTATATTTTTAGCGCAAGTATGAAAAAGGATTTTGCCACTTTTCTGTTAGTCAATAAGTCTTACTTTAAAGGTTTTAAGCTATAGTTTTTTACCAATCACCATAGAGTCGTTAAATATTTCTTTTACCATAAGTAAGCTAATAGAGTCATTTGTGTGAATAGGGTCTGTAAAACACCCACGACAATTTGTTATTGTGTTTGGGAAGTCATAGTCAATCACTGTTCCAATTTTTTTTATTTCTTGTTTGAATTTGTTTTCTTCTTCTGTAAGATTAAAGTCAATTACTTGTTGTCTAAATTCCTTGTGATGTGGTACGTTTAATAATGTTAGATTAATATTATTCTTTAAACAGTATTTTTTAACCTCTCTGAGTCTGATGATTAAATCTTTTGGGTATTTATATCTAGAGTATTGATTTTTAGCTACAGTGCTTAAATTGTATTGCCACCAAATTTCTTTTTCTTTAAAACTTTTCCCTTTTAATTCTCTTTTGAACATAATATTTCTTGAGATATTTGGAATATTAACTTCTGAAAAATGACTTATAATTGCTTTGATTGTTACTTCTAAAACATTACCATTGAAAATATACATTAAAGGGTTGTTAAACATTTGTTCAACTTCATTTACTCTGTTAGAATAAGCATATTGATTAAATAAGTTAAAATTTACTCCAAGAATTACATTTTCTAAATTTGAATATTTAGAAGATAACCAAAATAAATCAATGATTTCATTAAGTTTTGCTGCGTTGGAGTGAAGAATGAAATATCTATCGCCAGATATTTTTTTAATTTCATCTATAGGTAAGCGTTTAATTCTAGAATCTCCAATTATAATGTTAGGAGTTGGATTATTCTTAAACCAGAGGCTATTATAGAGTAAAGAATTTAGTTTTCTGGCTGTTTGATGTTCAGTTTCCTGACTTAAAATATTTGAGGAGTTAAAATAATTAAAAGGATCAACTTGGACTAAAATCAAAATCCATATCAGTATTGGAGTTATTAAAATACATAACTTAATGATTAATTTTTTAAGATCTTTTAATATCATTAGAACTGAAAGTATATAAAGTTATTAATTGTTGAGTGTGGAGCCAGAAATAGTAATCCATAAATAAGGAAATAATATATTGCCCATCTTATCCATTTAGATTTTCTTTGAAGTTTCATCCAGACATTCCCTGATCTTTCATATGTGCTAAATGCAATTAATAAAAAAATTAACAAAACACATTTTAAAACATCATTTAGTTGTAGACCAATGCCTCTAAATTGCATTCCAAGGCTAGAATACTCACTTAAACCAAATGTTAAATTATTTATAACATATGTGGCATCATTTAGATTATTAGCGCGAAAGAAAATCCATGTAAAAGCAACTAGTATAAATGTAATACTTACATCTAGGAATTTATTTAGTGTTGGGCTATATGAATTGATTTTCTGTGAAATGGCATCTTTTTGTACTTTGAATATTATAGCTAAAATAAGATATGAGCCATGTAATGCACCCCATATAATAAATGTCCAATTTGCTCCATGCCATAAGCCACTAAGTAAAAAGGTTATTAGTATGTTGTAATACCATTTCCATTTTATAACTCTATTGCCCCCAAGAGGAATGTATAAGTAATCCTTGAACCATGATGATAATGTAATATGCCATCTCTGCCAAAATTCTTGTATTGATTTTGAGAAATATGGTCTCTTAAAATTCTCTCTTAATTCAAAGCCCATCACTCGAGCAGATCCAATTGCAATATCAGAATATCCTGAGAAATCACAATATATTTGAAAAGTAAAAAATATTGTTGCAACTATTAGAGTGATCCCAGAATAATTTTCTACATTATTAAAGACTCCATCAACTAAAATAGCAAGATTATCTGCAATTACTATTTTTTTATAAAAACCCCAAAGCATCTTTTGTAATCCAGATTTAACTCTTGAATATGAAAAGTCATGTTTTTCAAAAAACTGTGGTAGTAAATGATTTGATCTTTCAATTGGCCCTGCTACTAATTGTGGGAAAAATGAAACATACACAGCAAATACTCCAAGATGTTTTTGCGCTTGTGTTTTGTTATTATAAACATCAATAGTATAGCTTAATGTTTGAAAGGTGTAGAAAGAGATCCCCACTGGTAAAAGGGCATTAAAAAAAGGTATCTCATATAGAACATTATACTGGTTAAATAAAAGCTGAATATTTTCACTAAAGAAATTAAAGTATTTAAAACCAAATAGGATTCCTAGATTACTAATTAGACTAAGATATAACCATTTCTTTCTTTTTTCTTTAGATTTAATTTTTGACATTTTGTTTGAGCACATGTAGTCAATGAGGGTAGAGATTAGTATTAAGATTATATAATCTACTTTCCAACACATGTAAAAATAATAGCTGGCAATCAGCAGTAAAATCCATCTAAATTTTTGAGGAATTATAAAATATGCAATAATTACTATTGGAAAAAAGGCAAGAAAGTGTAGTGAGTTAAATAGCATATTTTTAACAATATTACCATAATCAATTGGTGATCAAAATAGACTATGATAACACAAATATACAAATACCTCTTAATCACAAAAAGGTATTATATTTAAAGCTTTTTAAATAATGAAATTAAAAGTTGCTATTATAGATCACTTAGGAGCGCATGGCAGCTCTCATCATTTTTATTTATTTGGTCAAGCAAGTGGATTAATAAACTCTGATGTGAATGTAAGTTTATATACTAACTCACAAACCATAGACCCTTTGCTAGAGGGATTAAATTTCTTTACATTCTATGGTGATATCTTTTCTTCAAAAAATAAATTTATTTCAGCTTTTAAATACTTTAAGGGTTCATTAATGTCACATTTTCACGCAAGGTTTTCTGGCATTAAAGTATTTCATTATCATATTTTTGGTTTTAGTATTTTAGTCTTGTTTAATATGATGCTAGCAAAAATTATAGGTGGTAAAATTGTGCTAACTATTCATGATGTCAGAAGTTTTGCTAATATTAATTCTTCTAAAATTTACACTAAATTTATCTATGCGCTAGCTAATTCTGTACTAACGCATAATGTTTTTAGTAAAAATGAAATAATCAAACATCATCAAAATTTAGAAAGTAAAATAAGTATAGTTCCTCATGGTAATTATCTTCCTTTTATTAAATATAATACTGATCAGTTTTCTGCAAGGAAAAAAATTAATATAGACCCAAACAGTAAAGTGATTCTTTTCTTTGGAATGATAAAAAAAGTGAAAAGATTAGACTTATTATTGGAAGCGATGCCAGAGATTATTAAAGGTTGTGATAAAGTTAATTTGTTAATTGCTGGTAAACCTTGGAAAGATGATTTTTCAACATATCAAAAGATTATTAATGATTTAAAGATTCATGATAATTGTACTTTACATATTAAATTTATTAAATCTGAAGATCTAAAACACTATTATAGTGCTTCTGATTTAATAATTCTTCCATACAATAAAATATATCAAAGCGGAGTACTTATGATGAGCTTAAGTTTTTGTAAAGCAGTTGTTTTATCAGATCTTGAAGCTTTTAAAGAAGTTGTAGAAGATAAAAAAAGTGCATTGTTCTTTAGTTCAGGAGATAAAAATAATTTAGCAGAGGTTATTATTGGAGCTTTAAAGGATAATGATTTGCGTGAAAAAATAAGTGAAGGAGGCTTAGATTTAATGAAACAGAAATTTAGCTGGAATGAAATAGGTAGTCTAACTAAAGATGCTTACTATAAAATGAATTATTTTTACAAAAAAAAGTAATGCGCGACTCAATAACTAAAATACTAAAAAAAGCTGCTGATAATATTTATAATGTGTCTATTGATAAAGATATAATTTTTAAAATTGAACAAATTGTAGATCTATGTATTAAAGCTTATGAAAATAATCAGAGAATTCTTTTTTGTGGTAATGGGGGAAGCGCTTCTGATGCTCAGCATATAGCAGCAGAATTAAGTGGTAGGTTCCTAAAAGATAGAAAGCCTTTATTTGCTGAAGCTCTTCACGTTAATTCCTCTTACCTTACTGCCGTTTCAAATGATTATGGTTTTGAATACTCCTATTCTAGGATTTTAGAATCTGCTGCAAGAGAAGGAGATGTTTTAATTGCTTTGTCTACCTCTGGAAACTCAAAAAATGTTTTAAAGGCTATTGAGAAAGCAAATAGTCTTGGAGTTATATCTGTTGGTCTTAGTGGTGTTGACGGCGGTGAAATGCAGTCTTTATGTAGTATTATGATTAATATCCCTTCAAAAGAAACTGCAAGAATTCAGGAGTCGCATATATTAGTTGGTCATATAATATGTGAATTAATTGAAGATAAGTTATTTTCTTAAATGATGTATGATACTCTTTTTCTTGATAGGGATGGTGTTATAAATAAAAAGCTAGAAGGAAGATATATTACTGATTTTAAAGATTTTGAGTTTATCAAAGGATCTTTAGATGCAATCATTAATCTTAAATCAGTTTTTAATAAAATAATTATTGTGACAAATCAGCAAGGAATTGGTAAAGAAATAATGTCGGTTGAAGATCTTCAAATTGTACATGAAAAAATGCAAGAAGCAATATCAAAAGAATTTAAATGTATTAACAAAATATATTTTTGTCCTCACTTAGAAAGTGAAGAATGTGAGTGTCGTAAACCAGGAATTGGCATGTTATTACAATCTAAAGCTGATTTTCCTGACATAAATATTAGTAATTCTTTTTTAGTGGGAGATTCTGATACTGATATTCAAGCAGGAAAGAGATTTGGAGTAAACACAATTAAAGTGGATAATAATTTTACGTTATCAAAATGGGCAAATTCAATTATATGAAATTAAGTATTTATATAAAAAATTTGATTTTATTTTTTTTGTCTTTAATATTTACTTTTAATATTTCTGCACAACATAATAATCTCCCTTTGGGTTATAACTTTAATCATTTTATAGATAAAGAGTTAAGTCAAAGTAATAATCATACCTCATTTAAACCCTTAATTAAATCTTCTCTAAGTATTAACGTAGATTCTTTACTTTCTGCTAATATGCTTTTTGAAAAAAATATCTTTAAGAAAAATATCTTTAATAAAAATTGGATAGAAATAAAAGGGTCAGATTATAAAATAGAAGCATCTCCTTTGTTTGACTTTTCTTTAGGCTATGAAGTAGAGGAGGAAAAATATACTTATATAAATACAAGAGGTTTTATAGTAAAAGGAGATATAGGTTCTAAGGTTTCTTTTCATACCTCTTTTGTTGAAAATCAAGCTGTATTCCCCAATTATTTAGATTCACTTATTCGTACTTCAACCCAAGATTATGTAATTCCTGGACAAGGAAGGGGTAGGGTCTATTACGGTACCGGTTTTGATTATGCTAAATCTTCTGGATATATATCAGTGGAAGCAAGTAAACAGATAAAAATTCAGTTTGGTCATGGAAAACATTTTATTGGCAATGGTTATCGTTCACTTTTACTTTCTGATAATTCTTTTAATTATCCATTTTTAAGAATTCAAACAAAATTTGGTGATTTTGAGTATACCAATCTTTATGCAGAATTGCAGGATTTGAAGAATTACTTATCTGCTGATAATAATTACGATTACATGGGTTATGCTAAGAAGTATATGTCTTCACATTATTTATCTTACAACATAAATGACAAATTAAATATCGGTGTTTTTGAGTCTATTTTATGGAAAACTAATCATGCTCTTGGGGCAAATGGTTTTGATGTTAATTACCTTAATCCAATAATATTTTTTAGACCAGTCGAATTTTCAATTAATTCTCCAGATAATGCGCTTGTAGGATTAAATTACAGATATCAAACATCAATTAATTCTCATATTTATGGTCAATTAGTTTTTGATGAATTTACTCTTAATCAATTGAAAAGTGATAATGGATATTGGGCTAATAAATATGGTTATCAAATAGGTTTAAAATATTTTGATCTTCTTAAAATTACGAATCTTAATATGCAAATAGAGCATAATTTGGTACGGCCATATACTTATAGCCACTGGAATTCATCAAATTATGGACATTATAACGAGGAGCTTGCTCATCCAATTGGTGCTAATTTCTCAGAAAATATTTTTATGATTAATTATCGTTTAAATAGAGTAGGTTTAAAGTTGAAGTATTTAAGTGTAAAATATGGAGCTGATTATTTGAACGATACTATTTCTTATGGTAATAATATTTATTCTGATTATAATGATCGATCATCTAATTTTGGTATTGAAATGTTTAATGGTAATGAAACAAGTATTGATTATTATCAAATAAACCTTTCATATATTTTAAATCCTTCTACAAATTCAATTATTGATTTTTCATTAGTTAAAAGAAAATTAAATAGTGAAATAAGTACTTTTAACACATTGTTTTATTCTATCTCTTTAAAATCAGATCTTTTTAATCATTATTATGATTTTTAACTAAATGAATAACTACATTTTAAATATTGAAACCGCTACAAAATCCTGCTCAGTAGCGCTATTTAAAAATGAAAATTTAATTGTTTTTAAAGAACATGCATCTAAAGAATATTCACATTCTGAAACTCTGTCTAATTATATTTCTAATATTATTAAAGAAGCAGGAATTGCTTTTAGTGACCTCACTGCTGTTGCGGTAAGTATGGGGCCTGGTTCTTATACAGGCTTAAGGATTGGTGTCTCTACTGCAAAAGGACTTTGTTATGCTCTAAATATTCCTTTAATTTCTATTTCTACACTTCAAGCGATGGCTGTTGGAATTGTCAAGGACAGTAACGCGGATTTATATTGTCCCATGATTGATGCAAGAAGGATGGAGGTTTATTCAGCGTTTTATGATTCCTCAAATAATATTGTTAGAGATGTGCAAGCTGATGTAGTGGATGAGCAAACATATAAAGAGCAACTTGAAAAAAATATTATTTTTTTTGGCGATGGAGCAGAGAAATTAAATGATATTATAATTCATAAGAACGCCAAATTTGTTGATGGTTTTTTTCCAAGTGCTATACACATGGGAGGGCTAGCATTTAATAAATTTAAACAAAATAATTTTGAAGATGTAGCTTACTTTGAGCCTTATTATTTAAAAGATTTTGTCTCTGGAGCTAAGGATTAACGTCTTTTCCTTTTACTTTCACTAAATCTACTTTTAAATGAGTTTTTATCTGCTGAGCTTGAAGACTTTGATTTGCTTTTTGGTTTTTCAGATCTAGATTTAAAGTTTTTATCTCTATCTGTTGAAGATGATTTCTTAAAACTTCTTTTATCGTCACCTCTAGAACTTCTATCATCATTATTTCTTGACCCTCCTCCTGGAGGTTTTGAAACTTCAACAGATACTCTTTCACCATTCCATTCAGTTCCTTGAAAACTACTTAAAATATTATCTTTGTATTCAGAATCAACTTCAAAGAATGTAAAGCTTTTTAATATGTCAATCTTTCCTATTGGAATATTTCTTTGCTTTGTGAATTCATTAATCATTCCAATTAAATTCTGAGCTTGCAATCCTTTTTGATTACCAAGATTGATAAAGAACCTTGTATATCCTTCTTCTGCATGATTACTTCCTCTACTAGCTCTTTTGCTTCCATCTCTATCTCTAGAGGGTCTATCCCTGTCTCGAGAAGTTCTGTCTCTATCTCTAGAAGGTCTATCCCTGTCTCTAGAGGTTTTTTTACTTGGGTCTATATTTAGATTGCCTGCGTTTTTATAAAAGGATAAAAATCGACTAAACTCTGTTGAAATAAAGTGTTTAATTAATTCTTCTTTGTCTAAGTGTGCTAATTTTTCTTCAATAACAGGAAGATATTTATCTATTTGCTTACTTACTTCTGTATTTACCACTTTATCAACTAAGTTTAAGAGTTGCATTTCACAGATTTCCTCACCATTTGGAACTTTCTTAAGAATAAGTTCTCTTTTTAACATTTTTTCAATGGATTGTAATTTCCGTTGTTCTCTGCTATGTGCAATTATAATTGAAGTTCCCTTGTTTCCAGCTCTTCCAGTTCTTCCTGATCTATGAATATAGATTTCATTGTCATCTGGAAGATTGTAATTTATTACGTGAGATAGTTCGTTTATATCAATTCCTCTCGCAGCAACATCGGTTGCCACTAGCATTTGAATGCTTTTTTTTCTAAATCTACTCATTACATGATCTCTTTGAGATTGAGAAAGTTCACCATGCAAAGCATCTGCATTGTACCCATCTTGCATCAGTTTATCAGCAATATCTTTAGTTTCTCTTCTTGTTCTACAAAATACTATACCATAAATATTTGTATTGATATCACAAATTCTTCTTAGGGCTTTATAACGATCTTTAGCATTAACCATGTAATAATGGTGTTCAACATTTTTAGCTCCTTCATTTCTGCTTGCCACTTCAATAGTTTTAGGGCTAAACATATAATTTTTAGTAATCCTCATTACCTCTTTTGGCATTGTTGCAGAGAATAATAATGTTTGCTTTTCCTCAGGAGTTTCTGCTAGTATGATATCTAGATCTTCTTTGAATCCCATATTAAGCATTTCGTCTGCTTCATCTAAAACTACTATGTCAATATCTGAGAGTCTAAGTTTTTTCCTTTTGATAAGGTCAATTACTCTTCCGGGAGTTCCAACAATTATTTGTGAGCCTGCTGATATAGCTTTTATTTGTGTTTGAATATTTGCTCCTCCATATACTGCAGTAATTCTTACACCTTTCATGTATTTTGCAAATGAATTCATGTCCTTTGTTATTTGTAAACACAATTCTCTAGTTGGGCAAAGTATTATTGCTTGAGGGATTTTTCTATCATTT
>Ga0209710_1000091_pt1 | contig 101294 bp, 111 predicted proteins | sample ArcticOcean_MG_C_5_FD_187436 | JGI IMG/M metagenome (GOLD analysis project Ga0209710, IMG submission 187436) | Marine microbial communities from western Arctic Ocean - ArcticOcean_MG_CB4_138 (SPAdes) (version 2) | ecosystem: Environmental > Aquatic > Marine > Oceanic | place: Arctic Ocean...
CCCTCTGTCGGATTCGAACTGACGACCTACGCATTACAAGTGCGTTGCTCTACCAACTGAGCTAAGAGGGCATATTTGAAAAACGTAACTATATCAATTTTTTTTAAATGGAACTAGTTTTTTATTTCACTAATTTCAGATGCGAAGGTTTATTTTTTTTATCTAAAGAGCTTTCTTTCTTTAGAGGTACTTGATTTTGTTTACTAACTTTAAAGAAAAGACCTTCTCCATTCTCATGAGCGTAAATACCTAAAATAGAGCTCATTGGAATATAGATTTCTTCATTCACCCCATTAAACCTAGCAAAAAAAGAAACGAAATTATTATCTATAATTAATTTTGTTGTTGCTCCCGAAGAAATATTTAAAATAATTTCTTCCTCATTTTTATATGACTTAGGAGACTTTGTCTCCGGTAAAATTTTTACAGAAAGGTAGGGAGTTAAATTAGAATCAACACACCAATCAAAAATACCTCTTACTAAATATGGCTTATTAGATAACATGATCTAATTTATATTCTCATTGCCTTCTCTGCTGGAGACATTGCTTCATCAAACAAAGGTCTTTTAAATATCTTATCTGCGTATTTAAGTAACGGTAAGCATGAATTCGGTAACTTAATGCCATAATGATCAATTCGCCAAAGAAGAGGTGCCATTGCTACATCTAACATCGAATATTCCTCATGTAATAAATATTCCTGTTTGGTAATAATTGGAGTCAGCTGAATTAATGTTTCAGTCACAACCTTTCTAGCTGCATCTTTTTTCGATTTTTCATTGGACTCAAGAGCTTTCATATGAATAAATAATTGATTCTCGAAGTCTTTAAGGAACAATCGTGCGCGTGCCCTCATAACTGGATCTGCTGGCATTAACTGTGGATGAGGGAATCTTTCATCAATATATTCATTGATAATATTCGCATCCGTAAGAACTAAATCTCTTTCTACCAAAACTGGGGAATCTGAATATGGGCTCAAGATTGATAAATCTTCAGGTTTATTTGATAAGTCTACATCGATGACTTCAAAATCCATCCCTTTTTCAAAAAGAACAATGCGGCAACGATGGCTAAATGGATCGATTGAGTTTGAGTATAATTTCATCATAATTATTTAATATTTTTCCAATATTCCTTTTTGAGATTAATCGTCAGGATTAAAAGTAAGAAGAGAAAAGCGAGCACATAATACCCTATTTGCCTCCTCTTTTGTTGGCTCGGTTCAGACATAAAAACCATATAGTTTGTTATATCACCAATAAATTCGTCATATTCAGTTGGAGATAACTTTCCTGGAATCTTTAATTTAAGCTCATGAGTTTTTTCATCAATGTGCTGTTCACCCTGAAGCTCCCATAAGATATGTGGCATTGCAGAGTTTTTATAAACCGTATTATTCCAGCCCATACTTCTTGAACTGTCTCTATAAAATCCTCTCAGGTAACTATAAATCCAATCTGCACCTCTAGACCTTGCGGTGACTGATAAATTAGGGGGTGCCGCACCAAACCACTTCTTAGCATCGATATTTTTCATAGAAATCGACATAGGATCTCCAACTTTATCTGAAGTAAATAATAGATTATTTTTAATTAAGTCATCAGTCAAGCCAATATCGGTTAGTCGGTTATATCTCATATAGCTTGCACTATGGCAATTTAAACAATAATTAATGAAGTTTCTAGCGCCTTTTTGCAAAGAAATTTTATCATCAAGATTAATAGGCGCTTTTTGAAGCTTCAGACTCTCTGATGCGTGAGAGAATGAGAATAAGAATGAGAATGAGAGAATTATAGCGACACTGATTATTATATTCTTCATTACATTCTTACTCGCTTAGGAACAGATTTTGTAATATCTTTTCTGCTGTAAATAGGCATTAAAATAAAAAATAAAAAATAAGTTACCGTAAATATTCTTGCAACAATTGTTGCGACATCTTTACCACCAATAATAGGAATAGCGTTATAAAACTGTCCCCATACATTTGATGGAACAGTTCCAAGGTATCCCAGAATAATAAAACTTATAACAAAAGTACTAAGCCATTTTTTATAAAGAGCACCCTTGTAGCGAATTGACTTTACTTTACTTTTATCTAGCCAAGGAACTAAGAAGAAAATTAGAACCGATAGTCCCATGGCAGCTACCCCCGGAAATTGACTATTAAAAAGCGGAGGTACTGCTCTTAAAATAGAATAGAAAGGAGTGAAATACCAAACTGGCGCAATATGATCTGGAGTCACTAAAGGGTTTGCAGGGACGAAATTATTTGCTTCAAGAAAATATCCGCCCATTTCTGGAGCGAAAAATATAATTGACGCAAATACTATGAGAAACACTGAAAGCCCAACTAAATCTTTAACAGTGTAATAGGGATGAAATGGAATGCCATCCAAAGGAATACCTGTTTTCTTATCTTTAGAATCTTTAATTTCTATTCCATCTGGATTATTAGATCCTACCTCATGAAGAGCAATCAAATGACCAAAAATTAAACCTGCTAAAGCCAAAGGTAGAGCAATAACATGAAATGCAAAAAAACGATTTAATGTTGCATCCGAAACTAAATAGTCACCTCGAACCCACTCTGCTAAATCAGGGCCGATGAATGGCACCGAAGTAAATAAATTAACGATAACCTGTGCTCCCCAATAAGACATTTGTCCCCAAGGTAATAAATACCCAAAGAAGGCTTCAGCCATTAATAGAAGAAAAATAAATACTCCAAACAGCCATAAAAGTTCTCGAGGTTTACGATATGATCCATACATCAAGCCTCTAAACATATGAAGATAAATCACTACAAAAAATAATGAGGACCCAGTGGAGTGCATATATCGAATTAGCCAACCAAATGAGACATCCCGCATAATATATTCAACCGAGGCAAATGCTTCAGCTGCAGATGGCTTATAATGCATGGTCAAGAAAATGCCTGTTAATATCTGCATTACAAAGACAAATAGTGCAAGCGCTCCAAAAAGGTACCAGAAATTAAAATTCTTTGGGGCGTAGTATCCGGTTAAATGATTCTTTATAAATGACGAAAGAGGAAATCTTTCATCAATCCATCCAAGCATACCCGTTGAGCTAGTATTTGAGTCTTTTTCCATACTAAGCAACCCCCTCTGGATCTTCACCAATTAGGACAGTATGCTCATTTATGTATTTGTGAGGTGGTACGACTAAGTTTGTTGGTGCAGGAGAGCCTTTGAATACTCGACCAGCCAAATCAAATTTGGAGCCATGACAAGGACAGAAAAATCCACCCTCCCACTCGCTTCCCATATCCCCTTTTGGTGATAGTTTTGGTGAGGGAGCACATCCAAGGTGAGTACATATACCAACAATAACAAGTAAATTTGATTTAATGGAGCGAGTTTTGTTTTGACAATATTTAGGCTGCTGAGAAACCACTTTTAAATCTGGGTCAGCTAATTCTTTATTGTTATCTAATTTTTTTATCATTGCATCTGAACGATTTAGAATCCATACAGGCTGACCTCGCCACTCTGAGACTTTAAGCTCCCCCGACTTAATACCTGCCACATCAACTTCTACTGCTGCACCAGCTGCTTTTGCCTTTTCACTAGGAAGCATACTAGAAACAAAAGGAATTCCTGCAGCTGAAACTCCAATTGCTCCAGTTACTGAGGTCGCAGTTAATAAAAATTTTCTTCTGTTAAGATCGATTTTTTTATTCTCGTCAGTCATGAAAAATCCGGTTAATTAGTGGGGTAGAAGTTAAATATTGTCATTTGATCTTTTTATGACCGCATTATACAAAATTAGTTACAAAACTAATAGTATTAAACTAATCAATTGTAATGTTTTTTGCGAAAATTACTCCTAATTCAAACAGAAATATCATAGGGAGTGCCAAGAGTATTTGAGAAATAACATCTGGTGGAGTAAATATTGCGCCAAATATAAATGCTACTACAACGAGAAAAGGTCTATTTTTTTGGATACTTTTAAGCTTAACCCATCTAAATTTTACTAATGTTACTAAAATAATAGGGATTTGAAATGCAAACCCAAATGCTAAAAATAATGCAATGATCATTTCTAGATAACTAGATATATCAACCATAAGATTAACTTCATCTGGAGTCATTGAAATAAAAAAATTAAAAATAATAGGAAATACAAGGTTATAAACAAACAAGCTACCCAATATAAATAGAATGTAACTCATCAGTAATGACCAAAATATAAAAAATTTTTCTTTTTTATATAGACCAGGTGATGCAAATAACCATATTTGCCAAAAAATAAATGGGAGTGAAATTATAAAAGCACAAAATAGAGTAATTTTAAATGGGACAATAAAAGTTGCTGTTAATTTTGTGCTTATGATTGAAGCATTTTCAGATTGCATTTGCATTAATAAGGGCTTTGCAAAAAAATGATGAATTTCATTCGCAAAAGGAAACAGCAAGAGAAAAATTCCAATAAGAATTAAAAATGACTTTATTAAGGACCACCTAAGCTCCTTGAAATTATGAAAAAATGCTTGAGGGAGATTCAAGGCTTATACGATCTCTTTTTTATTTCTTTTTGTATTTTTTTTAGCTCCTTAAATTTATCTTCTCTCTCAATTTCTTCTTTAATGTCTGCCATAAAAGATTTAGATTTTTTCAGCATTCTTCCAGAAGCTCTTGCTATTGAAGGAATATTTTTTGGTGAGATAAAAAGTATTACAGCAAAAATAACTAACAATAGCTCTGAAAAAGAAATATCAAACATTCAATTATTTCTTCCTAGAAACTTTCTTTTTATTTTTTTCTTTCATACCTTCTTTGAAGCTTCTTAATGCTCCCCCTAAATCACTCCCGATATTTCTCAATTTTCCAGCTCCAAAAATGACTATGGCAACTAATAAAATTATCAATAACTCTTTAACTCCTGGCATGAAGCATTCTCCTTTTAAATTTTAACTAAAGTATCACTGCCACCATAAACATGAAAATGCATATGAAATACCTCTTGTCCACCTTCGGCTCCAGAATTTATCATTGTTCTATATCCTTTTAGGTCTAACTGATTTGCAAGCTTAGCTCCAAGTAATAACATTTTCCCGAGCATAGCCTGGTGATTATCATTACATCCCATAAGGTTTTCAATATGTATCTTAGGAATAATCAAAAGATGAACCTTATCAATCGGTTTAATATCTTCAAAAACTAAAAATTCTTGATCCTCATAAATAATTGATGCTGGGATATCTTTATTTATAATTTTGCAGAAAATACAGTCATTCATAGTCTTTATTTAAGCTTCCTATTATTTTTTTCCTCAATACCTGAGACACCTTCCCTGCTTTTTAATTCCTTTATGATATCTTCCACTTTTAAATTCTTTACTGATAACAATACCAAGCAGTGAAACCATAAATCAGCTATTTCATGAATTAACTCATCATTACTGTCTCCCTTAGCAGCAATAATTGTTTCAGATGATTCTTCACCAATTTTTTTTAAAATTTCATTAATGCCTTTTGAATGAAGTTTGGCTGTATATGAAACTGACGTATCATCATTTTTTTTAGACTTAATTAAATTTAAGAGATTTTCCAGATAGCTATCTATCATTTTTTATCCTTATAAATGTCATTTGGGTCTTTAATTATTGCTTCCACTTCAATTAAATTACCAGTTTCCATATCAATCTTATTGTAAAAACAAGATTCCCTACCTGTGTGACATGCAATGCCACCTTCCTGTTTAACCCTAATAATTAATGTATCCCCATCACAATCTAATAATATTTCTTGTATATATTGTATGTGTCCAGACTCTTCGCCCTTAACCCAAACTTTTTTTCTTGAGCGCGACCAATAAATTGCTTTTCTTTCTTTAATGGATTGTTTTAATGTGTCTTTATTCATCCAGGCAAACATGATGACCTTGTTTGTCATAATATCCTGGACAATCACAGGTAATAAGCCATCTTCATTCCAGATGATGTTATTTAAATATGTACTCATAGCCTTATTTCTACATTGTTATTGCTCATAAATTCTTTTGCTTCACGGATGGTATATTCTCCATAATGAAAAATACTTGCTGCCAATACAGCATCAGCACCCCCCAATAATACCCCATCGACTAAATGCTGGAGATTACCAACCCCTCCAGAAGCAATAATAGGAACCTCAACAGCATCTGAAATTAGCTTAGTCAAATCAATATCAAATCCTACTTTTGTGCCATCCCTGTCCATACTTGTTAATAGTAATTCACCGGCACCCAGATTAACCATTTTTTTTGCCCATTCAACTGCATTTAAGCCCGTAGGATTTCTTCCACCATGGGTAAATACCTCCCAATGGTCGCCTACTTTTTTTGCATCAATGGCTACCACAATACATTGAGAACCAAAACGGCTAGATGCTTCAGCGACTAATTTTGGATTAATAATAGCTGAAGTATTTATACTAATCTTATCAGCGCCTGCATTTAATAAACGCCTAACATCATCGGTAGAGCGAACTCCTCCACCAACCGTTAGTGGTATAAATATCTCTTTTGCAACTGACTCGATAATGTCTAGGATTAAACCACGGTTGTCTGAACTCGCTGTAATATCTAAAAAGGTTAGCTCGTCAGCACCTTCTTCATCATATCTTCTTGCAATCTCAACTGGATCTCCAGCGTCTTGAAGGCTCACAAAATTTATTCCTTTAACAACTCTTCCAGCATTAACATCCAGACATGGAATTATTCTTTTTGCTAATCCCATTATGGCCTAGTCCGCTCGTCAGCCAATTCTTGTGCGACCCTAAAATCTAGCGTGCCTTCATAAATTGCACGCCCTGTAATTACTCCACGAATACCAGTATTTGAAACCTTACATAAATCTTCGATATCTTTTAAATTTGAGACTCCACCGCTGGCCACAACTGGGATTATTAAAGATTCAGATAGCTTGACGGTCGCATTTATATTAACGCCTCCTAACATTCCATCACAACCTATATCAGTATAGATAATTGATTCTGCTCCATATTCTTCAAATTTTTTAGCAAGATTGATTACATTATGGCCGGTTAATTCAGCCCAACCATTTATAGCAACATCGCCATCTTTAGCATCAAGCCCTACAATAATTTGACCTGGAAACGCTAGGCAGGCTTCTCGTAAGAATTCAGGGTGTGTAACTGCTGCCGTGCCAATAATAATTGAATCGACACCACTACTTAAAAAGCTTTCTACTGTATCGAGATTACGAATGCCACCCCCTAATTGAATAGGTATTTCCCCCTCCAGCTCACTGACAATAGATTTAATGGCATTATCATTTACGGGTTTACCCGCAAAGGCACCATCTAAATCTACTAAATGTAATCTTCTAGCGCCCTGATCAACCCATTGTCTTGACATTTCAGCTGGATTTTCAGAAAAAATTGTTGATTCATCCATCCGCCCTTGTTTAAGGCGAACACACTTTCCATCTTTTAGATCTATTGCTGGGATAATTAACATAACGTAGAAATTATAATGTCCATGAAATAAAGTTTTTTAATAATTGTAACCCTGATTCAGCACTTTTTTCAGGATGAAATTGCACCGCAAAAATATTTTTATACGCAATGGCAGCTGTAAATGAGCTGCCATAATTTGCTGAGCCAGTTTTTATAGTAGTATCTAATTCTTGAACATAATAACTATGAACAAAATAAAAACGTTCATTAGAGACAATATTTTTCCAGACTGGATGTGGAATATTTTGATGAACTTCATTCCATCCCATATGTGGAATTTTCAAATTTTTTGATGACTTAAATCGATTTACACTTCCTTCAAGAACTCCTAGACCTTGAACATCGCCTTCTTCACTTTTATCAAATAACATCTGAAGCCCAATACAAATACCCAAAAAGGGCTTATTCATTGCTGATTCAATTACAATTTTCCTAAGTCCTCTTTTATCGAGCTCTCTTATGCAATCTGGCATAGCACCCTGCCCCGGAAAAACAACCCTTTCTGCTTTTGATATAATCGCTGGATCACTTGTGACAACAGATTCTATTTGTGGGGCTACAAATTTAAAAGCATTATGGACAGATTTGAGGTTGCCCATTCCATAATCGATAATTGCAATCATAAATTGATTAAGATTAAAGCGAGCCCTTAGTTGATGGACTTTCACCCTTAATTTTTTCATCATGCTCAACAGCAATTCTTAGTGCCCTGCCAAATGCCTTAAAAATTGTTTCTGCTTGATGATGAGAATTTTCGCCCTTTAGATTATCAATATGCAGAGTTACATTGGCATGATTAGTAAATCCTTGGAAAAACTCATGAAAAAGATCAACATCGAAATCACCAATTCTTGCTCTTGTAAATTCAGTATTAAATTCAAGGCCAGGTCTTCCTGAAATATCAAGTACAACTCTTGATAAAGCTTCATCAAGAGGAACATATGCATGACCATATCGACGAATACCCAATTTATCGCCCATAGCTTTTAAGAAAGCTTGTCCTAGAGTGATACCAATATCTTCCACAGTATGATGAGCATCAATATGCAAATCTCCTTCTGCCTTTACTGTGAGGTCAAACAAACCATGACGTGAAATTTGTTCCATCATATGGTCTAGGAAACCAATTCCTGAATTTAAATCAGATTTTCCAGAGCCATCAATATTTATCTCAACTGAAATATTTGTTTCGAGTGTTTTTCTAGTAACTTTAGCTATTCTTTTCATACCGTGATTTTATCATGAGTTTGACTAATTTGACCTTCTACAACGCTCTGAACAATACTTAACTTCATCCCAGACTTTTTCCCATTTCTTTCTCCAAGTGAAGGTTCTATTACATACTTTACATAATTTTGAATCGAGACATTTTTTTTTCATCTAAATTATCGCCTTTAAAATAGAAATAAATTTTCTCATTTCGTCTTGAGTGCCGATAGTAATCCTTAAATACTGAGAAATTCTTTCTGGCTCATTAAAGTGACGGACTATTATTCCAGACTCTCTCAGTTTTTTAAAAATTATAACTGCATCTTTTAATCTATGTTTCGTGAAAATAAAGTTTGCCCCTGAAGGTAGCGTCTCAAAGCCCATTAAAAGTAATTCTTTTTCTAAAAATATTCTTGCTTGAATAATTTTATCCCTAGTTTCATTGAAGTAATTTTCATCTTTAATTGCCTCAATACCTGCTATCTGGGCTAATCGATCAATGGGGTAAGAATTAAAACTATTTTTAATGCGATTGAGTCCCTCAATTAAATCTTCATTACCAAAAGCACACCCTAGCCTCATGCCTGCTAATGATCTTGATTTTGAGAATGACTGCGTTATCACTAAATTTTTATATTGGTTTACTAATTCAACTGCTGATTCTGTCCCAAAATCTACGTAAGCTTCATCAATGACAACCACACTGTCTTGATTTATTTTTACTAGATTTTCAATATCAACTAAATTTTTAGGAATTCCAGTGGGGGCATTTGGGTTTGGAAAAATAATGCCTCCATTTGGAATTAAATAATCTTCTAAATCAATATTAAATTCTTCATCTAACGGCATTCTTGTATATTCAATATCGTAAAGACTGCAGTAAGCCGGATAAAAGCTATACGTAATATCTGGGAACAGAATTGGTAAGTTATTCTTAAAAAAACTCTGAAAAATAAATGCAAGTATCTCATCTGATCCATTACCTACAAATATTGAATTCATAGGAATATTATAATAATTTGATATGGCAGATTTTAATAAATCACTTTCTGGGTCTGGGTAAAGCCTTAACTGTTCATTGCTAGCAGCAGAAATTGAATCAAGAACCTTTTGGCTGGGTCCATAAGGATTTTCATTGGTATTTAGCTTTAGTGATAAATTTCCTTTGGGTTGCTCCCCTGGGATATATGGGGTTAATTTATGAACAACTTCACTCCAATATTTGCTCATTATCTATTTTTTTATAACTCTATATTGTGCTGACCTAGCATGAGCACTAAGCCCTTCCCCATTTGCAAGAACTGATGCAATTTCTCCCAGTTCGCTTGCTGATTCTGGTGATAAAAATATTAAGCTTGATCGCTTCTGAAAGTCATATACACCTAATGGAGATGAGAACTTCGCCGTTCCAGATGTCGGTAATACATGATTGGGGCCAGCGCAATAATCACCCACAGCTTCACAAGTATTTCTACCCATAAAAATAGCACCGGCATGTTTTATTTTTAAAACTAAACTTTCAGGATCATCTACGGATAACTCTAGGTGCTCAGGTGCAATAAAATTTGATATAGATGCTGCGTCCTCTAAATCTTTTGCGAGTATAAATATACCTCTATTTTCTAATGAAGTTACTATCACATCTTTTCGATCCATCTCTTCAATTAATCTCTTCATGCTATTTAAAACACTTTCGAAAAAATTCTCGTCAGATGAAATTAAAATTGATTGAGCCATTTCGTCATGCTCTGCCTGGGAAAATAAATCCATCGCAATCCAATCTGGATCTGTCTTACCGTCACATATAATCAGTATTTCTGAGGGGCCAGCAATCATATCAATACCAACCACTCCAAAAACCTTTCTTTTGGCCTCTGCAACATACGCATTTCCTGGTCCAACAATTTTATCAACTTTTGGAATTGTTTCTGTTCCATAAGCCAACGCTGCGATTGCTTGCGCACCACCAATAGTAAATACCTTATTAACACCAGCTAATTTTGCAGCAGCTAACACTAAATCATTTTTTTCACCGTTTGGAGCTGGGACGACCATTACTAAATCTTGAACTCCCGCAACTTTTGCTGGGATAGCATTCATTAATACCGATGAAGGATATGCAGCCTTTCCTCCGGGAACATAAAGGCCAACTCTTTCTATTGGAGATATTTTCTGACCATATGCAGACCCTTGTTTATCTTTATATGACCATGATTCTGTTTTTTGTTTTTGATGATATTCCTTAATTCTTTGTGCAGAAATTTCTAGGCATGATCTTATTTCTGAAGGTATTCTATTTAAGGCATCATTTAGTTCATTTTGGCTAATTTCTAAATCTGAATTATTCCTTACTCCGGCTTGGTCATATTTATTTGTGTAATCTAATACCGCTTTATCTCCAAAATTTTTGACTTCATTCAAAATATTTTGAGTTGTTTGAATAATTTCAGCGTTATCTTCGCTATTAAATAACAAGTAAGACTTTAATTTTTTATAAAAGTTATTATCGGATGAATTTAGTTTTTTAATATTCACAAATTTATTTAACTATAGCATTTGAAAATTTTAGGATTAATGGCTGCAAAATTTCTCTGTTAATCTTTAAGGAGGCTTTATTAACAATTAGCCTTGAACTAATATCGCTAATCTCCTCTGTAGCAACTAAATTATTAGCCTTCAATGTCTTTCCGGTGCTAACTAAATCCACAATCACATCAGACAATCCCACAATCGGGGCTAATTCCATTGAGCCATATAATTTAATAAGGTCAATATGGATGCCTTTCTTTCCAAAAAATTCCTTAGCAGCATTAGGATATTTTGTAGCAACACGAAGATGTGCCCGCTTAGAAATTCTCTCTTTATAATTAAACTCTTTCTTTGCAGCTACCATCATCTTACATTTCGCAATTTTCAAATCTAAAGGCTGATATAGCCCAGTTCCTTCGTACTCATCCAATACATCTTTTCCAGCAATTCCAAGGTCTGCGCCCCCCCATTCTACATATGTTGGGACGTCAGAAGCTCTAACAATAATTAATTGAATGTTTTTTTCATTGGTTTCAAAAACTAACTTTCTTGACTCATCAGGATCATCATTACAAAATATTCCTGCGGCATTCAGCATTGGCATTGTTTCAGTAAATATTCTTCCTTTCGATAATGCGATTGTAATCATCTATTTAACCCTTTTAATCTTTGCACCAATTTTATTAAACTTTTTTTCAAGTTCTTCATACCCTCTATCCAAATGATATATTCTTTCGATTTCTGTATCACCCTTGGCTGCAAGTGCAGCTAATACTAATGAGGCTGAAGCTCTTAAATCTGTTGCCATAACATTGGCTCCACTCAATTCATTATCACCCATAATAATAGCTGTATTTTGTTTTATATCAATATTTGCCCCCATCCTGACTAACTCCTGGACATGCATGAAGCGGTTTTCAAAAATAGTTTCTGTTATCTCACTAGATCCCTTTGCAACTGTATTCATTGCCATGAACTGAGCCTGCATATCAGTAGGAAATCCGGGATATGGTGATGTTATTAAATTGACCCCTTTTAATTGACCATCACTCTTGATAGTAATTTTCTCACCGTCTATTTTTATTTCCATGCCAGCTTCCTTAAGCTTTAGAATAATCGCTTCTATCTTATCTGCCTCTACTCCATGACAACAAATTTCTCCTCCCGTCATTGCGGCGGCCACTAAATATGTTCCTACTTCAATCCTATCAAACATAACCCTATGATTTGTACCTAATAAGCTTTCAACTCCTATAATTGTAATTTTTTTTGTGCCGAGGCCTGAAATCTTAGCTCCCATCTTAATTAGACAGTTACCTAAATCAATCACTTCAGGTTCTTTTGCTGCATTCTCAAGAATAGTTGTTCCTTTAGCTAGAGTAGCAGCCATCATTAAATTCTCTGTCCCTGTTACAGTGACTTGATCCATTACAATCTTAGTCCCAATTAATTTACCATCAGGTAAATGTTCCGCGCTAGCATTAATATAGCCTTGATTTATATTGATTTTTGCTCCCATAGCCTCAAATCCGCGAATATGTATATCTACGGGCCTAGACCCTATAGCACATCCACCTGGAAGTGATACACGCGCCTTACTAAATCTAGCTAGTAATGGGCCTAGAACAAGAATTGATGCGCGCATAGTTTTTACTAGATTATATGGAGCATCTATATGATTAATTGATTTTGCACTTAATTCGATTGAGCTTTCATCTTTCGCTATTTCCACCCCAAGAAAATGAAGTAACTTTTCTGTCGTTTTAATATCAAAAAGTTTTGGGACATTAGTTAATACCAATTTCTCCGAAGATAATAAAGAGCTTATAAGGATTGGTAAGGCGGCATTTTTTGCGCCTGAAATTAAAACGTCCCCAAATAATTTTCTCTGGCCCTGGATAATAAGTCTATCCAAAATTAATTGCTCGACACAATCTTGGCTAGCTCTCCAGACTCAAACATTTCCTTCATTATGTCAGCTCCGCCATTAAACTCACCTTTAACATATAGCTGAGGAATTGTTGGCCAGTTAGAATAAACTTTTATACCTTCCCTAATCTCAGGATCCTGTAAAACATCAACAGTTTTATAGGTTGCCCCGCATGCATCTAGAATTTGGCAGGCCATGCTGGAAAATCCACATTGGGGAAACTTTGGGTTTCCCTTCATAAAGAGAACTACTGAATCTCCATCTACCAATTCTTTAATTTTATTATTTGTTGTCATGTTTTTTATCTCCACTATTATTTAGTTAGTTGGTTCCATTCATCCACTTTGTAAGTCTTAATTGATAAAGCGTGTATATCTTTTTTCATCATTTCACCCAATGACCTATACACCAGTTGGTGTTGTTTTAGCATAGAAATATTTTCAAACTCCTTACTGACTATAATCGCCTCAAAATGAGTTCCGTCATCTCCTTTAATCTCTATAAAATCACAGGCAAGGTTCTCAGAAATAGTGTTCTTAATTTTTTCAGGTGACATCATCTAGTTTCTTAATTTAAAACCAGATTTTAGCATTCTGATAGTAATAAAAGATAAAACAATAAAAAATAAAGCAACAACTCCTAAACTGAAATAAGGGGAGACATCAGATTTACCAAAAAATCCAAATCTAAATCCGTCAATCATATAGAAAAATGGATTTAGTTGAGAAACACCTTGCCATGCAACAGGCAGTGAATGAATAGAATAGAATACGCCTGATAGCATAGACAATGCATAATTCACAAAATTACCAAATGCTGACATTTGATCAAACCTGTCACACCAGACGCCAGCAATAATTCCAAAGGCCCCCATAAGTCCACCACCAAGCAATGCAAATAATAATAAAAACCATGGGTATTCTATTGGTAAATCAATATAGATAATCGCGATTAAGTAAATACATGCCCCTACGAAGATACCTCTAGCAATTGATGCCGCTAGGAATGCAAAAAATAGTTGGAGATAACTTAGTGGGGTTAATAAAAGAAAAACAATATTCCCCATTACCTTTGCCTGAATTAGACTTGATGAACTATTCGAAAATGCATTTTGTAATAATGACATCATAATTAATCCAGGAATTAAGAATGCCGAGTAAGGAACACCCTCATATACCTCAAGTCGACTATCAAGAACATGTGAAAATATTAAAAGATATAATATTCCTGTAATCACAGGGGCAGCAACAGTTTGAAAAGCTACACGCCAGAATCGTAATAATTCTTTTTTAAGTAGTGTCCAAGTGCCTATAATTTGAGTCTTTAAGGTGACCAATATTATTTAGCTCCAGTTAGTTTTAAAAAAACATTTTCAAGGTCAGTGTCTACTGTTTGCATATCAATTATTTCAATTTTAGATTTTTTTAATGCTTCAGTAATTTCTGCAATATCAGTAATCTTTTTTAATTGAAAAATAAATGCACCATCCGATTCAACATAAGAGAAATTCTTTACTGACTGGGGCAAGCTTTTCTTAGCCATAAAATTTAGCCGGAGCATTAAATTTTTTGTTGAAAACTTCTTAAGTAAGTTTCTAGTAGTATCCAATGCCACTATTTTTCCTAGTCGCAGCATTGCTACAGAATTACATAATGCCTCTGCTTCTTCTAAATAGTGAGTTGTTAAAACAATTGTATGGCCTTCTTTATTTAGCTCTTTAATAAAGCTCCATAGCTTCTGCCTTAGCTCCACATCAACGCCTGCTGTTGGCTCATCTAAAACAATTACCGGTGGTCTATGAACAAGTGCCTGCGCAATTAACGCACGCCTCTTCATACCCCCTGAAAGTGCCCTCATATTTGTATTCGCTTTATCTCTAAGGTCAAGGCGGTCAATTACCTCATCTACCCACTTATCATTTTCTCTACCTTTTCCAAAATAACCTGCTTGGAATCGTAACATTTCCCTAACGTTAAAAAATGGGTCGAAGACTAACTCCTGCGGTACAATTCCGACTAAATGTCTTGCTTCTTGATACTCTTTTTGAACATCTTTCCCCATAACAGATATTTTTCCTGATGATGGAGTTGCCAGTCCACCAAGCATATTTATCATGGTTGATTTTCCAGCTCCATTAGGACCTAATAGTCCAAAAAATTCACCTTGTGGGATAGATAAAGATATTCCATTTACAGCCTTAACTGATCTGTAATTTTTTTTTACATTTTTATAGACAATAGCGGGCTTCATATTATTTTTCTTGCTTTCAAAATTTTAACAAAAAAGGGGTGTTTAGTTTTTACTTGAAATAAATTCTTCAGCGCCATAAAGTCTGGCAAGTTTCATAAGATTTTCCGGAGCAGCTGAAATAAAAACATTTTTTTTATTTACTTTCGCTAATCGCTTCCAATGAAAAATAAGAGCCAAGAGAGATGTATCTACATCGCCTACTCCACTTAAATCGAGATTAACAGAATGCTGCCAACTAAAGTCCTTAGCTTTGTCGATTACTTTAGAAATATTTTCAAATGTTAAACTACCACTTAGCACCCAAGTATTGTTTTCGGCCTTTGTGAATTCCATCAATCTTTCTTGTCCTTATTTTTTTTAGCTAGCTTCTTGTTTAATGAATCCATCCCATCTTTTCGAATTACACTAGAAAATTGGCTTCTATAATTTGTTACCAAACTTACGCCCTCAATAATAATGTCAAATACCAACCAAGAATCTCCATCTTTAGCTAAAGCATAATTAACCTTTATTGGTTGTGCTCCATCTTGAATAATCTCTGTTTTTACAGTAACTATTTCGTCAGAAGGTTTCATACGCATTGGTTTAATTTCAATGCCCTGGTCTTTATATTTTGATAGGGCTATTGAATATGTTCTTAATAATAAACTTCTAAATTCACTTTTAAATTGTTCTTTTTGTAGGTCTGTTGCTTTCCGCCATGCTTTACCTAGAACTAACCTTGAAATTCTTTCAAAGTTAAAGCTTGGAAATATTTTCTCTTCTGCAAGTTGGTATAGTTTTTTCTTATTTCCATTCTGAATATATTTGTCACTCTTTAATGCTGAAATAACATCGTCTGATGTCTTCCTAATTACTTCGTCAGGTGCAGGCCCAGCAAAAGCTACAGTAGAAAATATGATTGTTATAAAGGTGAAAATCCACTTTTTGAATGCTGAAAATTTCATTTTATTCTTCCTCTGATGCCTTGCTATATAAAAATTGGCTAATCAATTTTTCTAAGACTACAGCATCTTGCGTTTGAGTAATACGATCGCCCTGCTCTAAATTCTTCTCTTCGCCTCCTGCCTCAAGACCTATATATTGCTCACCCAATAACCCTGCTGTGTATATATTGGCAAATGTATCCTTAGGAAAAACGTACCTCTTATCAATATCAATGCTCACAATCGCATGATAGGCTTCAGTATCAAATTCAATTGAATTAACTCTACCGACAACAACCCCCGCACCCTTTACTGGAGCTCTTGGTTTTAGGCCACCAATATTTTCAAAATTTGCAGTCACCATATAAGTTTCTCTAATATCATTAGAAGTTAAATTTCCAACCTTCATGGCAAGTCCAAGCAACGAAATAACACCAATTGAGACAAATATTCCTACCCATGCATCAAGTTTAATTTTATCCATAGTAATCCTTTAGTCCTTGGTTTGGTTTATTTTAACCACTAATCATAAATGATGTAAGCACAAAATCTAGGGCAAGAATAGCCAAAGAAGATGTAACAACTGTTCTCGTTGTAGCACGACTCACGCCCTCTGCCGTTGGGGGAGCATCAAAACCCTCAAAAAGTGCAATAATTGTACATGCAATCCCAAACACCACACTCTTAATTAGCCCATTAACAACATCAAATCTAAAATCAACATTCGCTTGCATTTGTGACCAGAAAGCTCCTTCATCAACCCCAATTATGGGAACAGCTACAACATAGCCCCCCAAAACACCCACCATTGAAAAAATTGAAGCTAGGATAGGCATTGTAATTACGCCAGCCCAAAATCTTGGTGCAATAATTCTTGCGATCGGACTTACTGCCATCATCTCCATAGCTGATAATTGTTCTGTCGCTTTCATTAGTCCTATTTCCGCAGTTATAGCGGTTCCGGCTCTTCCTGCAAATAAAAGTGCAGTAACAACAGGCCCTAATTCTCTTACCAATGCCAACGCTACTAATACTCCAATAGCCTCAGATGAACCATATTTTTGCAGCGTGTAGTAGCCTTGCAGGCCAAGTACCATGCCAACAAAAAAAGCAGAAACAATTATAATTACCAAAGACATAACCCCTGTGAAATAAATTTCACGAATAGTCAGGTGAATTCTTTTGAAACTGTCAGCAGAATAAATTAATATAAGAAAAAAAAGCCGCGTCGCAGCACCTAATCTAAGGGCCCGACTTGAAAAAGAACGTCCTATTTTTTCAAAGGATTTTAATAAAGTTTTCATATTTATATTCACAGGGAAAAATCCTCTTTCATACTTGGAGCATTATAGTGAAAGGGGACTGGGCCATCTTTTTCAGCATGAATAAATTGCTTAACAAAAGGCAATTTAGATGCCATTAGTTGTTTTGGAGACCCTTCTGCCGCAACTAATCCATCTGCAACAAAATATATATAGTCTGCAAATGAAAATGTTTCCGCGACATCATGAGTTACTATTATTGAGGTTGCCCCTAACGCATCATTTAACGATCTAATTAGGTCACATATAACTGCCATTGAAATTGGATCTAGGCCAGCGAATGGTTCATCGTACATGATAATATCTGGATCTAATGCAATAGCTCTGGCTAAAGCCACTCGTCTTGCCATGCCACCAGATAGTTCAGGGGGCATTAAGTATGCTGCCCCCCTCAATCCCACAGCATTCAATTTTAATAAAACTAAATCTTTTATTATATTCTCAGGGAGGTTTGTATGTTCCCTCATAGGAAATGCAACATTTTCAAAAACTGAAAGGTCACTAAAAAGTGCTCCATGCTGAAATAACATTCCCATTTTTCGACGTAGTCGATAAATCCCATCTCTATTTTGTTTGTGTACGATCGTACCATCAACATCTATCTGCCCAGAAGTTGGCTTTATTTGTCCGCCGATCAATCTAAGAATAGTAGTTTTGCCACTGCCACTTCCGCCCATAATGGCCGATACTTTACCTCGAGGAAACTCCATATCAATGCCTTTATGCAAAAGGCGGTCGCCATAACCAAAACATAAATCTTTGATGGAGATAATACTGTTTGACATAATTTGTATTGAATCTTAGAAAATTTAATTAACTCAATGTTAATTCTAACTTAAAAAAGTAAAATTTATAATTCACCATACGAATGTAGGCCAGATAAAAATAAATTAACCCCTAAAAAACAAAAAACCGTAATAAATAGGCCAATAATTGACCACCATGCAAGTAAATTTCCTCTTAGGCCCTTAATTAACCTTAAATGAAGCCACGCTGCATAATTTAACCATACAATTAAAGCCCATGTTTCTTTAGGGTCCCATGACCAATAACCACCCCATGCTTCTGCTGCCCAAACTGCACCGAGTATCGTTGCAATTGTAAAAAATATAAACCCAATAGCTATTGCGCGGTAAGTCATATCATCCAAAACATCTTTTTCAGGGAGATATTTAGTTAGCCATCCTTTGTCTACAATAAGATAGGCCACAGAAACCATTGCCGCAATTGCAAATGCGCCATAACCAATAAAATTTGCTGGCACATGAATCTTCATCCAATATGACTGTAAAGCAGGGACTAAAGGTTGAATCTCATGCGCACCTTTTGCAAAGCTATACCAAAGTAAAAATCCTACTGCAATATTGATAATAATTAAAATAAAGCCACCGAGCTTTTTTGTGCCTATTCTTTCCTCATAGTAAAGATAGATTAGTGCAGTAATAATGCAGAATAAAACGAACACTTCATAGAGATTACTAATTGGAATATGTCCGACATCAATATTAATTAAATAAGATTCGTACCAGCGAATAAGAAGCCCAGATGTACCAAGAGTCGTTGCTATCCATACTAAACTGGAGGCTAACTTGCCTGAAAATTCTTGAGAGTTAAAAAGATGAACCCAGTAAATAATTAAACTTAATGGATACAACGCGCTCATCCACATAATCGCTGACTGGCTAGAGAGAAAATATTTTAAGAGGAAATTCTCTTCAACAATCAATAAATTTCCCTGATAAAGAAAAATTGATAAAAAGGCTAATAGAAAAATAGTTGAAAAGTAACTTTTAAAGTTGCTCCAAGAAAATCCTAACCATGAAAAAGCAAAAACAGAACTAATTAGAATAGCAACCTCATAGCCATCCATATAATTATGAAACTGAATCAGAGCATAGGAAGCTAAAATAATTAGGCCACTGATAAAAATTTTATTATATAGACTCACTTGATCTTTCATACTTATCCTTTTTTACTCAATGAATTAATCTTATTTTTTATATCATCTGCATATTTATCGAAAGTTAGATGATGACGGTTTGTTGTTAGTGTCAATAAAATATTTTTACTATTTTTCTTTTTCAAAATCCATAGACGAACCTCTTGGACATAAATCATACAAAAGATTCCAATTACTAACAGCATAGAGCCCAAGTAGACCCAAAACTTTCCTGGTGATTTTGTTAACTGTAAACCACTTGCTTGGACATGTTCAAAATCCTTTAATTCAAGAAATAAAGGGGTCCCATAAAAAAAACTATCACTATATGCATTCAATGCATCCTGAGTGAATAAAGATAAATCTTCATGCTCAAAAACTTCAGTTAAAGTATTATTTTTTTGGTAATCAAACAATATTTGATTTGCTACTAAATGAATAATTTTAATATAGGCATTTGCGGCAGATTCTTGCTCTTGATTTGGAATATTTTTATCGATACTTAGTGCTATCTGGTTATACCCTCCTTGCTGGAAGGTTTTAAAAAGTTTTGAGGTGCTTAGCTTTAGATTATCAACATTAACATCTTTACTAGAGGAAGAAGATAAGATAACTTGATTAATAGCATTTTCAATGGCTTTTTTATTTAAAAGTAAATTCTTAAAAATTAAAAATCCATCAAGACCTCTTTCGGAGTCAGCAGGCATCTTAAGAAATTTAAAATCTTCCTGAGGAGTAGCTCTCATTCCGCTTACAAAAAAGTATCTTCCATCCAACTTCATTGGAAGTTGATATGTTTGGTATTCATTCGCTTGTCCAGATTCGTTTCTAATTTTATAAGTAAAATTTGGACCCACATTTTTTGAGTTCTTTTTTTGAGAACTATCAATATCCAAAATATTGAATAACCTGAAGTCCTGAAATTCAAAGGAAAATGATTGATCCATATAAATTAAATTATTGTTCTTAAAAACTTCAGCTTTCATAGGTTGAGATTTATCATTAGACTGAAGGTCGGTAATTAGGATATTTAATTTTGTACCCCCGTCTTGAAAATCCGATTGATAGATTGTAACCCCCTCAAAGGTAAATGGCTTATTAACACTAATTTTTTGCTGTTTTATTTTTCCTGTCAACTTACTTGTCAAAATTAGATCACTTTCGAAAGATTTTGGTTGTCCAGACGAATAATGCTCAATATTAAAATTTTTAAGTCCAACAGAGAAAGGTAGCTCTTGAATTAAGTAGCCATCTTTAGATGGAATGACACCAACATCTTGTTTTTCACCTTCAGCTAATAATACGTTAGCCCTATATGAAAAATTATTTGACTCTAATCGATTTTTACTAGGAATTTCAGATAATGGTAAATCTAGCAACTGTATTTCCTTAAGCCCTAAAAATTCCTGTGTTTTTAATTTTAAGTTCCCATCTAGAAGCCCTCCAGCACTAATTATAATGATAGCAAGATGCGTAAATATATAGCCTAACTTCTGAAAACTTCCTTTCTTTGCAACGATCAACAAATCGTTAGAAGTATTTTTTTTCTCACGAACTTTAAAATTATTTTTTTCTAACAAAGAAATTAGGTCTAATTTATTAAATGAAGGTAGGCTTATTTCATAGCAATGCTTAAAAGAACGAAGAGATTTTTCACGAATTTTATCCTGAAATTTTTGGTAATCTCTAAGAATGCCGGGGCTATTTCTCATAACGCACAAGGATGTTGAGGTAATAAGAAAAACTAAAATAATCAAGAACCATATAGCCTGATAAACATTAAATAAATCTAGGTGCCTAAAAATATCAAACCAAAATTGTCCGAACTTAATAATATAGCTTTCATAGGGCTGTTTTTGTTTTAATATTGTTCCGATAATCGAAGCAATACCAACAAAAGATAACATTGTGATTGCGAATCTCATTGAGCTCATCAATTGTGAAAAACTCATTTTTTTATTGTTATTAATTATCAAAAGTCGCCTATATTTCTCAGAAATCTTAATTAAACGGTAAATGGTATAAAAAATCTAAAGTCTATTTACTGCAAGCCTTGAATATAATCTGATACCGACTGCATTTCTTTGTCAGTTAACTTTTGAGCAATAGTCCTCATCATCATCCCTTTGTCATTAGATCGCTTTTCTAGTCTAAATAAATTTAACTGCGATAAAGAATATTCAGAATGTTGCCCATTTAGTCTAGGGTAAACATCTGGAACTCCATGACCAGCAGGTCCATGACAGCTTGCGCATGCCGGCACACCCTTATCTGATATACCGCCACGGTAAATTTTTTCTCCTAATGATCTTTTTCCATTAGTTTTTGCTGTTGACAGCTTAAGTTTCTGCATAGAAAAGTATCGGCCTAGATTTTTCATATCATCATCAGTTAAACTTGCCACCATTCCTGCCATAACCGCATTCTCTCTTGACCCATTTTTGAAATTCATAAGTTGCTTTGTAATGTAGGCAGAATGTTGGCCAGCTAATTTTGGATTCATGCTGATAGTGCTATTACCATCTATTGCATGACATGCAATGCATAAATTATTTACTATTTTTTTTGCTGACAAATATTGATTTGATTGTTTTTGTGGTTCTGCAAACAATGAAAAACTCATACTTGCTAGACCTAAAAAAATAAAAAAATAGTTTTTGATTAACATTTAAACTCCGACTGTGTTTTAAAATGAGACATTTTAACTAAAATAGGTTCAACGTGATAGCATTTACTTCTTTAAAGGGTTCATAAATGGCTTTACTACAAAATGCTAAATTTGTTATCTCAGCCAATCATTTCAATGAATTGCCTGAAGATGGGGGCTATGAAATAGCATTTGCTGGTCGTTCAAATGCTGGAAAATCGAGTGCCATTAATACTCTTAGCAATCAAAATCGTCTCGCCTACGTTAGTAAGCAGCCAGGCAGAACTCAATTAATTAACTTTTTTAAGATTGATGATGATAAATCACTCGTTGATCTTCCAGGGTACGGATATGCCAAAGTGCCAACAGCTATTAGAGATCATTGGCAAAAAACATTACCTCGATATCTCCAGGAAAGAGAGAGTTTAGTTGGCCTAATCATTGTTATGGATATCCGTAGACCGCTCACAGAACTAGATATCAGAATGCTAGACTGGTTTGCTCCTCGGCAGAAGCCTATTCACATTCTTTTAACTAAAAGCGATAAATTGTCTCGAGAAAAATCTCTAAGAACTCTATCTGACGTTCAAAATGAAACAAATAAGCAATGGAGTGATTTATATCAAACTGAATGTACTGTCCAATTATTCTCTAGCCTTAAGAAAAAGGGAGTAGAGGAAGCGGATAGTAAAATACAATCCTGGTTATTGCCTAATAAATAATATATCCCATACTTGATGCCCTAATCGAATACCTCGATTTTCGTATTTAGTATTAGGTCTGTAATCAGGCTTAACAAAAAACTCTTCCGTTTTAAGTGAAAAGTTATTAGTCAACTTAAATGCATCGAGAATCGATAATGCATAATCTTCCCAATCTGTTGAGATATGAACATAACCATTTTTTTTTATTTTATCTCCAAGCTTTTCTATAAAATTAGATTGGATTAACCTTCTTTTATTATGCTTCTTCTTATGCCAAGGATCAGGGAAAAAAATATGAACCCCATCAAGTGAAGATTTTGGAATCATTTGCTCTAATACTTCAACAGCGTCGTGCTGAATAATTCTTAAGTTTTTAATCTCTTGTTCATTGATTCTATTAAGTAGGTTTCCTACCCCAGGGGAATGTACTTCGATACCTATAAAATTAGTATCCTTAGAATTTTCAGCAATTCTTGCAGTTGTATCACCCATCCCAAAACCTATCTCAAGAATTATTTTATTTTCAGATAAATTAAAAATAGAATCAAAATTAATTTCTTTATTTTGAAATGGAATAATAAATTCTTTTGAAAATTTATCGAGGGCAGCCGATTGATATTTAGTTAACCTTCCTTGACGAAGAACATAGCTGCGAATAGGTTTAATAGTATTTTTTATCATTTTTTTAGCATTACCACTAATTTTATTATGAATTTGGACTTCTGTTTTAGTTTGTATGAGTAATTTGCTCATGAGGTAGATTATAATAGACTAACTTTAATAATCTAATGAATATGAAACTCTCGAAAAAATTTGCATTAGTTACAGGTGGCTCAAGAAGAATTGGAGCTGCTATATGTCGCAATCTGCATAATGCAGGTATTGATATCATGATTCACTATCGAAATTCCAAAGATGATGCGATTACCCTTCAAAAAGAACTGAATAATATTCGAGAAGATTCTGTGTGCCTAGTCCAAGCCAATCTTCTAGAATTCGAAAGTTATGAGTACATCATCAAAGAAATGATTAGCTCATTCGGAAATATAGATTTCTTGATTAATAATGCTTCAAGCTTTTACCCGACAAAGGTTGGAGATATTTCATCAGCGCACTGGGAAGATTTAATTTCGACCAACCTAAAAGCACCATTATTCCTTAGTCAATTCGCATATCCTTATATTAAAAAAAATAAAGGGGCAATTGTTAATATTACAGACGCCCGTATTGCTAATCCAAAAAAAGGTTATACGGTTTATTCTATTGCAAAATCTGGACTTGAAAATCTAACAAAATCTCTAGCTAATGATTTTGGTCCAGATATTAGAGTGAATGCTGTTGCTCCTGGAGCTATTATCTGGCCAGAAATGGATTCGCAATACGGGCGTCATAGTCAAGAATTTGACAAAAAATATCGGGATGAAGTTATCAATCAATCAATACTGAAAAGGTTAGGTGAGCCAGCTGATATTGCAAAAGCAGTAGAGTTTTTATTATTAAATGCACCTTTTGTTACAGGTGAAACTATAAATATTGACGGAGGTTGGAGGTAATTATGAATTTAGAAATTCTTCCCCGAAAATCTACCCGTAATTTCCTAAAATTAAGAAAAAAATTAATCGGCCTTACTGGCAAAGCTATTATGCATTTTAATATGATCGAAGAGGGCGATCAGGTTATGGTTTGTATTAGTGGTGGTAAAGATTCTTATACAATGCTAACAATGCTATTAGCATTAAAAAAAAAGGCCCCCATCCACTTTGATATCATTGCGGTCAATTTAGACCAAAAACAACCAAACTTTCCCCAAGATGTTCTGCCAAACTATTTTATCAGTCATGATATCCCATACGAAATTGTAAATGAAGATACTTATTCAATTGTAAAAACTAAGATTCCTGAAGGTAAAACTACTTGCTCTTTATGCTCAAGATTAAGAAGAGGTATTTTATATAAGACTGCCAAAAGGATAGGTGCGACGAAGATTGCTTTAGGTCACCATAAAAATGACATTGTTGAAACTTTTTTCTTAAATATGTTTCATGGGTCAAAATTGAAATCAATGCCTCCAAAGCTCCTATCTGACGACAAGAAAAATATTATAATTCGACCCCTTGCATATTGTGAGGAAAAAGATATTAAAGATTACGCCGATGCTATGAATTTTCCTATTATCCCCTGTGACTTATGTGGGTCACAAGAAAATTTAGAAAGGAAAAAAATAAAATCAATGCTGAGTACCTGGGATAAAGAAACTCCAGGCAGGGTAAATAATATTTTTGGGGCCATATCAAACATTGAGCTATCTCACCTTTCAGACAAGAGTTTGTTTGATTTTGAATCGCTCAAAATATCAGATGAATCTAAAGAAAATATAGAATCATTTAGGGTTATTAATTTTATGGAAAAGCCTCAAAAAGCGCAAACAAATAACACTTAATATCGTATTTAGCTTGAATAGTTTTCATTTTCTACATATGATGCCTAGTTTTTAGCCCTAGTTAAAAACATATAATGCAAAAATTATTAATTGTTGAGTCACCATCAAAAGCCAAAACAATTGGAAATTACCTTGGTAAGGAATATCAGGTTCTGGCATCATATGGCCATATTAGGAATCTTTTACCAAAGTCTCAGGGTATAAATACTGATACTTTTGAAATGAATTATGAGATTAGCCCTAGAAATAAAAAACACATAGATGCAATTTCAAATGCAGTAAAAAAATCTGACGAAATCTTGCTTGCAACAGATCCAGACAGAGAGGGAGAGGCAATTGCATGGCATATTGCAGAAGTTCTAAATTTCAAAAAATTAGTAGGGAACAAGAAAGTTAGTAGAATTATTTTTGGCGAAATAACTAAGTCAGCTATTATTGAAGCGCTAAACAATCCTCGTGAAGTAGCTCAACCACTTGTTCATGCTCAACAGGCTCGTCAAGCATTAGATTATCTTATTGGTTTTAATCTTTCTCCCTTGCTATGGTCAAAAATAAGATACGGGCTTTCGGCTGGAAGAGTTCAAAGTCCTGCACTTAGATTAATTGTTGAACGTGAAAAAGAAATAGAGAAATTTGATAGCTTAGAGTATTGGAGCATTCACCTTGATGCAATAAAAGACAAAGCAAAAGTATCTTCGAAATTAACTATTTTAAATAATGAGAAACTCGAACAATTTACTATCACCTCTGCAGCACAGGAAAAAAAAATAGTAGGGGAGTTACTTCTTAAGAGTTCTGGAAAGGTAAGGATATCTAGGGTTGAAAAAAAACAAAGAGTAAGAAACCCAACAGCTCCTTTTACAACGTCTACGCTTCAACAGGAAGCTGTGCGAAAATTAGGATTTACCACTCGTAGTACGATGATTACGGCACAGCAGCTCTATGAGGGCATTAGTATTAAAGAGGGGACTGTTGGCTTGATAACATACATGAGAACAGACTCAATGAGCCTATCTAATGAGGCAACAAATCAAATAAGAAAATACCTAGAATCAAACTACACTAATCTATATTTCCCCCAAAAAGCAATTGGCTACAAGACAAAAGCGAAAAATGCCCAAGAAGCTCATGAGGCTATTAGACCAACAAATATTGAAAGAACTCCGCAGAGCGTAAAGCAATTTTTGTCAGACCAACAATTTAAACTTTATGAAATTATTTGGAAAAGAACATTAGCATGCCAGATGGCGCCAGCAGTGTTTGACGCAGTGAGCGTAGACCTAGAGGTTGGTAAAGGAGAAAGTATTTTTAGGGCTACTGGGCAAACTCTTAAATTTGCAGGATTTATGTCAGTTTACCTAGAAGATGAAGACGACTCAAAAAATAATGAAGACAATGAATCAAAACTCCCTCCCCTTGATGTTGGGGATCTATTAGATGTTGATAAGATTATAGGAGTACAACATTTTACCGAGCCACCTCCAAGATTTACAGAAGCAAGTCTTGTAAAGACGTTAGAAGAATATGGAATTGGAAGACCGTCAACCTATGCAAGCATAATCACAACCTTACAAGAAAGAGACTATGCTCTTTTAGAAAAAAAACGATTTATGCCAACAGATGTTGGAAAAGTCGTAATCGAATTTTTAACAGAGCATTTTGAAAATTATGTTGATTATGATTTTACAGCTAACCTGGAGTCTCAACTTGATGATATTGCAGCAGATAAAAAAAATTCCCTTACCGTGCTGCAAGATTTTTGGGAAGTATTTATTGCAAGGATTAAAGAAAAAGGCGATTTAGATAGAACAAAAATTACTCAGAAAGATATTGGGGAGAACTGCCCAAAATGTGAAAAACCCTTACTATCAAAGTTAGGTAAAAGAGGTAATTTCATTGCCTGTTCTGGTTACCCTGATTGTGATTTTACTAGAAGTTCAAATGGGGATTTACCTCAAGAACCAAAAGTAATAGCTCAAGACGAAGCCTCTAAGAAAGACATATTATTACTGATTGGGCCTTATGGTCCCTATCTTCAATTAGGCCTCCCTATAGATGGAGACAAATTAAAGCCAAAAAGAATAACTATCCCACCTGAAATTGTTCTAGCTGACTTAGATGAAAGTACAGCTAAGCAATTAATTTCATTACCAAGAGATCTGGGAATACATCCAGAAACAGGGGGAAAAATTATAGCCAATATTGGTCGTTTTGGACCATACGTTAATCACAATGGAAAATTTAAATCTATCCCAAAGTCTGAAAATATTTTTGAAATTACCCATGAGTTTGCTGTTGATTTATTAAAGCCGCTCAGAAAAATTGGAGTAAATCCAAATTCAAAAAGCTCGATAGATATATATAAAAGCCGCTTTGGATTTTATATACAGATGGATAGCACCAAAGTTAATCTCACAAAAGATACTGATCTTGATTCTATTTCATTAGAAAAAGCTTTAAAGCTCTTAACAAAAAAATCTGAGGATGAAGCCAAGAAGAAGCCCGCTAAAAAGAAAACAACAGCTAAAAAGAAAACAACAGCTAAAAAGAAAACAACAGCTAAAAAGAAAACAACGGGCAAGGACACGGTCTAAAAATTAGTTACAAAAATGTAATCACAGTAATTTAACTAACACTCCCAACCAAAAATCATTATGAAGGCGGAGTAAGTTTATAATCTAAATGTGTAATTTGATTTTTTTTATAATTATTTTTTTCTATCCATTTTTTTACTCTATTTGCATCTCCAAGTCTTGTATATTTTCCATGGGATTTAAGAAATACCATAATAATTGGCTTATTGTTTATCATTGTTTGCATTACCAAACATCTTCCTGCCTCTCTAATAAAGCCCGTCTTTGATAGCCCAATATCCCAGACTCCTCTTCTAACCAGCCTATTTGTATTCATGAATCCTAATGGGGTATTTCTTCTTCCGATAGTAACCTTCTCAGAAGGTGTTGTAGTAATTTGGCGGATTAATTTATATTCATAGGCAGCTTGAACCATTTTTACCAAATCTTCTGCTGTAGATATATTGCGTTTATCAAGTCCTGTTGGGTCTCGAAATTGACTGTTTTCCATTCCTAATTGAATCGCTTTGACATTCATAGCCTCAATAAATGCTTTTCTTCCAGATGGATAAGTCCGACTCAATGCGTATGCAGCTCGGTTATCTGATGATATAAGAGCAACTTTTAATAGCTCCAGTCGGCTGAGCGTTGCACCGATATGTAGCCTTGACTTAGTCCACTTCAATTTATCAATATCTTTTTTTGAGATTCGCAACTCCTCCGATAAATCCAGACCCGAATCCAATACAACCATAGCAGTCATTAGCTTGGTTAACGATGCGATTGATGCTTTCTGCTCTGAATTTTTTTTGTAAATTATCTCCCCACTTTGCTGATTCACAATCATCGCTCTTAGCGATCGAACCTTAGGGTCATTGATTTTTTCTTTAGAGAGAAGTTGGGAGGTGGTGCATAATAATAAAAAAATAATAAGAAAGCTATTTAACGTTTTACTCACTAACTAATCCTTGCTTAATAGATGTTAATGATGATATACAATTAAGGTTATTTTGTCACTTCATTAAAATTAGTAAAAATATGGACTATTTAGAAGAACTTTTTTATACCAATGAGCATGTTTGGTTGAAATATATTGATAATAACAAGTACCGCCTTGGTATAACCTATTTTGCTCAAGACTTATTGGGTGACATTGTATTTATTGATATAAATGCTAGTGAAGAAATATTTGCCAACCGGCCGATGGGTATTATTGAGTCTGTAAAGACAGCTTCCGATATAATCGCACCAGTTGATGGAAAAATATTAAATATCAATCAAGACCTTACTAAAGCTCCTGAGCTCCTGAACGATAAGCCTCATGAGACATGGATATGTGAGATATTAATTAATGATATATTTAATAAAAATGACTTTTTAAGAAAAGCAGAATATCTAGAGATAATTAATAGTTAAATTTTTCTCATCAATTGAATTTACTTTGTACCCGTAATCCTTATAAATTTTAAATCGATTCCTTGCTTTTTCTTTAGTTTTTTCATCATCTGTAACCAATTCAATCAAATTTAGGTAGCGATTAAATCCATCAACCATAGAGCTCGAGAAGTTTATTAAAGTATCATCCATCCAATCAATTTTGTCATTAGATAAAATAATCGACTCATTCTTACACTGCTTATTTACCGCATGAGGAAGAAAATTTATTCCAGAGTTGATCCATAAATTTTGTGACAACTCTTTTATTTCAGATTGATTTCTACAAAAAACTAAACTTGCTTTCTTCTTCTGCAGATTTCGAAGAAGCAAGCTATACAATAGCGCCGATTTATCTTTTACATTAAAAATAAATTGAACATTCGTCAAAAACTACTTCCCAGCCCTGTTTATTAAAAATTGGCTGATAAGTGGTACGGGCCTTCCAGTTGATCCCTTTTCCTTGCCTGATTTCCAGGCTGTCCCAGCAATATCCAAATGAGCCCAATTAAACTTCTTAGCAAACCGCGACAAAAAGCATGCAGCCGTTATGCTTCCACCAGCTCTTCCACCAATATTGGCCATATCGGCAAAATTACTATTCAGTTGTGGCTGGTATTCTTCCCATAATGGCATTTTCCAGGCTTTATCTAATGCTTTAATACCTGCGTCTTCTAGCTCTGTAGCTAATGGGTCGTGGTTTGAGAACAATCCAGTTGCGTGATGCCCTAATCCAATAACACAGGCACCTGTAAGTGTTGCAACATCAATAACTGTCTCAGGTTTATATCTTTCAGCGTATGTAAGGGCGTCGCAGAGTATTAGGCGGCCTTCTGCGTCTGTATTTAATATTTCAATAGTTTGTCCCGACATACTTGTAACAATGTCTCCTGGTTTTAAGGCAAGTCCATCAGGTAAATTTTCACATGATGGAATTATTGCAATAATATTTAGCGGTAAATTTAAAGCCCCTACTGTTTTCATTACACCCATTACTGAGGCAGCACCGCCCATATCATATTTCATCTCATCCATATCTGCAGATGGTTTTATAGAAATACCTCCTGCATCAAATGTTATCCCTTTACCAACAAGAACAATTGGTTTCTGGTTTTTAGGGCCTTTATTATGTTCCATGGTTATAAAACGTGGTTCCTCACGACTACCTTTAGCTACCGCCAAAAAAGAACCCATCTTGAGTTTTTCAATTTTTTTCTGATCAAAAATACTAACTTTAAATCTATATTCTTTTCCTAATTTTGTAGCTATGCTTGCAAGATATGTTGGGGTGCATATATTTGGCGGTAAATTACCTAAATCCTTGGTAAGATTTCCACCCTCCATTACAGCTTCGCCATGCTTAATACCACTTTTAACTTGGCTCAATTCATCCCCGTCATAGTGAATGGTAGCTTGAAATATGTTCTTCTTAACTTTATTTAGGGTCTTAAGTGAATTAACAACATATGATGAATCTAGTAATCCCCTAACTGTAAATTCAGCCACTGCATGAGCGCTTAACGATGAATTCATGAACTGGTTAATAGGTAACAATAATGTTTTGAATTGGAGGGATTTTAGTTCGTCAGCAATAGTTAAAATTGCACTATAGAATTGATTTGGGGTTAATTTTTTTGGGTCACCAATTCTAATTAATAAAACTTTAGGGTAAAAATAATCCCCATGAACAACTCTAGCTGAGCTCAACGTCGCTGAAAGATCTCCCAGAACCAGAATATTATTAAGATAACTAACCGTTTTCTTATCGAGCTTTGATGAGTCAATGATTTGATTTTTATCATCAACCCCTAATGTGATAACATCGCTTGATATATTTGTGATTAAATCTGTTTTAATATTAACTTTCATTTATAAATGTCCTTAAAATTATTGAAGCTACTTTTTAGCCATGCTATTTAAATCATCATTGACTAGAGAGCTATTTTTTACTGCGCTTTCTACAATTCTAATATTGTCTGGGATAGTAGTAGCCCAAAGAGCAGTGTATATTTTTCGACTTGCAGCAAAAGGTATTATACCTAACGATACTGTAGATACGATCCTAGTTTTTAATTTATTAAAGCATCTTCCTCTCCTTTTATCACTTACTATTTTTCTTGCTATTCTTCTTACACTCAGTCGATGGTACAGAGACAGCGAGATGATTGTTTGGTTCAGCGCAGGTCTCAGCTTACATAACTTAGTAAAGCCTATCCTAATATTTAGCTTGCCAATAATTATATTAATTGCTTCCTTATCTTTCTACATAAGTCCTTGGGCAGTTCAAAAATCAGAAGAATTTAAAAATGGGTTAAAGAATAGAGATGAATTAGCAACTATTGCTCCAGGAACATTTAAAGAATCAAAAGGTAATAATCGTATATTTTATGTAGAAGGGTTTAGTGATCTTGGTAGTAGTGTTAATAATATATTTGTTCAGTCTATGCAAAATGGAAAGATAGGGGTAATTGTTTCGAATAAAGGTAAAAGAGTAACTAATAAAAATGGAGAAAATTATATTGTAATGAAGGACGGAAAAAGATACGAAGGGCAAGTTGATACCCATGAATTTTCAACAACAGAATTTAGCGAATATGGAATCTTAGTTGAGAAGGATGTGCCTAAATTATTAGCTGTAGGGGCAAGCGCCGGAGTCCTTGAAGCTAAATCGACATTGGAATTATTGCTGACTCAGAATAAAGATACCAGAAATCCTTATATCGCTGAATTGATGTGGAGACTTTCATTGCCAATATCAGCTGCGATGCTTATATTACTTTCCATATCATTGAGCTTCATTAATCCAAGGACCGGTAGGTCAATGAATATCATTATTGCATTATTACTATTCGTGATTTATAACAATTTGCTTGGTGTATCTCATAGCTTAGTATCAACTGGAGTAATTTCTATTTGGTTTGGTTTCTGGCCAATACACCTCGTAGTTGCTTCGTTAGGCCTATATCTCTTATATAGAAGGTCATTACATCTACCTCTATTCCCCCAAAAGAATAGGAAGAGAGCACAGAAATAAATGATACTTACCAGATACCTTAATAAAGAATTTTTTATTAGTATTACAATGATTATGCTTGGGCTAATTGCATTATTTTCATTTTTTGATTTTCTTCAAGAAATTAATGATTTAGGTAAAAGTAAATATGGTCTTCCACAAATTATCATATTTGTCATCTTAAGTATTCCTGGGCATATTTATGAAATTATTCCCTTATCTGTTCTTATTGGAAGTATGTATGCCATCGGGCAACTATCGCAAAATTCAGAATTGATTGTTATGAGAGCTAGTGGGCTTTCAATCAGAAAGATAGCAGCCTCGCTGTTTTATGTAGGTTTATTTTTTTCAATCTTTACATTAGTTGTTGGTGATTTAATTGCTCCCGGCTCGGAAAAAAATGCTCAACAGCTTAAGATTAGCGCTACTGACTCAAGCGTTAGCCAAGAATTTAAATCAGGGTTTTGGATTAAAGATGGGAATAATTTTGTCAATATTGAAAATGTAATGCCAGATGCTTCATTAAGAGATATTCATATTTATGAATTTGATAAAGATTTTGACTTAAGAACAATAACTAACGCTGAAAAAGGAATCTTTGATGAGGGACAATGGAAATTAGAGAATATATCTCAAACAGTATTTAGCGATGGTCTCATTAAAACAAATACAATTTTAAAGGGAAATTGGAAGTCTTTAATTAGGCCAGAAATGATGAATGTTCTTATTATTTCACCAGAAAAAATGGACACATTAAATCTATTCAAGTTTATTAGATATTTAAAAAATAATAATCAAAAAACAACACGTTACGAAGTGGCTTTATGGGAAAAAATTATTCACCCAATAATACCTCTGGTAATGCTTATTTTTGCAGTTCCATTTGGATTTTTACAAGAACGGTCCGGTGGAAAATTTTTAAAAATGTTTATTGGGATTTCTGCTGGGATAGCTTATCAAATATTTAACACGATGATTAGGCATTTAGGATTATTGAATGACTGGCCTCCATACTTGAGTGCATCTATTCCAACTTTAATATTTTTAATGATTGGTATCTATTTAATAATTAGATTTGAATATAAATAATCTCAAAACCTAAGATTCTGTCATGTAAATTGCGATTTTTTTTATCAAAAAAAATATAAAAAAACCCTAAACCAAAAAAAGCTATGCTGATTGAAGCCAAAAAATATCGTGATAAAACATAACTAAAATTTTTATTGTCTTCCGGAAAAATTATCCTAAGCTTCCATGCCTTCATTGCTAGTGTCTGACCACCATAAAACCATGAAGATATAAAATATATGCCTGATGAAAACCACAAAATAAATCTTAATAGGTTCGAATTTGATGTCAAATCTGCATTAAATACAGCTAATATAATAAAAGTTACAACGAACCATAATCCAATTTGAATTATTAGCTCATAAAATAGACATGCAAAAAGCCTTCCAGTAAAATTTATCTTCAACTTAAATAGGCTTTAATGTCATTATTTAAGGCTTTTTTGTATTTTATAGAAAATAGGTATCGAAATTAAGGCAATCAGACAACCGAGTCCTGTACCGAAAGCTAGAAGCCAATTTAGGCTGGCTACACCACCCATAAAATCACTAAATGCATTCCCTATTCCAGCACCTATAATTGCACCTAAACCAACCTGAAAACGTTTTGGAAGATATTTCTCTAATCCCAGGCCAAAAAAAGCACCTACTAACATAACCACGTTATCTACAATGCCAAATATTACATAATCAATAAACATTCAAACTCCCCGAAAAAGTAAATCTTAATGCTTAAGAGTCCAAAAGCGATTAAAATAAGTACTAATTGAAAACAATAAATTATAATCTATCTTCATGAACTCATGCCCAAAATTATTTAAAATAGATGATCAAGGTTTTATAGAGAATATAAAAAAAGTTCAGTCTCCGAATTTTGATAGTAGGCCGAAAAATACCGAGATAGATTTATTAGTTATTCACAATATAAGCCTACCACCCAACCAATTTGGAAATCATTACATTGAAGATTTCTTTCAAAATAAATTAAATTCAAAAAAGCATTCTTATTTTGAAGCAATAAAAGACCTTAAGGTCTCATCACATTTCTTAATTAAGCGATCAGGAGAAGTATTACAGTTCGTCTCTTGTATTAATAGAGCCTGGCATGCCGGGAAATCATCATGGAAGAATAGAGAGAGCTGCAATGATTTTTCTATAGGAATTGAGTTAGAGGGAACCAATCATGAAGCGTTTGAGAATATTCAATATATGAAACTTACAGCCCTGATTGAATGTCTATGTAAAAAGTACCGAATTAGTGATATTGTTGGTCACAATCAAATTTCACCCAAACGAAAAACTGACCCAGGCCCCTTTTTTAATTGGAATTTAATTAATTTGGAAAAAATTCATGAGAAATAGCATTAAATATTTATTCATATTAACTATATTTATTGCTGGCTGTAGCGATAAAGAGCCTGCCGTCGAGAAAACTAGAAAATCTATTTATATAACAACAGCTAAAGCTTTATTAGAAACTTTTGAAGATAAAGAGTCAGCAATAGGATCAATTAGAGGAATTATTGATCCAACCATTGCTACAGAAATTTCAGGGAAGGTAATTAGATTGCATGTACGAACAGGTTCTATTGTAAAAAAAGGTGACCTTCTGGCAGAGATAGAACAAAAAGATTATCAATTTCAGCTATCCCTCTCAAAAGCAGAAGTTAGGAAACTTGAGGCTAGACTTGCTAACCAAGAAAAAAATTACCTAAGGAATTTGAGCCTAGTTGATAAGGAATTTATTTCTGAAAATGCCTTAGATACAATTATCACCGAAAAAAATGAAACAGAAGAAGAGATAGAAATTGCTCGATCAAAAAGAAATATTGCCCAGTCTAACTTCGATAAGACTAGAGTCTATTCTCCTATTTCTGGTGTAGTAGAGAAACAAGTTCCTTCAATTGGGGATTTTCTAAAAATAGGAGATCCAGTATTTCAGATTATTAGCAACAAAAAGCTTCGAGCTCACATACCATTCCCTGAAAAACTAGCCCGAAAATTAAAATCAGGTATCCCTATAAAACTAAAAACACCAACCTCAACAAATGAGATTACTGTAACAATTGCTGAATTAAAGCCTCAATTAATGTCTGATAGTAGATCTATAGATATCATAGCTGATATTAAGGGTCAGCCTGAGTGGCAGGCTGGAGCCAGTGTAAAAGGCACTGTGATTTTTTCAACTAGAGAGGGCATTGCGGTACCCGAACAAAGCGTTGTATTAAGACCGGCTGGGCAAGTTGTGTATATAGTCAACAAGAATAAGGTTGAACAACGTAAGGTCACAATTGGTATTAACCAAGATGGCCTTATTGAAATTCTTTCAGGTTTAGAAGAAAATGAAATCGTTGCACTGGATGGCGCAGCATATCTATCCGACCAAACTCCTATTAATATCTCTTCACAATAAAACATGTCACTACCTGAAATTTCAATTCGAAGACATGTGCTAGCTTGGATGATTTCTGCGGTATTTGTTCTGCTAGGAATAATTAGCTTCCAAAAAATTGGTATTGATAAATTTCCCACAATTGATTTTCCAATTCTCACGGTTACAACAACTTTAGAGGGAGCCAATCCCGAAATTATTGATTCTAGTATTACTAATTTAATTGAAGAGGCAGTAAATACAACTCCGGGTATTGAATCTATTAAGTCTGAATCATCCCCAGGCGTCTCTGTTGTCAGTGTCACATTTAATTTGGATAAGGATATTGAAGTCGCCTTTAATGAAATTCAATCTAAAGTCAGTCGACTAGCTAGGCGACTACCTGATGACATTGTCCCCCCCGTCGTACGCAAAGTTGAAACAAATGCATCAGCGATTATGTGGTTAGGTTTAACTGGAGACCGCACTGTTCAGCAATTAAATCTCTATGCAAATAATATTTTAAAGAAAAAATTAGAAACAGTAGATGGAGTTGGCTATGTCACATTAGGTGGCAGGAGAGATAGAACCATAAGAGTTGATTTGCTCCCTGAAAAAATGGCTGCCTTAAAAATAACTGCTAATGATTTAATTTTAGCCTTTAAGAAAGAGCATGTTCAGCTGCCTGGAGGCTTCCTTGTAAGAGCTCAATCAGAAAAAATGTTTAAGCTAGATTTAGAATTCCATAAAATTAATGACTTAAAAGAAATGATTATTGCTTATCGCGACGGCGGGCCCATTAAGATTAAAGACATAGCAGAGGTAGAAGATGGTTTGGATGATTACAGACAAACTGCCCGTCATAATAATAAACCGTCCATTGGGCTTGGAATTATCAAAGTAGCGAATTCTAATACGGTTGATATTATTAATAAAATTAAAGAAAAAATTGATACTCAAATAAGGCCTGGCTTACCACCAGGTTTAGATTTGAAGGTATCAACAGATGATTCGATTTATATTAAATCTATGGTCAAGTCTCTACAGAACCATATTCTTGAAGGGACCTTATTAGCAGCTCTTGTTGTATTATTCTTTTTAAAATCGCTTCGATCTACATTTATCATTGCAATTGCAATTCCTATTTCCCTATTTGGGTCTATTGCAGTCATGTATTTTTATGGCTTTACTTTTAATAGCATGACCTTACTTGCTCTAATACTTTTGATTGGGGTTGTTGTAGATGATTCAATTGTTGTCCTTGAAAATATTTTCCGCCACCAAAAGACTATCGATAAAAATATTTTTAATGCGGCCATTAATGGAAGTAAAGAAGTGGTCTTTGCAGTTCTAGCCTCCTCATTAGCATTGGTATGTATTTTTGCTCCCGTTATTTTTATGGATGGAATCATTGGGCGCTTTTTTGAATCTTTTGCAGTAGTTGTAACAGCTGGGGTATTAGTCTCATTAATTATTTCATTAACCTTAACTCCTATGCTGTGCTCAAAGTTTTTAGCCATGAAAGAGAAAGAAGTTAATTGGCTTAGAGGCTTAAATAGTTTTTTTGAAAAACTAGATAGAAATTATAAGAAAATATTAACATGGACATTGGCGCATAGATTAAAAGTTTTGATTACTAGCCTTATCATAGTCCTTGCTAGCAGCATTCTTTTCTCGAAAGTTGAAAAGACCTTAGTGCCTGAGCAGGATGAAAGTCGATTTACAGTCAGATTTAAAACACCGCTAGGTTCTAATATGGAATATACCTACAATAAATTATTGGAGGTTGAGGAAATTATTAATCAATATGATGACTACACTGCTAGTGTTTTCTCATCTATTGGATTAGGAAGTCGAGGACAAGTTAACAGTGGTTTTATTAGCGTTAGGCTTAAAGAAAAAAATAAGCGCGTCCTGTCTCAATCTGAAATTATGGCTAAGATGAGAATTGATTTTAATCAACTTGCTGGAGTTAAAGCTTTTCCTTCAGGAGTTTCATTTGCTGGCGGAAGGCGTTCAGAAAAATTACAATTTTCAATCACTGGACCAAGTATTGATAAAGTTGCTGCTTTAAGTGATGAGCTTTTAATTAAATTATCAGAGAATCAAGGATTAGGAAGTATTGATCTTAATTTACAGCTAAATCTTCCCCAAATGATTTTAGATATTGATCGTGAAAGGGCTTCTAGTTTTGGTATTAGCGCTGCTGACATTGCTGAAGCAATCTCTGTACTAAGTAATGGATTGGATGTAGCAAGATTTAATGATGAGCCAGGAGATGGTCAAAGATATGATATTAGATTAAAGGCGAAGGAAGGATCATTCGAGCAATTAAATGATCTTAATAAAATATATTTAAGAAGTAGGTCTGGTGAATTAGTTCGCCTAGATACGATAACCTCCTTTCATCAAGAATTGGGTCCAGCAGTTATAGGGCGTCAAGATTTGCAATACTCATCGAATTTTTTTTCTAACCCAACATTATCTCTTGGGGAAGCTGTTAAATTAGTTAAAGAAGCTAGTAAAAATATTCTTCCAGGTGAGTATTCAATTCAATTAGAAGGTCAAGCCAAAGAGTTTGCAAAGACAATGAGTAATATTATTTTTGTATTTATTCTAGCTACCGTATTGCTTTATATGGTCTTAGCGAGTCTTTTTAATTCATTTTTTCAGCCTTTAATAGTAATGTTAGCTCAGCCATTAGCTGTAGTTGGCGGTATATTCTTATTGTGGGTTACGGGAAACAGCCTCAATATTTATTCAATGATTGGAATGGTCCTTTTAATTGGGCTTGTTGCAAAAAACTCTATTCTCTTAGTGGATATGACAAATCAATTAAAAGCTGCGGGGGAAAAAACAGACCAAGCACTTTTGGAAGCGTGTCCTATCCGCCTTCGCCCAGTGTTAATGACATCTCTTACGTTAATATTAGCCTTGCTGCCTGCTGCTTTAGGTTATGGTGCTGGTTCCGAATCAAATGGACCCCTCGCTATCGCCGTAATTGGAGGAATGATTTCTTCTACCTTATTGACCTTAATCGTTATACCTGCTGCTTACTCTTTATCTATAGGATTTCTTGAAAAAAAGAAAAAGAAGGTTAAGGCTTAGTAACTTTATCAACAATTAGTGTCCCTACTAAATCACCCTCAACATTAATTGTTGTCCTAAATGTATCGATCAACCTATCCATTGGCAGAAGAATAGCTAATGCCTCCAAAGGCAAACCTAAAACCTGTAAAACCATTGCCATAGTTACCATCCCTGCACTAGGAATTCCCGGAGCACCAATTGAAGCAACCATAGCAGTAAAGAATAAAATAAGCTGCTGAGCTAAAGTTAGGTCCATACCGACTAGGTTTGCAATGAACAATGCTGCTGCTGCTTCATACAATGCCGTCCCATCCATGTTCATAGTGGCTCCTAAAGGAAGTACAAAGTTAGATACTCCTTTAGAAGTTTTGAAATTATCGTTAGCTACACTCAAAGTAATTGGTAGAGTTGCTGCGCTAGAGCTAGTCGCAAATGCTGTAATAAATGCCGGCTTTCCCTCTCTCCATAAATTCATGGGTGTTATTTTAGTTAAGAAAAATAAAATAGCTGGCAAGATTACTACGCCATGGAATAGAATTAAAAATATTACAGTGAAAATAAAAATGCCTAACTGAGAAAATAGATTCATGTCTTGGCTAACAACCATATTCACTAAAAGTGCAAATACACCAAATGGTGCAAATAGCATTAACCAATGAACAATCTTGAGCATAACCTCATAAAGACTAGTGAAAACATCTTTAGCCGCCTTAAAACTACCCTTCGTATCGTTTAATGCGATGCCAATAATGATAGAAAAAACTATTAGAGGTAGGATTTTTCCTGAAGCGAGTGAATGAAATGGATTTTCAAATAAGCTCAATAAAAACTGTTTAAAGAATTCTGAGATGGTCATGGTGGCTGGAAGGTTGTTATTAACTGATTGCCATGATTCAATACTTAGACCAATACCTGGTTGAACAATATTCATAACAACCAGAGCCAAGGTAATTGCAATTGACATAGTTACCATAAAATATAAAAAAGTTGACTTCCATATTAAGCTTGAGTTTTTCCCTCCCCCTAAATTTGAAACTCCAACAACAATTGAGAAAAAAACAAGAGGTACTAAAATCATCTTTAAACTTTTAATAAAAATTTTTCCGACTAGATCAGTGACTACCAATAAGTAGTCAACAAAAAATAAATTAGGCGAAAATTTAATCAATAAGCCAATTAAGATACCCATTGCAGCAGCTATAAAAATCATTTTATTTGTATTCTTCATTTAGTCAATTCTCTCCAATAATGCCCCAAAAAATCCATCTGTTTTATGTACATTAGGATAAAGTTTTAAATAATTATCAGCATCCAGCCTTATATCATGTTTCTCTAAAGCAGCTTTAACAGAAATAGCAACAAAGCCCTTATGTTTACTAAGAAATTCTTCAACAATTATTTCATTTTCATCATCAAGCAAACTACATGTAGCATAGACTAAGTAACCCCCCTTCTTACATAGTGCAGAAGCAGAACTAAGAATTGCCCCTTGCTTTATAACAAGTTCAGACAGTGACTTTTGGGTTTGACGCCATTTCAAATCAGGGTTTCTTCTTAATGTACCTAATCCAGTGCATGGTGCATCCACTAGGACTCTATCAAACTTTCCCTTCAATCTTTTTATTTTAAGATCATTTTCATTGGCTATTCTTTGCATCATTATATTTGATCCGCCAGACCTCTTAAGTCTTTGCTTTAAATTTGCTAAGCGTCTTTCAGAAATATCAAATGCATAAACACGCCCAGTATTTTTCATTATTGATGATATAGCTAATGACTTACCTCCTGCACCAGCACAAAAATCTGCCACCATATGACCACGCCCAGGACACAATAGGAATGAAAGGATTTGGCTGCCTTCATCCTGAACCTCAATATTGCCATTCAAAAATAATGAATGCTTATTGATAGCTGTTCCTCTAGGCAGTGATATTCCTAGTGGAGAATATATAGTAGGGAGTATTAAGCCCTCATGCTCTGGAAATGATTCCCTCAGCTCATTAATAACCTCGTCCCTTGATTTATCCTTTAATGTATTAACGCGGAGATTTAATTGAGCAGGGACAAGTAGGCTTTGAGATAGCTCAATTAAATCCTTCTCTGAATACTGCTTAATCAACTTCTCCCATAACCAATCTGGAAGACTTAATTTGACAGGCCAGCTATCTATTTTTTGTTTGTTAGATTTTTTATTTTGTAGCCACTCAACTTCATTATCATTAAGGATAGGAGTTAATTCACGTACGCTTTTTCCCAACATTACCATTAAATAAGCTAAGATCATTTTTTTAGGATTTACATCTTGGACCACTTCTTGTAAATATCGTTTATTTCTTATAACCCCATAGAATATCTCTGCAATATTAGAACGATCATGACTACCAAGATTCCTATTTTTTTTAAAAAAATAGCTTAGATGAACGTCTGCCGGATTTTTACCAATAAAAACTTCTTTCAAAATATCTGCACATGTTGTGATAACAAATTTATTAATCATTTTTTTTCACTTGAATTTTATATATTTCTTGAGTGATAGTACTCAAATCTTCATCAGTTATTGATACTTTAAAGGGAAGAAAACCATAGTCTTTGGCGAGCCAAAGATCAATCCTTTCTGGATCCTGATAATTAAATTTTGCTACATGAATATAGTTTATGTCGCCTATCTTACTCTTCATTTTGCCTTCTTCTATGTATTGATAGTTATATATCTTAAAAATCTTAGCATTTGTAATTGGTATTTGCATTTTGTTAAGTGGATTCAAAAACATAAACTGAAACATGAAGCTAAGTTGATCCTGAGTACCCTCTACTAAATCAAAAATATTTTTTTTATTTTTACGGATAATCTTTAGCTTAGAAAACTTCCAGTCGAAGAAAGCTTCATTTTTCAACTTATCCCCATATTTATAAAAATAATAATTAGGCTGTATTCCATCCTCATTAATTATTCCTTCGCTTTTTTGAATTAATGGTTTTGAATAAAATAATGATGTTATGCCATTAGCTTTTGCCTCATAAGTAATACTGTATTTATCTTTATCTTTATCTTTATCTTTATCTTTATCTTTATCTTTATCTTTATCTTTATCTTTATCTTTATCGACACTATATTCGATATTAATAACGCCCACTTCAGATCTATTACTAGCATTCGCACTATCACTTCTTCCCCCAAATAACCTAAAATTATTGATATTTCCTTTATTGGGAGATAACGCATGGAAGACGCTATACTGTATTTTGATTGTTTTAATTCCTGACCCATATGCTACCTTATCTTCTTGAATAGTTATTTCCTCAATCGATTCGCATAACTCACAAATTTCATTTTTAATTAGTTTTTTTATTCTATAACTATCAATATTTTTAGATGGGTTATCTTTTATTTTTTTTTTAATTTTTGTTTTTTGAATTTTTTTTATATCATTATTTATTGAATTTGCTGGGATAGAAATCATCTCAATTATTAGGCGGTCTTCAGATAGTGATTTTTGAAACGAAAAATTAAGATTAGTAAAGAAAAATAAATGGGCAATAAGGGAAATTGCTAATGCAATAATTAAGTAGCAGTATTTCATTTTTTTAGAGTGGTAGGTTAGTCTCAACTATTTTCTGATTTATTATCAATCCAAAATCGGTGCCTAATCTTAATTTGAGTGGCACTCGATATTCTCCCTTAGAAATCCATACATAATGCTCTGAGTTTTTTTTGTTAATAATCCGACCTTCATACAATACTGTAGCTATAGCTTTATTATTAAACTCAATCATTTCATCTTTAATTTTTTTATATTCATACTCACGAATCTTTTTTCCCTCTAAGACACTAAAGTTGTACTTTTTTTGATTATTCTTCTCAAAGTTAAATTGGTACAGATAAATAGCCAGATCAAAATTTTTGGGTTTCATCTTTACAAATGATTTTTCACCCTTATATTCAATCTCTATTTTTTTTAAAGAAGGTTGAAATATTGCAATAATATCCTTCTTTGGTTTTTTGATATTTTTTACCTCGAATCTTTTTGGCGAAAATCCTTTATTATTGATCGTCCCTTTACTATATAGCACTCTATCACCAAGTAATCTTAAAATTCCCTGCCCTTTAGTCACTGCTTTTAATGAGTAGTTATTTTTTTTACTGATATATTCAACAGTCATAGTTCCAACAAATTTGCTTGACTGTGTTAATTCATATTTCATATAGAACTGCTCTGGAAAAGTCTGTGCAGCGTTAACTAAATTAATGAATAAAATGAAAAGGAATAAGTGTTTAGTTAATTTCAATTTGCGACTCATCATTTAATCGACTTTTAATTGCTCCTATCAAATATGATTTTTCGCCACAGTCATTTAATATTTTTAATGCTTGGTCCTGATCCTTACGATTAATAATAATTACCATTCCAATCCCACAATTAAATGTTCGGTATAACTCCAGCTCACTGAGATTTCCATTTTCTTTAAGCCAATCAAATAATCGAGGCATTTCCCATTTTTGTCGATCTAATGTTGCCTTTAAATTACTTGAGAGAACCCGAGGGATATTTTCCGTAATACCTCCACCAGTAATATGTGCCATAGCATTTACCTTTACTAAACTTAGGAGCTTTAGGATTGATTTAACATAAATTCTAGTTGGCATCATTAGGGCTTCAGCAAGTGGCCCACCATCCAATTCCTGATTAAGGTCAGTTTTTTTTATTTCAATTATTTTTCTAATTAATGAGTATCCATTTGAATGTGCTCCTGATGAAGCTAATCCAATAATTACATCACCATTTGCAACATTACCACCATCGATAATATTGTTTTTTTCTACGGCTCCAACACAGAATCCTGCTAAATCATATTCTCCTTCTGAATACATGCCTGGCATTTCTGCTGTCTCACCTCCAACTAATGAGCACCCTGCGAGGAGACAACCATCAGCTATACCTTTAATTATAGTAGTTGCTGTCGACACATTCAGACTACCGCAAGCGAAGTAATCTAAGAAGAATAGAGGCTCTGCTCCCTGTACTAAAATATCATTTACACACATTGCAACAAGATCTTGGCCTATTGTTTCGTGATGATTAAGTTCAACAGCTAATTTTAACTTTGTACCCACACCATCTGTGCCTGAAACCAATACGGGGTTATCAAATTTTTTAGGGATTTCAAACATCGATCCAAACCCTCCTAAACCACCTAGCACTTCTTTTCTAGAGGTCTTTTTTGCAAATGGTTTAATATTTTTAACCAGCTGATCTCCAGCTTCAATATCAACACCTGCATCTTTATAAGAAATAGGTTCTATTTTTTTGGATTTTTGAGACAAGTTATTTATCCTCTGACTAAATGATTACATTACGTATAATAGAATTTTAACTTAATTTGCAGTCAATAGTTATTTTCGTCTTAAAGCAATCTTTATGGATCAACTTTTACTCAATATTCATCCGTCAGCGGAAAAAACACTACAAAATTTTGTGGTTGGAAATAATCAGGAGTGCATCGCAGCACTTAATAAGTTTGTTCGCTCTAATAATAACCAATTTATTTATTTATGGGGTGATAAGGGTAGTGGAAAATCCCATCTTTCAGAAGCCCTTTCTTCTCAAGACATAACTATAATTGAGGATATCGATACGTTTAACGAAAAACAACAAATCGAAACTTTTTATTTATTTAATCAACATAAGACTACACACACAAAAATGTTACTTACTGGATTAAATGCTCCAACTCATATGGGTTTGAGAGAGGATCTTTCTAGCAGACTAAGCTGGGGACTTGTATACCAATTAAAAGGATTAACTGATACTGAAAAAATTTTAGCTCTCGAACATCATGCCAAGGAAAAAGGAATGTCACTTAATCTTAATGTACTAGTTTATTGTATGAAACATTTAAAACGTGATTTACCAAGCTTAATTACTACTTTAGACGCCCTTGATGAATGGTCTTTAAAAACAAAAAAACCCATAACCATTCCCTTACTTAAGCAATTAATTGATTAGATTGCTAATGGCGGATTAAGTAATCAAAAGCACCAAGCGCTGCTTTTGAGCCTTCTCCCATAGCGATAATAATTTGCTTATAGGGAACTGTGGTTACATCTCCAGCCGCAAACACACCTGGCAAAGACGTTGCCCCGTGATTATTAATCTCAATTTCACCATATTTACTTAACTCAACAGTCCCATTTACCCAATCAGTGTTGGGCACTAAGCCAATCTGAATGAATATTCCTTCAATATTTAATTGCTTTTCTTCTTTGGATTCTCTTTCCATATATTTTATGTGGGTAACTTTATCTGAACCATATATCTCATTTGTTTGGACATTTAGTAAGACATCAACATTTTTTAGTGTTTTTAATCTATCGACCAATACCTGGTCAGCCTTTAATTCAGGAGCAAACTCCAGGACAGTTACGTGACCCACTATGCCAGCCAAATCAATAGCTGCTTCTATTCCTGAATTACCCCCACCAACTACAGCAACATTCTTACCTTTAAATAATGGCCCGTCACAATGAGGGCAGTAAGCTACTCCCTTGCCTTTATATTCTTTTTCTCCTGGCACTCCCAGTTCTTTCCACCTTGCTCCTGTAGCAATAATAATTGATTTACTCTCAAGCTTTCCTCCACTCTCAAGCTCAACTACGTAATGAGAAGCTTCGTTCTTAGCTAACTTTTTAGCCTTCTGGAGATTAATAATATCAACCTCATATTCCTTAACATGCTCCTCTAGTGCAGCAACCAGTTTTGGGCCTTCGGTTGCCTTAACTGATATAAAATTTTCAATGCCAAGCGTATCCATAACCTGTCCACCAAATCGTTCTGCAATAATACCTGTTCTAATACCTTTTCTCGCTGCATACACAGCAGCTGATGCTCCTGCAGGGCCTCCGCCCACTACAAGCATATCAAAAGGTTTCATAGCGGAAATTTTTTCAGCTGATTTACCTGAAGCATTTGTATCAATTTTATTAATAATTTCCTCAAGATCTATTCGGCCCTGTCCAAACTCTTTACCATTTAAATGTATGGTTGGAACAGACATGATTTTTTTAGCAGCTATTTCGTCTTGAAATAATGCACCATCAATCATGCAATGACTTATTCCAGGATTTAATAGAGATAAAACATTAAGCGCTTGAACAACATCAGGGCAATTATGGCAACTTAAGGAAATATATGTCTCGAACATAAATTTTCCCTTAATATTTTTTATTTGCTCAATTTGTTCTTCAGTTATTTTTACGGGATAGCCACCAACTTGTAATAATGCCAAAACTAGAGATGTAAATTCATGCCCCATAGGAATGCCCGCAAACTGAATGCCAGTTAATTCATTAGGTTTATTTACTTTGAAGGATGGAGCTCTTTCATTACCATCATTAATAATATTTAATGACAGCTTCTCAGACATGCCTGATAATTCTTTTAGTAAATCTACCATAGAAGCAGACGCAGTTTCTTTATTGGTATAAGCATCTATACTTACTGGAGATTCAATCTTTGTTAGATATTGACTTAATTGTTCTTTTATTTTTGCATCAAGTGCCATTTACTATCAATCCATGATTATTAAGAATTGGGCCAAGGCTCTGGCCCAACATCTTTAGGTTGTAATTCAAATACAATCTGATTGAGCTTCCAACCATCTTTTCTGACATTTTTTATCTAAACCACAAACTTCTTCTATACTTTTCTCTTCATCATTAATTATAATAATGTAGAGTTCATTAATTATTTTCATCGTTACCTCTTATCAAAAAATATAAACCTATCAGCAATAAAAATATTTGCTCACTCATAAATAATTGAGGTGTTATTAACCAATCACTATGAGCAATACTCAAGGCAACAACCATAATAATCACTATTAGTAATGCCCCAAATCGGGTTAAAAGACTACCTAAATGGTCTCTAAATAGACCGCCACAAATTAAAATTATTCCTGCTGTTAATTCGGCTATCGCAACAAAAGAAGCTAAAGCCTCTGAAAAACCAAAATAATCTATTAACTTTTGTGGGGGCAAGGGAAACTTTCCATAACCATGAAAAAAAAAGGAAATTCCAAGTCCTAGTCTTAAAAGCCATGGGGTTATAACCCTAAACTTACTAAAAATTTGATTGGCTTTCTTATCTAAATATTCCATGCAAGCTCTTTATTAATGGTATAAAAATTTATTTAAATTTTCCCAACTAAATCCAATGATGGAGTTAATGCTTCCTCTCCTGGCTTCCAAGAGGCAGGACACGCCTGATTTGGATTTGCTGCAACATGCTGAGCTGCTTGAATTTTTCTAAGAAGATCTGCTGCTGACCGACCAATACCTAAATCATTTACTTCTGCAGTTTTTATAATACCTTCGGGATTAACAATAAATGAGCCTCTAAGAGCTAAACCTGCCTCCTCAATCATCACGTCAAAGTTTCTTGTCATAGTTCCTGTTGGGTCCCCAATCATTGGAAACTTTATTTTTTTTATCGTATCGGAAGCATCATGCCAAGCTTTATGTGTGAAGTGAGTGTCAGTTGAGACTGTGTAAACTTCAACACCCATTTTTTGCAGCTCCTCATAATGATCTGCAATATCACCTAGTTCTGTTGGGCATACAAATGTAAAATCGGCAGGGTAAAAAACAATAGCCGACCACTTACCTTTTAGGTCAGCTTCAGTTACTTCAACTTCTTTACCGTTATGGTAGGCAGTTGCCGAAAATGGCTTAACTTCTGTATTTATTAGGGATGACATTAGTAGTTCCTTATCTAATTTAAGATTCATAAGTATATGGAGGAATTTTCAATATGTATAATTAATTATAGATATTAATGTGATATAAATTACTTATCATAACCCCTCTCTAAATAATGCCCACTCTCTTTTGAGCTCTTTCAATCTTGATTCTACGCGCGACTTCTCATAAAAATTACCATCTTTTGCACGTGCAGCTAAATCCAAAAGTGCTATTGCCTCTCTTATATTGTAACGATAATAAAATGCTTCTGCCAAATTTTCATGCTGCAGTAAAACCTTACCTTTACCAGCCTGAGCTTTAGCCATTAACTCATAAAGATTAGGATCTTCAGGATAGATTAATAAATAATCTTGTAATAAATCAATCGCTATAGTTATTTTTGAAGCCTTAATATAGAGTTCAGCTAAGCCGTAAACAAAAGCTCGGTGCCCTGGAAATAAAGAGAGTCCTTTTTTATAAAGTTGAGTCGCCTCTTTTTGTTTACCCTCCTGAATTAAAATAATTGCCTCTAAATTAAGCAACATTGGATTAGGCATCTTGATTTTCTTTAAATGGTCTAATTCACTTCTGGCCTTAATAACCATATTATTTCGTAAATATGCGTAAGCCAGAGAAAAACGCTCTGAAGCCTCATTAATATATGTTTTATTTTTAATATTTAATTCAAGAATATTTATGATCGTGTTCTTTTCTTCAAGAAATGCCCTTATCTTTCCCTTAACATAATAGAAATTATCGGAATTCATTCTTTGTTTATATGGATATTCACTCAAACGGTCCTGAATATCACTAATACGATCGCTTGTAACAGGATGAGTTCTTAAAAAAGCAGGCGCCGCACCCCCGCTGAACTGATTATTTTTTTGCATAGTTTTAAAGAAATCAATTGCTGCCCTCACATCAAATCCTGCACGATCTACAATTTTCATACCTTCTCTGTCGGCTTCTTTTTCGTGCCTCCTTGTAAAATCAAGGGTATTTTGAACTGCAGATGCCTTAGCTACAGTATTTGCAGCAGCGGCAAGCTCTGGGTTTGAGCGCGATATTAACAAAGCAAATGCTAATGCGAGAGTCGTCTTATAACTATCCTGCTGTTGTTTAGCAATAATTCGAGGTAAGTGCTTCTGAGTGAGATGGGCAATCTCGTGCCCTAAAACACTGGCTAATTCAGATTCAGAATTAGCTGCTAAAAGTAAACCAGTGTGAATGCCAATTACCCCTCCCAACATAGCAAATGCATTAATAGTTGAATCATTTAAAATGAAGAATTCTATATTTCGGTGAGCAATCGAAGTTCCGGCCATTAATCGATTGCCTATATCAGACAGATAATCATCAATTTCAATATCTCTAACCACCGCCGAACTTTGATTTACCTGATAAAGGATTTGTTTAGCAATTTTATCTTCCTCTACAGCGCTCACAATTGTATCGGTATGACTGCCTAAATCAGGCAAATCATTCGCCATCAAATTATGGCTTAGAAAATAAATCAAGAACAAAAGCTTTTTCATTGTTTTAATTATTCGTTAATATAGTAATGGTATTCATTATAAAGCGATAAAGCGATGCTCACACATATTGATGAAAATGGAAATGCCAAAATGGTTAATATTTCCGAAAAAAATATAACGAAAAGATTGGCTGTTGCCTCCGGTATGATTGCCATGAAAAATAAGACACTTAGTCTCGTTAAATATCAAAGCCATAAAAAAGGCGATGTTTTAACAGTTGCTAAAATTGCTGCAATCCAAGCTGCTAAGAATACTTCTGCCCTAATCCCAATGTGTCATCCAATTGCATTAACGTCCATTGAAATAGAATTTAAGATTCATGATAAAGATTTATTAATTGAATGCATTGCAACCACAAAATGCTCTGGTCAGACTGGGGTCGAAATGGAAGCTTTAACAGCTGTTTCTGTTAGTTTGTTAACCATTTATGATATGTGTAAGGCAGAAGATAAAGGAATGATAATAACTAATATTAATCTGCTTAAAAAATCAGGAGGTGATTCAGGATTATGGCAAAAGTAAATTAACTAAAAAAATTCTTTATTACAGTACAAAAAATACAATTAATTAATTTGATTAAAGTTAGTACTCAAAACGATTAACTATTTCGTTAAAAACAACCTTTGGCTTTATGTTATATATATTCCTTTCTTTATCCTGGAGGTAGTAAGCTAAAACTCCCCAAGGTCTATATCTCAAAGGGTCTCCGGGTCCAAATATAGTAAATGTCTTTATTTTAACAGCACTGGCTATATGACCTAATCCAGAATCATTACCAATAAATAAATCTGCATTCTTAAGCACGGCAGCAGTTGTTAGTAAATCCTGCTTTCCGGACAGATTTGTGAAACTTCCCTGATATTCTTTTTTAAAGTCTGATGTGAACCTATCATCTTTTTTATCGCCGATGAGAATAACTGAATTAAAGTAATTTTTTAATAAATTTGCTAGTTGCGCGTAGTATTTAGCAGGCCAAATCTTATGAATAGAGTTAGCTCCAAGACCAATGACTAATAACGGACCATTTGTCTTTGAAATAATTTTTTTAGCCCTAACTTTCTCTTTATTGCCTAACCAAATAACAGGATCAGGTAGCATAGATAGTCCTTCTTTAAGAGAAAGAAAATGCTTCTCAATACTATGAATATTTTTGTCTCTTATTTTGTAAAACCGTCTGTCCGCTTTCATAAAATATAGCAAACCATCAGACCTAAGATCTAAAGCTAAATCATAACTATTGCTCCTAACTTTCTTAATTAGCTTAAATGTACCTACTAATCCTTCAGATTTATTTTTTTGGTAAAATTTATCCACTAATGGGCAGTGTCTATATAAGATTTCTGACCTTGCATCCCCAATAATATCGATTGTAGCGTTTCTATACTTTTGACCTAACCTTATAAGTGTTGGCGTTGTTAGAATGACATCCCCAATATTTGATAAGGTTACAAATAAAATTTTTTTTACCTGATCTGACTTTTTCATTTATTTGTAATCTTTTTGAATCGGTCGTAACTCCAATAATATTGTGTAGGATTTTTTCTAATAAATAATTCAAGCTGTTTATTAAGCTCTAATGGGGTTGATATATTCTTTCTATTAATTAATTTAAAATGGATATCAAACCCTATTCCATTTTTTAATCTCTCTCCATAAAGCATAATTATCGAAGCTTCAGTCCTTTTTATCAAATTATTTGTTAAAACCATGGTGTATGCTGGCCTTCCAAAAAAATTAACCATTTCTCCCTGACCTTTATCTGCAACTTGATCTGGGAGAATACCTACTGCCTCGGAATTTCTTAAAGCTATCAAGATTTTTCTTAGCCCCATACTATCTGTCGAAGCCATCTTCACAAAACCTTTCTTTCTGCCATTAACCATAAGATCACTCATCCATTTCTTTCTGGCCTTCCTATACATTATCGTTACTGGCTTAGTAGCACCATAAAAGAGTGATGCTATTTCAAAGCAACCCAAATGAGGAGTTAAAAATATTATTCCTTTTCCCCTTTTTTCAGCTTTATCTATAATTTCCTGACCATGGATTTTGTTAACCAAACTTTGAACTTTCTCTTGAGAAGACCCCCATAAATATAATGTCTCTAAAATACTTTTACCAAGCTCTTGAGTGTTCTGCTTTATTGCCTGGGAAATATTAATTTTTTCGAATATTCTAGATCTTTCTATATTTTCTTTTAAAATATTATAACTTTTCTTGTTACATGAAAAATACAGCATGCCAAAATATTTTCCAAGTATATGGACAGCTCTTAAGCTCAGCTTAGATAAAAAAAAGGTTAGGATGTGTAATAATTTTTTTTGAATCAAAATATTCAGTTTATTTATAAGGTAATGGTTTATTATATGCTAACTAAGTTCATAGTTTATGCTTCATATTTATGCTTGCCTTAAAAAAATTTGAAAAATATATTCCGTACCTCCTTCCGTTTCTTCTAATTTTTTTTAGAGGGCTAGCAGACCTAACCGTTTTGCTTATAGGGATGATTTTCTTGTATAAGTCTTGCAAGGAATCAAATTGGATATGGGTCAACGAAAAGTGGTTTAAATTTTCTTTAATCTTTACCTTATATTTATTAATAATAAATTCTTCATTAAGTATAAACCCACAAGATTCATTTTTTTATGCGGTCACCTTTTTGCGTTGGCCAATATTTGCTATTGCCTTATATTTTTGGGTATTTAAATCGGATGAAGCTATTAATAAGTTCATGCTTTCACTTACCTTCGTTTTATTTTTTATAATTATTGATGTTTGGTATCAGTTTATTACAGGTGCAGATATATTCGGCTATGAAAAATATAGCCCGGGGCGACTAACTGGGCCCTTAAGGAATAATCCCGTAGTAGGTATATTTATAACTAAATATCTATATCTTGTACTAACATCATTAATAATTTTTAATATATTTAATAAAAAAAGATTCAGATTAATAACTTTTATTAGTCTAATTTTCCTGGGGTTTATAACTGTTTTAATCAGTGGCGAAAGAATGTCTTTTATTCTGTTTACCTCATCTATTTTTATAGTTATAGCAGGCCTGGGTAGATGTAATAAGGAAAATATATATATATTATTAATTACTATATTTATGTTGTTGGGTTGTGTCGAAATAATAAGCTTTACATATCCTCTTGTTCCTGAAAGAGCGATTAATAGCGTAATATATAAGTTGCAAAATTTTACTAGCTCAGATTACGGTATGGTTTTTAGAACAGCCTATCATGTATGGCTACAAAACCCATTATTTGGTGGTGGGCTTCATCAATTTAAGGAATTACCAAGTTTATATGGAATAAATATATGGGATGGAGCGAAAATTTTTCACCCACACAATCATCCTTTATCATTACTTGCTGAAACTGGAATCGTAGGTTTAATTTTATTTTATACGGTAATCATAAAAATATTTAAACAAGCATTAACTCCTGTGATACGTGAAAAAAATTGGCTTAAGCTAGCCCTATTATTTAATTTATTATATGTATGTTTTTTCCCATTCATGACACATTTCAGTTTTCAACATAACTGGATGAATGCAACAAATTGGCTCATAGTTGGTTTCGTTTTAGCTTTATCGAGAAGAAAATGAGCGATCTAATTCCTATAAAATTTATTAAAAAATTTTATGACCAGAACAATAATTACGGATTAAATGATTTTCAATCAATAGATTTAACGAAAGATACTAAAATTAAGAAAATCTTAATACTAAAGTGGGGTGGTATGGGAGATGTAATTTTAGCCTCAGCAATAATAGAAGATATTTTTATTTCGTTTCCGAATTCCAAGATCGATATTAATACATTGCCTCAATGGAAAAACCTTTTCAAAAATGATTCTAGAATAAACAAAATATGGGGATTCAATAATAACAGGGGGCTAGCTTCTTTTAATCATATGTATAGATGGTTGAAAGAAGCTATTGCTGGCGACTATAATCTTATTATTGATTTACAAACAAATGATAGAACAAGAATTTATCTTGCATTTCTAAAGTTAATTAATAAAAGTCCTAAATATGTACTTGGCAATCATGCAGTAAAACCTTATTCTATTATGCCAAAGACTGCTATAAAAACTATTCATCCATTTCAAATGATGCAACGAACAATAAATAGTGTTGGTATAAAGTCTGATAGAATTTTTCCGAAAATATATACCTCTAAAAACGATAAAGATTTAGCAAAAAAGATATTAAAAGATAATAATTTAAAAGAGCATAGTTTTATTGTTCTTATATGTGGAAGTAACAAATCAGGAATGCTAAAGCGTTGGGGAGCTAAAAATTTTATTGAATTATCTTTTTTAATTGAAAGTAATCTTGGCTATAAATCTTTACTAGTTGGAGGACCAGATGATACATCTGAGTGTAATGCTATATTTACAGCAAACAGTAATACAATAAATATATGCAATCAAACAGATCTTCCAGTTTTATCTGAATTATTTAAGAATGCTAAATTTGTTATTGCTAATGATACTGGTACAGCTCATTTAGCTTCTTCAACAAAAACACCAATGATTGTTATTACAGGGCCTACAGATCCCAGAAAGGTAAAGCCTATGGGGGAGCAGGTGTTAGCAATTCAAGCAGAAATAAAATGTAAAAATTGCTACCAGAAATCTTGTTCGCATCACTCATGTATGAAAGGCCTTAAAGCTAATGATGTATTAAAAACTATAAAAAAAATGTTATGAAAAGAAAAACTATTCTTTGGTGGGGAAGGTTTGATCCTAATTATTCAAGAAATTCGATCATAAGAAAGCATCTAATTGATCTAAATTATAAAATAATAGATTTTAAGCCTTTAGTCAGTAAATTTGGCTATATGGAGGCAAATTTTAGAGGAGTTGAGACACCTGATCTTGTTTGGGTTCCGTGTTTCCGTCATAGAGACATACTAAGTGCCAGAAAGTGGTCGGCACAAAGAAATATTAAACTTCTTTTTGATCCCCTTATAAGCTCATGGGACAAAGAGGTGCATGAAAAAAATAGGGTTTACAGCCAGGAATTATCTGATAAATTGAGAAGTAAGGAATCAGCTTTATTTAAAGAAGCGGATATAGTTCTTTCAGACACATCTGTTCATGCAGACTTATTTAGAATGAAATTAGGGTTAAGCAAGGTAAAGAATCCAATAGTTTATGTTGGAGCAGAAGAAAATTTATTTAAACCATTTCCAAAAAACATCGCCACAGATAGAAAATTTGACGTTTTGTTTTATGGGAGTTTTATATCATTACATGGTGCAGAAATAATTGTTAGAGCTGCCAATTTAATATCAAATCAACTCGATGTTAAATGGACATTATTAGGCAATGGGCCAAATTTAAAAGAATGTAAAAGATTAGCAGAAGAATTACCTAATGTATTTTTTGAAGATAATATCTCCTACTCAAATTTACCAGAAAGAATTAATCGAGCAGATTTACTTCTTGGGATATTTGGCGATTCAACTAAGGCAGGAAGTGTAATACCGAATAAAGTTTTTCAATCTTTAGCCTGCGGAAAAACAGTTATTACAAGATGTAGCGATGCATATCCAGAAAAATTATCTAAACTAAATAAAGGTATTATATTCATCAAGTCAAACTCCCCTGATGAATTATGCAGAATAGTAAATAAAATAGTTAAAAATTCAACCTTTTTGGATAAAAGTAACAGGCATTCAAGAAAAATTTACGCAGAGTATTTCTCAGCGAAGATTATAAAAAAACAGCTGGTCAATGCATTAAAATTAGCTTTTTGAATGAGTTAGATTAATATAAACATTCATAGTATTCTTTAGCATATCATCCAATTGAAATAAATTTGTCTCTTTGATTAGCGGCTTATTTTTAATGATTTTTTTTGTTTTTTTATAGAGCTCTAGTATGTTTCTAGATCTCACCAAACCTTCTGGGAATAATAATTTCAACTGCTCTCCCACGCCACCATGATCATATCCAATTACTGGAGTTTTTAATTTAATTGACTCGATTACAGTTCTTCCAAATGATTCAGGTTCCAAAGATAAAGAATAAACAACGTTAGATACTGCAATAATATTTTTTACATCGGCCCTAAATCCAGTAAAAGTAACAAATTCATGAAGCCCATAATCGATAATTTTTTGTTCTAATTCTCTTTGATATCTATTTTTTTTATTTTTAACATCTCCAATAATTAACCCATATACATTTAACTTATCTTTTTTTAGGCGAAGTAATAGCTCTAGAAAATCTTCATGGCCTTTTCTTCTAGTCACTCTAGAAGGTATACTTAAAATAATTTTTTTTTCTAGTGCTGGAAATTCTTTTTTCCAAGACTTTAGCCAGTCCTTTGTTAACAAACGATCTCTTTTATAATCTTTAGGCTCGATACCTCTATAATTTAAAACTACCTTAGATTGATCTACATTGTAGTTTTTCCTTATAAATTCTCTAATTGAATTTGATACAACGATAACTCGATCGCCTTTTGTCATGATTGAGCTATATAAACCTACTGAATTAAATCCATGTACTGTAGTTACAAAATGAGGCCTTATTTTTTTATCTATAAATTTTAAGGTAATAAAAACTATCCATGCAGGTAGCCTTGATCTCGCATGAATAATGTTAATATTTTTTTTCTTAATAAGTGCTACTAACTTAATAATATAAAAAAATGTGAAAATTGATTTCTTACCAATAGACCATTTAATATGAGTGCTACCATCATTTATAAGTTGATCTACCAATCTACCACCGTTAGAAATTACAATAGAATCATGTCCATTTCTCGAAAGATGCTTTGCGACCTCCAGCGTCCCTTTTTCAACTCCTCCAGAAATTAATGAAGGTAAAATTTGAACAATAACTAATTTTTTAAAATTGGTATTAGTTTTTTTCATATTTTTTGAGAATAAATGCAGCGCAATCTTCAGCTTCATTTAAATTTTTACGATTAATTGTTAATTTCTTATAGTTTCTTTCATCATCCCAATTACAACTCTTTCTTGCAAAAATTTGCCTTGTTGCTAGATCTAACCTGTTATTTGGATATGCATCAAGACAGAGAAGACCTACTTGTGCTCCATAGGATAATGCTTCATAGATCATAGAAAATGAATCATTAGTAACCCAGACGTATGGAGCCTCAGACATTAAATCATTGATCCATTCTGGATTGCTTTGGCGATAATTCAAATCTGAAGAACTAATATGAATATCTAAATTTCGAGCATGTAAAATATCGTCGTCTCCTGAGGGTTTCCCAGGCTCTATGGATCTTAATCTTTCATGCCTTAAATGCTGCAGAAAGTTTTTTGGAGTCCTTCTCGATGTAACTAACATAAATTTATCTTTAGGATTTTGTTTGATTAAATCAATAATTTGCGACATTATCTTTACATTACTCCACTGATAATTCTTTGAAGGGCCACCTATTAAAATCATACTCTTCCCTGTTTTATTCTTTTTTCTTTCTTTGATATCTACAAGAGGTCCTTGCGTATAAAATATCCTTGATTCGCTAGTTAATACCCAATCTGAATATTTTTTTTGAGCCCAAACCCTGTCATGTTCGGGGAGAATACACAAGTCAAACCAACCAGTAGGCAGGCTTGGTTTCATTATTAATATTGACATTCCTTCATAGTATTTTTTTGCAAATAAAACGTATAAATGAGTTTGGTGTCCTACACCAATAATTAAATTAGGTTTACTTAAATTTTTTAGTTTTTTTAATTTACCAGTAAGTAATGCTAGAAAAAAACTAGTTTTAGCAGGTAAATCAATATCACATACTTCACAATTTATTTTTTTTGATAATGCATTGATGGCAGCAATAGATTGTTTTTCGTGTCCGGCTTTACCATCAATAAATCGCCAAATTGTAATAGTTTTCTTCATCCGATTGATTCTGATATTACTTTATATAATTCTTCTGCAGATTTTGGGGCCATAGTTAATCCATATCGATAATGACCAGAATTAATGAAAATATTTTCATAATTTTCAGCCTTTTTAATAACTGGAATATTTCCTTTAGTACCTGGCCTAATTCCAGCCCAATGATTTTCAGGTATTATACTTTTCAATTCTGGTATCAAAATTGAAGTTTTTTTCATAAGCTCATTTAAAGCTGCTGTATTAGTATTTTTATCGAAACCTACATTTTCTACTGTACTTCCAGCTAATATTACTCCGTCTTTTCTTTGTAATACATAAAAATCATCAGAATATAGAACGTGCTTAATATTAACTTCTATTTTTTTATATTGAATCATCTGTCCTCTTACAGGATAGATAATATCCTCATAGTCATTAACTAAATTTGAAGTCCATGCTCCCGAGGTAATAACAAAAATATCAGCTTTGATTTTTTCATTTTCTGTTGTAGGCCAACTTTTAATACTATCAGATTCTTTTTTTGGTTTAATTAAATTTGTATTTTCCCTTATATTAATTCCAATTTCTTGCATAAATAATCTAATTGCTTTCATGAGTCTTGGAGGACGAATTTGAGTAACACTCGGAAATAAATATGAAGGTAGATTTGAAAATGAACATTCATTAATATTTAAATTATTATTTTTCACCCAATTTAAAATATTTTCTTTATTCGGAGGATCAATACAAAGTAAACCAGATTCAATGAATTCAGAATCAATTCCAGTAATCTTAAATAATTTTAATGAAAATTTCTTATAGAAATTTGCAGCAGAGATGCATAGCTCAAACACTCTTGGTTCATACTCCCAAGGCATTAAAGGAAATAAAATACCTGCCCCTGCCCAGCTTGATTCTTTTCCAATTTCATTTTTATCAATTATAGTCACATCATAACCTGACTCTTTAAGCTTAATTGCTGTAAGGCATCCAACGATACCAGCGCCTATAACTGCAACTTTTAATGACACTATTTATTTCCATTTATGACATATTTTTCAAAAATATTTAAGTCTGCCTGCAAGCCTAAAATAACAATTATATCGCCTGATGATAATACTATATCCTCACGCGGTTCAATATTCTCAAGCATATTAGGTCTTCTTAAATGTTGAATTTCAATATTAAATTCTTTTAATTGAATACTTTTAATAGATTTATTTACCACAAAGCAATATTTATCTATTTCAATTGAGTGAAGCTGAAATCGTTCTTGTAAATTATTATCTTGATCAAGGTCGGTTTCACCAGCAAAAAAACCTCTAAACATCTTATATCTCTCACTTCGAAAGACTCTTATTTTCTTTATAACATTGCTCAATGGAATGCCTAGTATCACTAATGCGTGAGATGCTAGCATTAAACTACCTTCTTGGACTTCTGGAACAACATCAGTAGCTCCAGCTTTTTTGAGCCCCTCGACTGAGGACTCATCTTTTGTTCTCACAACAACTGGTAACTCCGGATATGCCTCTCTAATAACATTCAATACTTTTTCAGTAGATCTATCATCTGCATATGCAATTACAACGGCTTTAGCTCTTTCAATGCCTGCAGCTTTCAAAACAATTCTTCGGCTTGCATCTCCATACATTACCTTTTCTCCAGCATTAGAGGCATCATTTACTCGATTTAAATCTATATCTATTGCAATATATTCAATGTTTTCTTCCTTTAAGAACCTACCCAAGTATTGTCCACTTCTCCCATATCCACATAAAATTACGTGATTAGAGAAATCATGGCCTAAACCTTCTAGTTGCTTCATAAGGGTTTCTGTTTTCTTTGAATATCCCTTAGCAATATATCTAGCTATTCTTCCATTGAATGGAATTAGTATAGGAGCAAATAACATAGATAAAAGGCATACCGATAATGTAATTTGTAAAATATCTCCAGAAATAATTCCACTCTCTTGACCAAGAGCCAATATTACAAAGCTAAACTCGCCAGCCTGAGAAAGAATAACACCTGTTCTAATACCAACTCCCAATTCATATTTAAACAAAGTAGTAAGCAGAGTTATTAGTGCTATCTTAAAAAGTGTGAGACATAAAAATAAGATTATGATTAATAAAAAATTATTACTTAGAATATCAAGATTCAACATCATCCCGACACTAATAAAGAATAATCCTAATAAAATATTTCTAAATGAAGTTATATCTGATTCAACTTGGTGCCTATATCGAGTTTCGGAAATTAACATCCCAGCCAAAAATGCACCTAATGCATAAGAAAGTCCGGCTAGCTTAGTTACATAAGCAAAAATAAGGGTAATCATTAATACATTTAAAACAAATAGCTCCCTAGATTTATTTTTTGCAACAATCCCAAACCAAAAATTCATTACAGGCTGACCTGCTTTGAAAACAATAAATAATAGTGATAAAATTTTTATTACAGAAAAAGAGATAATTTCAACTAAGTTAGTGCCTTGTGCATTGAAAACAGGTATTAAAATTAAAATTAAAATTACTGCAATATCTTGAAATAACAAAATACCAATTGATAGTCTTCCATGTCGACTATTTAGATCAATACGCTCCATTAAAATTTTTGACACAATTGCTGTTGATGACATAGTAATAGCTGATCCGATAATAAATGCAGCTGGGAGATTTAAGCCAAAGAAAATTCCAAAAAGAATAACAGTAAAAATTGTTATAAGAACTTGGGAGCTTCCCAGACCAAAAAGAATATTTCTCATCGAATTTAATTTGGGCAAGCTAAATTCAAGGCCTATTGTAAACATTAAAAAAACAATACCGAACTCAACAAAATGTCTGCTTGATTCAGAGTCTGGCAAAATACCAAATGCATGAGGACCTAATACTAAACCAACAACAAAATATGCGATCATAGGTGGTAATCTTAAGTAGCTAAATAGAGCTACCAATAAGACAGAGCTTACTAATAGCAAAATAATTAAGTGAATTGATTCAAACATAATTTTTAAATGACTTTCATAAATACTTTATTCTACTATCAAACCCTTTTATACTTGTGAATAACTATAAAAAATGATTAATAATTAAACCATGAAAAATAACCCAAAAGATATAATCAAAATTGCAAAAGAAGTTCTTGAAATTGAAGCTCAGGAAATACTTCATGCAAGTAAAAATATTTCGACTAGCTTTGTTAGTGCTGTCAATTTAATCATTAATTGTTCAGGAAGGATTGTATTAAGTGGAATGGGAAAATCGGGTCATATTGCTAGAAAAATTGCCTCAACACTAGCCAGTACTGGGACGCCAGCTTTTTTTATGCACCCTGGAGAAGCAAGTCATGGTGACCTAGGTATGATAACGAAAGACGATATAGTCATTATTTTTTCAAATTCAGGACAAAGCTCAGAAGTCAGTTCAATTATTCCAAATATTAAGAGAATTGGTGCAAAAATTATTTCTATTTGCAGTAATTCAAAATCAGACCTAGCCGTACAAAGTGATATTCATATTTCCTCAGACGTTCAACAAGAAGCATGTCCTCTAGGCTTAGCTCCAACTGCAAGCTCAACTGTATCTTTGGCACTTGGGGATGCATTAGCAATTTGCACACTAAGCTTAAGGGGTTTTACAGCAGATGATTTTGCAGAATCACATCCAGGAGGATCTTTAGGCAAAAATCTTCTAATAAAGATTAAAGACATAATGAGAATAGATAATTTAATTCCTAAGGTTAACCCTCAGTCTTCACTTAAAGAGGCCATAATAACTATAACTGAAAAGAAAGTTGGTTTTACTGCAGTAATTGATGAAAAAAACATACCGATTGGAATTTTAACCGATGGCGATCTAAGGCGTGCGTTAATAGAAAATAAAACAATAAATAGTAATGTTAGTGATTGCATGACTAAAAATCCCATCACTTTAAAATCATCTCAATTAGCAATTGATGCAGTAAATATAATGGAAAAATCTAAGGTTAATAGTTTTTTAGTTGTTAATGAAAAAAATGAATTGGTTGGTATTGTTAATCTACAGGATTTACTCAAAGGTAAAGTAATCTAATCGTAGATATGGAAAATAAACTATCTTCCATTCTTGTAATTCTTCTTATAGCTTTGATTGCTTTAACATCATATTGGCTGAAATTAGAAGTTATTAAGGAGCTATACTCAGGAGAAACTTTTTTAGCCAGTGGCCCCGACTTTTATTTAGATAACTTTTCAGCACAGCAAACTACAGAAACTGGAGATATTAAATTTATTTTATCTGGAAATAAAATGAGCAACTATGAACATCTTAATAAAACGTATCTTAACAATCCAAAGTTTACAAAATATGAGAGGGGCAATCCTTATTCATGGATAACTGGAAACAATGGAGAAATTACAAACCTGGGTGATGAAATTATTGTAAGAAAAAATGTAATCCTTACGCGGCTAGCTACACCAAAAAAAAATACTATGAAGCTTTTCACAGATTCTCTTAATATCCTCCCAAATTCAGACATAATTTTTACACGGTCACCAGTAAAAATTATACAAGAGCCTAATATTGAAATAAATGGAGTTGGTATGAAGTATGATAAAAAAGAGAACACATTTAAACTTTTAAACAAAGTAAGAGTGCATTATGAAAAAATTATTAAATAATAATTTCGATTCAATATTATGAATTATAGAAAAAAATTCTTAGTATTATATATTTTATGTTTATCCTCAGTTATTTTGGCAGAGCAAGCAGATAATGATATGCCAATTGAAATTGAATCAGATTCTATGATAGTTGATGACAACCGAAGTATTAGTATTTATAAAGGTGATGTTATTTTGACACAAGGTACAATGATAATAAGAGCAGATCAATTAACTGTGAGAGAAGATAAACAAGGATTTCAGCATAGCATTTCTGTTGGTAACCCAACATCTTTTAAACAAAAACGCGATGGTATGGATTCATTTGTTGAAGGCAAGGCGTCTCGTATTGAATATGATGGGCATATGGACAAAGTGCACCTCTATGACAAAGCCTCAGTAAAAAGAGGAAAGGATACTGTCTTTGGCGACTACATTATTTACGATGCTAATGCTGAAATTGCACAAGCGATGTCAGGAAGTACAAAAAATAATTCTGGGAAAAATTCAAAGAAAACACGAACAAGAGCAATTATTATTCCAAAGAAAGATAAATAATCTATGGCTGAATTAATTATTCAAAATTTAAGAAAAAGCTACAAAAATAAAGTAGTTGTTAAAGATATTTCTATTAATATTAAAAGTGGAGAGGTGGTGGGCCTTCTTGGGCCAAACGGAGCAGGAAAAACAACTTCTTTTTATATGATTGTTGGATTGGTTGCGGCAGATAGTGGCACCATAAAAATTGATAAAAATGAATTAACTAAAATGCCCATTCACAGTCGTTCTAAAATTGGTATTTCGTACCTTCCTCAAGAACCTTCTATCTTCAGAAAAATGACAGTAAGCGACAATATCCTGGCAGTCTTAGAGCTTACGAAACATTCTCGGAAGAAGATAGATGAAAGATTACAAGATCTATTAAAAAATCTAACTATTGAGCACATAAAAGATAGCCCAGCAATTAGCCTATCCGGAGGGGAAAGGAGAAGAGTCGAAATAGCTCGATGCCTGGCAACTGACCCTAAATTTATACTCCTCGACGAGCCATTCGCTGGTATTGATCCGATTGCAGTGCTTGATATTCAAAAGATTATCACCCAATTAACCTTACTAGGTATTGGTGTGTTAATTACCGACCATAATGTTAGAGAAACATTAGGTATTTGTGATCGAGCCTATATTGTTAATCAAGGAGAAGTTTTAGCTTCTGGCACCCCTTCTGAAATGGTATCTAATGAATCGGTAAAGAATATTTATCTTGGAAAGAACTTTGTTCTATAAATGAAGTTAAGTTACAACCTAAAACTTTCACAGTCCCTTAAACTTACACCTCTTCTTCAACAGTCTCTAAAATTTTTACAGGCGTCCCAGGCTGAATTAGATCAATTACTCGAAGAATATTTAAGTGATAATATCTTTCTTGAGCAGGGAGAGAATTATAGTCCCATAAAATCAAAACTAGAGAACAATCAAGCAAAAAATAATTCAAGAATCACAGCTGATGAGTACTATAATATTTTTGAAAATCAACCAAAAAATCAAACCTTAAGAGAATATTTAATTGAAAATTTAGGCCTCTTTTCTTTTTCCGAGCGACAACAATTAATTTTTTCCTTTTTAATAGATGCAATTAATGATGAGGGCTATCTAACTGAAACCTATGAATCCCTCATAAATTCAATGTCTCAAGAGCCAAAGATTGAGATTCATGAATTAGAAATTTTAATAAAGCTAATTCAAGATTGTTCATTCCCAGGTATTGGTGCAAGGAATTTATCAGAATGTTTATATTCTCAAATAAATATCATTGAAAATGAGAATGAAATTATTAAAATTGCAAAATCTATCGTGATAAATTATTTAAATTTACTGGCTAATAGAAACTATGAAGATTTAATAAAAAAACTAAACTGCTCTCAAGATAATTTAGATAAAGCAATTAAAATTATTACAAAACTAAACCCTAAGCCAGGACTCGCGTTCAAAAAAATTGATGTAAATGACTACATAAGGCCGGATGTAAGCATAATAGATGAAAATGGTAGCTGGGAAATTTATATAAATGAAGACGAATTTATTAAATTAAAGCTAAATAATGAACATGAAAAGTTATTTGAGGATATGCCAAAGAACGTAATAGGAGATTTAAAAGAAAAACTGCAAGAAGCCAAGTGGCTGATAAAAAATTTACAGCAACGCTCAATAACTATACTAAGAGTTTCGCGAGCAATTATGGAACATCAAAAAGACTTTTTACAAAAGGGAGAATTATATTTAGGGCCATTAATATTAAAAGAAATAGCCAAGGAATTAAATCTTCACGAGTCTACAATTTCGAGAACAATATCTAATAAGTTCATTCTCACCCCACACGGGATTTATGAGCTTAAATATTTTTTTGGAGGTAAAATTAAATCAGGATTAGTGAAATCATTATCTTCAAATGCAATTTCAGGCAGAATAAAAGAAATTGTTAACAATGAAAATTCTCTAAAGCCATTTTCTGACGAAAAAATAGTTTTGATGCTTAAGGTTCAAGGGATTAATATAGCAAGAAGGACAGTTTCTAAATATAGAGATAAATTACAAATTTTACCGTCCAACCAAAGAAAAATAACATAAAGGGTCTCAAATGAATTTAATAATTAAAGCTCATAATTTTGAAATAACCCCCGCTATCGACCAGCATGTCAGAAATAAATTTAAAAAAATTACTAATCACTTTGACCATTTAATAGATGCAAAATTTACTCTTAGTTTAGTAAAGATAAACCATATAGCTCAGGTAACTATTCACCTTCCAAAAGCAGATATGCATGCTGAATCTTCAGATGAAAATATGTATCATGCAATTGAAATAGTAATTCAGAAATTAGATCGACAGGTAATCAAATATAAAGAAAAAAACTCAGACCATCATCAAATAGATGGGTCAATTAAAAATAAATCGGAATAAATAATACTTAATAATGATTGGCATACTCTTAGTTACTCATAGTGAAATAGGAAAATCTTTTATAGATTGCGCAGCGCATATACTTGGAAAATCTATAACACTACTCGAGTGCATACCAATAGAACCTAAAACTGATTTAAATGAATGTAAAAAATTTATTGAAATTGAAATAAAAAATCTAGATATAGGCTCTGGAGTACTTATTATAACGGATATTTATGGAGCAACTCCTTCAAATATTCTGAAACAATATACTACTCAGTCTAATATTGAGGTAGTTACAGGACTTAATTTACCGATGCTAATTCAGGCAATTACAAATAGAGATGGGACTCTTTCTCACGTAACAAATATATGTATGCAGTCTGCTGAAGATGGAATCATAAAAATGGATAGCAAATGATTCAAAAAAAAGTAAAGATTATTAATAAGTTAGGTTTACATGCCAGAGCTTCAGGAAAACTTACACAGCTCGCATCGCTTTTTAGCTCTGAAATATTTATTATTAAAAATAACAAAAGAGTAAATGCAAAGAATATTATGGATATTTTAATGCTCGCGGCTAGTATGGGTTCAGAGGTTGAAATCCAAGTGAGTGGTTCGGATGAAAATGAAGCAATTAAACAAATTGAGAAACTTTTCAAAAATTATTTTGGCGAGGGAGAGTAATGGTATCGTTCAATATTCATGGGGTTCCAGTATCAAATGGAATTGCTATTGGCACATCACATTTAATCTCTAATGCATTACTAGAAGTTGTACGTTATGACATTAAGAACATAAAAATTGACCTTGAAGTTAAAAGGTTTAGGAAAGCATTATCAGTAGTAAAAAATGAATTAATCCGAATTAAAAAACAACTTGTACTCGATTCTAATTCACAATTTTCTCCATTTATTGATACTCATCTAATGTTGTTGAACGATAAAAATATATCAGAAGAGCCAATTCATAACATTAAGTATGAAAAATGTAATGCAGAATGGGCAATTAAAATCCAACTTGATCTAATTATTGAAAAATTTAACCAAATAGAAGATCCTTACATTAAGGAACGAAAGCATGATGTTGTTCAGGTTGCCGAAAGAATTATCAAAGTACTTTTAGGGCATCAAAAGCAAAAATTAAAGTTTAAAGATGAAAGTTCAGTTATCTTAGTAGCCCAGGATCTTTCTCCCGCAGATACTCTTCAATTTAAAAAGCATAAATATGGGGCATTTATTACAGAAATGGGGGGGACTAATTCACATACAGCAATTCTTGCTAGAAGTTTAAATATTCCTTCAATCGTTGCCTTAAGAAACGCAAAGAAATTAATAAAAAATAACGACACATTAATTGTTGATGGTAATCAGGGTATCGTTATTATCAATCCTAGCTCTGCAATTCTTGAGGAATATCAATATAAACAGAATCTTTGGGAAATAGAGCAAAAAAAACTAATAAAGATTAGAAATGTTAGATGCAAGACTTTAGGAAATGAAATAATAACTCTTCTTGCGAATATTGAGGTTCCAGAAGACATTAAATCTGTTAAAGATAATAATGGTGATGGTATTGGTTTATTTCGAACTGAATTTTTATTTATGAATAGATCTTCACTTCCTGATGAAGAAGAGCAATTTAATATTTATAAGTCTGTTACTAAATCTATGGGAAATCTCCCAGTAGTTATAAGAACTCTAGATTCAGGTGCTGATAAAAATATCTCTTCAGAAAACAATAATAATAATAATTCCCCTCTAGGATTACGTGCAATTAGACTTTGCTTGTCTGAGCCACATCTTTTTACTACTCAATTAAAGGCAATTCTAAGAGCATCAGCGTTTGGTAATATAAGAATTCTTATCCCCATGCTTTCTTCGCTCCAAGAACTAAGGCAAACAAAAATGCTGATTGAAAGAGCAAAACAATCCCTTAAAAATTCTAAAATAAAATTTAATAATAAAATTCTAGTGGGTGGTATGATTGAAGTACCAGCAGTTGCAATTAACGCCGATATGTTTGCGAATGAATTAGATTTTTTATCAATTGGGACAAATGATTTAGTGCAATATACACTTGCCATTGATAGAACTGATGATACTGTTTCTCATTTATATAATTCTCTTCATTCTGCAGTTCTTAGATTAATCGACAACACCATTAAGGCTGGAAAGAAGTATAACAAAGAAGTCTCAATATGTGGTGAAATGGCTGGTGACCCAAAATTAACAAAATTACTCCTGGGAATGGGATTAACGATTTTTTCAATGCATCCTACAAGTATGCTAAATGTTAAAAAACAGGTTTTAAGCGCAGATCCGAAAAAAATAAAAATAAAAGCAAATAAAATACTAAGGTCAATTGAGCCTGATAACATTGAAAGTCTGATTCAAGACATTAATAAATAAAGATAGGATAGGATAGGATAGGATGAACAATAAAATTAATAACCCTTTACTCGTAAGAGATGAACTACCATTATTTTCCAAAATCGAGCCTAAACATATTTCACCTGCTATTGATTTAATATTAAAAGAAAATAAGGAGATAATTTCACAAATTGAAAATTTTTCAGAGGAACTGTTATGGGAAAATTTTATTGAGCCCTTGCAACGATGCGATGAAAGATTAAGTAGAGCATGGTCGCAGGTTAATCATCTAAATGCAGTAGTTAATAATCAGGATTTGAGGAATAAGTATAATGAGAATTTTTTAAAAATTACAAATTATTATTCGGAAATATCTCAGAACGAGATAATTTATAAAAAATTTAAAGCTCTCAAACAATCTTCTGTATATGAATACTTTACTGACGCAAAGAAAAAAGTTGTTGATGATGAATTATTAGGTTTCGAACTAGGTGGGGTCGACCTGCCTAATAACAAGAAAGAAGAATTTAAAAAAATTAAGGAAGAACTGTCTTCACTAACTTCTAAATTTGAAGAAAACATCTTGGATGCAACAAATAATTTTCAACTCCATATTACTGACCCTATTAAAATAAGAGGGTTACCTCAAGATATTATTGCTATGGTAAAAAATAATGCCGAGCAAAAAAATTTAGATGGCTGGTTATTTACCTTAGACTTTCCTTGCTATGTACCAACTTTACAATATGCAGATGACAGATTATTAAGAAAAGACATGTACAAGGCATACGCAACGAAGGCTTCTGATCTAGGTGATTCATTGTTAGATAATACTAAAAATATTAATGATATTTTAACCCTCAAATATAAATTAGCTAAAATGCTTAATTATTCAGATTATGCCTCTATGTCATTAAAAACTAAGATGGCAAAATCTAGCGATGATGTTATAAAATTTTTATACGATTTAGCTCTAAGAGCAAAACCATTCGCAAAAATAGATATGCTTGATTTGTCTAAAGAAGCATCTAAAAATGGAATAGATAATATTGAAGCATGGGACATAAGTTATTTTTCAGAAAAAATTAAGCAAGAAAAATTTAATTTTTCTGATCAGGAAATCAAGAATTATTTCCCTAAAGAAAAAGTTCTTATGGGTCTTTTTAATATTGTTGAAAAAATTTATGCTATTTATATAACTCCAAAAAAGACTGACGTTTGGAGTAACCATGTTGAATTCTATGAAATAAGGGACGAAAAAAATAATTTATTGGGTCAATTCTATCTAGATTTATATGCTCGTAAGAATAAGAGAGGTGGTGCCTGGATGGATGAGGCCATTTCAAAATATAAATTTACAGAAGAATCATCGTTGCCAGTTGCTTACTTAACCTGTAATTTCACTCCTCCTGTAAGTAACACTTCATCAACATTTACTCATGATGAAGTTATTACTTTATTCCATGAGTTTGGTCATGGACTTCATCATTTACTTACTGAGATTGAAGAATATAGTATTTCTGGCATAAAAGGGGTTGAATGGGATGCTGTTGAGTTACCAAGTCAGTTTATGGAAAATTTCTGTTGGGAATGGACAGTCATTCAGGATATGTCAGAGCATGTCACAACTAAGCAAGCTATGCCAAAGTCACTTTTTGACAAGCTATATTTGTCGAAGAATTTTCAATCGGGTATGCAAACATTACGGCAGGTAGAATTTTCTTTATTTGATATGATTGTCCATAGCGCCTATGACCCATCCTCAAAAGATGTACTATCTGTTTTAGATGAAATAAGAAATAAAATATCAGTTATTAAACCCCCTACTTGGAATAGATTTCCACATAGTTTTTCACATATTTTCGCGGGAGGATATGCTGCTGGTTACTACAGCTACAAGTGGGCGGAAGTTCTTTCTGCAGATGCTTATAGTCTATTTGAAGAAAATGGTGTTGTATCCACCCTTATAGGCAAAACTTTTAGGCATGAAATTCTAAGTCGTGGAGGCTCAAGACCAGCACTTGATTCTTTTATTGCTTTTCGGGGGCGCGAACCAAAAATTGATGCCCTGCTTAAGCATTCTGGACTAAATTAATAAGTTGAAAATTGCAACCTGGAACGTAAACTCGCTGAATGTAAGACTCTCGCATGTTATTGATTGGGTAGAAGAACATCAACCAGATATTTTGTGCCTTCAGGAAACAAAGCAAATTAATGATAATTTTCAACATGATGCATTTAGTGCTATTGGTTACAATTCATATCATAATGGACAAAAAACCTACAATGGAGTTGCTATAATCTCAAAGAAGAAATTAATTGACATTAATTTTGATCTCCCAAATCTTGATGATCCTCAAAAAAGAATAATTTCAGGGTCATTTATCAATAATTTAAATGAGAAAATACATATTGTTTCTGCCTACGTTCCAAATGGACAAGCAGTTGATTCGGAAAAATTTATCTACAAATTAAATTGGCTAAATAAGTTTTCTGAATGGGTAAATAGCCTTACAAATCAATATAATAAAATTATTTTAACTGGCGATTTTAACATTGCTCCAAACGACATAGACTGTCATGATCCAGATGCCTGGATTGGCCAAAACCTAGTTTCTCCTGAAGAAAGGAATGCATTTAATAACATTCTTAATATTGGTTTCCATGATTCCTATAGAAAGATAAACCCTGATTCTCAAGAATATTCATGGTGGGATTATCGCATGGCAGGATTCCGAAGAAACTTAGGAATGAGGATAGATCATATTCTGGTATCAACAAATTTAGTACCAAATATTAGAATGTCATACATTGATAAAGAGCCTAGGAAATTAGAGCGTCCATCAGATCACACACCGGTTGTAGTCGAGCTCGAGTGATTATTTAGTACTAATATTTAATTTCTTTAATTTTCTATATAGGTGCGTTCTCTCAACTCCTGATTTTTTTGATAATTCTGTGATTGATAATTTAGATTTAATATGAAATTCAAAATAATATTTTTCAAACTGATCACGAGCATCTTTAAGGCTTAGTTTATATAAATCATTGCTTAGTTTTGGTGTTATATACTCAATTTTTTTATCATTACTTAAAACAGTAGCTACAGAAAAATTAAGGTCCTCTGCAGTTATGGTTTCTGCCTCTACATTTTGTATAAGATTTAAGATAAATTGGTCTAACTCATCAATTTTAAGAAAATTAGATTCGAGTCTCATTAAATTTAATGCAGATGTATCAAATTCTTTATATCCAATATTAATATTATTTGATAAATAATAATTTAATATTAAATTTGAAAATTCAGAAATCATATCCATATCATTATCAATGGGAATTTTAAAATAATGGTCATCAAAAATCCATTCATCACCCACTAAATTTCTCAATGATTCTATATTTTCATCTACGATAATAACTTTAATTTTTTTATTTATTAATAACTTAATTACTGCTCTCAGTTCAGATGATTCAACATTTGATAAATCACTTAAACATTTTATGAGTAGAGCCGTCTTTCCTTTTTCTTGAATTTTATTAATTAGATGAGAATCTAGTTTATTCTTTGGGTCAAAAACACTAAAATTATTTCCCAGTAAGAATTCAATGCAGATATTTAAAAAATTACCTTCTTTTCCGCCAATAACAATCAATCCTTCTTTCTTCAGGTCCTTTAATCTTTCTCTTAATACCTTAATAGTTGGGCTCTCAATATCGGTAATAAAACTAATACCCAATTTATCAATATGGATAGATTTTTTTAATGCCAATGATATAGTTTTTAATAGTTTTTGAAGTGATATTGGTTTTTCAAGAAAATCAAAAGCACCAATCTTTGTTGCCTCTATAGCAGTATCGATTGTTCCATGCCCAGACATCATAATCACTGGGCAACTAATCTCTTTATCCTTAGCCCATTGTTTTAGGAGTGATATGCCATCACAATCTGGCATCCATATATCCAAAAGTATTAGATCAAAGCGGATGTTACTTTTGATTTTTTTTGCCGTAGCTGCATTTTCAGCAACAACTACTTCGTAGCCTTCGTCCTTTAAAATATCCGACAATGACTCTCTTATATCTTCTTCATCATCAATAATTAATATTTTCGCTTTTGTCATATTGTTATTTGGGTAATCTCACTGATACACTCGTCCCTTTAGTTTTATTACTCTTGATATCAATTTTTCCTAAATGTTCATCAATTATTTTATTAACTATTGCAAGACCCAGTCCAGTTCCATTAGCTTTTGATGTTACATATGGCTCGTATATTCTTCCCATTAAATTCTCAGAAATTCCCATTCCATTATCTTTTATTATAAATGTAACCCATTTTTTATTATCTGTTATGTTTATGTTTATAATGGGATTCATCTCATCTGCTAACCCATCTTTTGAATTTTCTATTAAATTAATAATAATTTGTCTTATTTTATTTTCATCTGCTTTGATTAATATTAAATCATTTGATGTATTTAGTTTAATTTTAATATCCGTAGCATAGTAAAGCTCGATTATATTTTCAAAAAGATCCACCAAGTTGAATGCTTTTATTTTTTTCTCTGGAGGTCTTGAGTATTCTGAAAACTCATTTACCATTGTCTTTAATGCCTGAACCTGATTTACAATAGTCTTCGTTGATTTATTGAGCATTACTAAGTCATCATTACTTAGCTTATCTTTTAATTTATGCTCAATTCTTTCAGCCGATAATTGAATTGGGGTTAGGGGATTTTTTATTTCGTGGGCCAATCTTCTTGCGATTTCAGCCCATGCTTGATTTCTCTGGCCCTTACTTAATTCTGTAATATCATCGATGACTAATATATACGAAATATTTTTTTCTCTTCTAAGTGGAGTTATTTGAATACGAATTATCTCTTCATTTACCTTATTATTAGTATTAAATTCAAAACTCTGCTCTTCTAACAATCCCTTCGAGATGATAGCTGAATTAATCTTCTGAATAATTGGTTGGTAAATTTTATTTTTAGATATATCAATTGTAAATTTTACATTAGTCATATTAATTTTTTTGAATTTAAATATCTTTGATGCGGTAATATTATGTAGCTTAATCACTCCATCCCTATCCACTACAATTACACCTGACGACAGGTGAGTTAAAATTGTATCTAGAAAAGCTCTCGCAACCTCTAATCGCTCCCTGCTCTTTTCTGAACTCTTTGTTGCATCATTTAACTTCATTGTCATGCTATTAAAAGACTTAACAAGAAGACCTAATTCATCCCTACTATTTTCCGGTATCGTTTTACTATACTTTCCTTTTGCTATTTGCCTTGTTGCCTCAGCTAGCAATGATATTGGTTGAGAAATCCTGCGACTAATTACAAATGATCCAGCAACAGCTGATAATATCGCAAGCAATAAAACTAATGTTAATGTGATTGTATATATTATTTTTAGCGAGCTTCGGCTGTATGCAAGTGCCTGATAATCTTCGTAAACTGATTCAACTGATATTGCTATATCCGAAATTGCATCAGGAATAGGTTGTGTAAGCTGAATTATTTTTTCTGTCTGCAATAATTCTTTTTGGGGAATTGATACGTATGCTTTCATAAATATTCTTCCATCAATTTCCTCAATTTTTCCAAAAAAACCTTCTGAGGCACGTATTAAATCATCTTGTTTTGGAAGTGATGGTAAGCGCGTAAGATAATCTCCCGACACACTAATTATTTTAGAATTTGTATCAAATATAACTGCTTCTTGAATAGAAAATTTTTCTCTTAGGTCATTTAATAATACTGGACCTGATAACTTATCTGCTGTACCAATTGAATAAGCCATACTTTTAGCTTTTAATTCCATATCTTTCAATAAAATATCAAGAGTTTTCTGACCTAGGCTCAGCCCTCCCTGTAGAGCAGATTCAACTTGAACATTAAACCATGACTCAATTGATTTTGTCAAAAAACTTACGGATACCAAATAAACTATTGTTACTGGAATAATTACCACAGTTGCAAATGATATAACTAGCCTCATTGTTAATCGACTGCCTACAATTTCTTTTTTTACATTCTGTAGTAATTTTGCTAACTGAGTTGTTATAAGAATAATTAAGGCACAAATAAAAATTATATTAAATATTAAAAGCAGCCTAAATGTTTCGCTTGATACTAATTCAGAATTTGATAAGGATTTTGCTAATAATATTAATAGCGCTATACCAATAAGAGCAACAATAGTTATTACATATTTCAATTTAATTTACCTATCTCATATTTTTTAAGGTCAGACTCTATATCCCATGATTTATCATTAAAGTTAATTTGTAACGCTTTTGGTAAATTTTTTTTATCTAATTTAGTTTTTAACTCCAACGTACCATTCTTTAGGTCTGTGCTAGGGCCGATATTCCATTTTTCTATATATGATAATTTTTTTAGCGCGTCATCAATATTACTAAAATAACTCTTTTGGTCATTCATGTCACTCACCATATATTTTTGTAGCAAACTTTTATACTTTAATTGAAAATAAAATTTATTTGACAGTATAAGGTTACTAAATCCATATTTATTCTTTTGTAAAATTTTTGCTGTTACTAGGAAATTAAAAGGAATTCCTTTACTTAATGCTTCTCTTGCTTCTGGAAGCAAAAATATCGATTGAGAGTAACTTAGAAAGTAACTGCCCCCTTCAAAATCTAGCTCAATATTATTAGTTTCAATTCTTTGCTCGAATGAATAAGCATTAATAGAAAATAAAAACATGCAAGTTAAAGTTAATATATTGCTAATTTTTTTTAAGTAATGCATAAAATAAACCATCATGAATTTCTGAGGGAATCAGTTGATTATTGATATTCTTAATATTATCTGGATATATTAGTTCTATTTCATTTGCATCCATAAATTCTCGTTTGAATCTTTCAATCACATCACTATTTTCATTGCTAAATATTGAGCATGTAACATAAAGTAATTTTCCTCCCGGTTTTAATAACGGCCATGCTGACCTTAATAGAAGATTTTGTGACTCTGAAAATTTCTTAAGATCATTCATCTGTCTCAGCCATTTTATATCTACGTGCCTTCTCACAATTCCTGATGCAGAACAAGGAACATCTAATAATATTCGATCGAATTGCTCTCCATTCCACCATAAATTTTCATTTGATAATGAGCCATGAATTACATTCGCATTTAAATCTAATCGCTTTAGGTTGCTACTTATTTTACTAGCTCTTATCTCATCAATTTCTAGAGCCGTCACATCTACGTCTTCAGACTCAAGAATATTACATGTTTTACCACCCGGTGCTGCGCAGGCATCTAATATTTTTTGGCCCCTTTCAAGATCTAATAATTCTGTTGCAATCTGCGCACCAAAGTCTTGTACTGAAATATAACCTTCTAAAAATCCTGGGATATCATTTATATTCAAGGGGTTCTTAATAATAATTCCTGTATTTGAAATTATGCGATGCTCAAAACCTTCTTTGATTAAGGTCTCACTATATTTTTTAATGTTAATTTTTCTTTTGTTTACTCTTAGTGTTAGTGGTGGATGTTGATTCCCAATTTCTAGAATCTCTTCCCAATCTTTCTTAAATTCATTTTTAACTTTATTGATCCACCAATTCTGATAGCTATATTTAGCAACCTGTTCTTGATTTAATAGTTCGAGTAGTTCATCTTTGCTTCTTAAATAATTTCTTAAAATTGCGTTTACAAATTTACTTTTTCTAAAGTCAATTTTTTTTGCTGCATCTACTGCTTGATTAACAATTGTGAAATTGTTAAATTTTTCTTGTGATAGTTGATAGAGTGCAATGTGAATTAAACATTCCACCATCCTATTCTCTATCTTATTTTTTACTAATTTATTTATTATGAATCTTGATTTACCAAGAAATCTAACTGAACCATAGGTTATTGCTTTAATTTGTGACTCTTGTATTTCTATGTTGTTATTTTTATTGCTGCCAAAGACAGCGTCAAAACTTTTATCAAGGTTTGACCCACTAAGTAGTTTCTCTAAAACCTTTGCTGACAAAAATTGTGAATTCTGCATCAATTAATTTTCTCAATTTTGGTTATTTCATAACCTCTTATAAATGAGCTTGCATCCATCTTATTTTTTCCCTCAGGCTGTAGTTCCATTATTTTAATTAGTCCATTTTCTAATTTTAGAATTAACTCTTCATTATATGTATATAATTCGCCAATAATAATAATATTGTTTGTATTTGTATTTTCAAATTCAGTTGCTCCCCATATTTTTAAAATTTTATTTCTAAATATAATCGATGCTCCTGGATAGGGATTTAATGCATTAATTTTACGTAGAATTCTTTCCGGTGCGTGACTCATATTTAGTCGAGCTTCTGATTTATTTATTTTCTCAGCGTATGTAACTAGTGATTCATTTTGCTCAACAGTAGCTATTATTTCTTTTTCCTGAAGGGACGAAACTATTTGGCTCATTAATATTGCACCTATATTTGACAAGTTATCTGTAACTTCTCCAGTTGTCATATTTTTATTTAAATCTATACTTTTGCTAATTAACATTGGTCCTGCATCCAGCTTTTCTACAACTTTCATAATAGTAACTCCTGTAGTCTCGTCGCCAGACTCAATTGCACGATGAATAGGTGCTGCTCCTCTCCATCTAGGAAGTAAGGATGCATGAACGTTATAGCATCCCATCTGAAATAAATCTAAAATCTTTTTTGGTATAATTAATCCATAAGCAACTACAATTAGAATATCTGCATTACAGGCTTTTATAGTTTCATATATATCACTATCTTTAAGTGTAATAGGCTGAAGTGTAGGAATACTTAAACTTAACGCTATTTTCTTTACAGGGCTGTATGAATGCTTCATTCCTCTGCCTGATTTTTTATCGGGTTGAGTAATTACATGAGTGACTTTGGAATAATTAGTATTTAATGCCAATAGCGTTGGTACCGAGAATTCAGGGGTTCCTGCGAATATAATCTTTAGATAATTACTCATATAATAAGATTAAAGAACATTTTTTTGTTTAGACTGCTTAATCATCTTAGATTTGATTCTACTTTTCTTTAAAGCTGATAAATAGTCCACAAAAACTTTACCTAGTAGATGATCCATTTCATGCTGAATACATACCGATAATAAACCATCAGCTTCTAATTCAAACGGATTTCCATCATCATCTAATGCTTGAATTTTTACCCATTCTGCACGCTTAACTTTCTCATAGATGCCTGGGACCGACAAACAACCCTCTTCACAAACTTGCTCCCCTCGTTTATCAATAATTTTAGGGTTTATCAGTACTAGAAGAGAATCTTTACTTTCAGAGATATCGATCACTATAATTTGCTCATGCTGATTAACTTGAGTTGCAGCAAGGCCTATACCAGGAGCCGCATACATAGTTTCAACCATATCTTTGATTAATTTTTTGTGTTCTTCAGTTACTTCTTTTACAGAGGATGCCAGATTATGAAGTCTTGGGTCTGGGTAATTTAAAATATTTAATATTGTCATTGATTATTTGATAGTTAGCTGATAAATTATTTTAAATTGAATGTTAATTATATTTTGTCATAAATATAATTATACTGCGTACTGCACTTTTTTCTCTTTTTTCAGTCCAACATTAGCGCTAAATTATTATTTAGGCAAAATATAAGGAGTTTTATATGTTTGATTTACTAATTTATATGTTTGAAAACTACCTTAGCACTCAAAATCAATTAGATTTTAATAATATGACACAAGAGTTAGAAGCTGCAGGGTTTGATAATGATGAAATTGAAAAAGCATTTGATTGGTTTTCACAATTGAAATTAATGTCAGATAAAATACCTCTTAGCTCTAAATTAAAAGCCAATAATAAATTAAGAGTATATACGGAGTCTGAGTTAGAAAAAATTACCTGTGATGGTTTGGGATTTATATTGTTCTTGGAGCAAGCACAAGTTCTGAGCTCTATAGAACGAGAGATTATCATTGATCGTGCAATGGCATTAAGTCAAAACATTATTTCAATTGATGAGGTTAGGTGGATTGTTATGATGACCCTATGGAACAATGGTAGAGAGAATGATTATCTATTTGTCGAAGATGCACTTTACCAAACAGAACTCTCAAGCCTGCATTAATTCTTAAGGTTATTAATTATTTTGCTAATTGTACCTGACTCATTAAGTGTATAAAAATGTAGCCCAGGCACACCATGCTGAATTAATGTTTCGCATAAATCTGATATCACATCGACCCCAAAAGCTCTTAGAGAAACAATATCATCACCATAACTTTCAAGTTTTAGCCTTAACCATCGTGGTATTTCTGCTCCACAATTGGAGGAAAATCTAGCTAGCTGCTTAATGTTATATATAGGCATGATTCCTGGCATGATTGGAATGTTGATGCCTCTTAATTGACATTCCTCAATAAACCTAAAATAAGCATCAACATTAAAAAAGAATTGGGTGATTGCACTATTCGCGCCAGCCAATACTTTCCTTTCAAAGTTGTCTAAATCATCGGTTAATGATTTCGCCTCTGGATGACATTCAGGATAAGCCGCAACATGAATATTAAAATAATTAGAAGTTTCTGACCGAATGAATGAAACTAATTCATTCGCATGTTGAAACTCGCCATTACTTACAACACCGGATGGGTTATCTCCTCTCAACACGACTAGATCTTTTATAGAGTTAGTCTTATAGCGCATCAATAGTGCATGTATCTCATCTCTTGTCGATGAAATACATGAAATATGAGGCACAGACTTACATCCAAGATCTTTAATTCTTAAAACTGTTTCCAGAGTCTTTTCTTTGGTTGAGCCACCTGCACCAAATGTAACTGAGAAAAATTCAGGGTTAAATTTCATTAATGCTTGAGTTGTCAGCTGTAGCTTTGCACTTCCCTCCTCAGTACTTGGAGGGAAGAACTCAAAACTATAATTGGTTGTTGGTTCCATCGATAAATCTAATATCGATATTGCTCAGGCTTAAATGGGCCTGACTTCTCAACCCCAATATACCTAGCCTGTTCATCTGTTAATTCAGATAATTGAGCATTTAAACTCTCTAATTGTAGTCGTGCTACTTTTTCATCCAAATGTTTAGGTAATGTATGAACACCCAATGGATAGTTTTTTAGATTAGAGAATAACTCTATTTGAGCTATTGTTTGATTCGCAAATGAAGATCCCATTACATAACTTGGATGACCTGTTCCGCAACCTAAATTAACCAATCTGCCCTTTGCTAACAATATAATTCTTTTTCCATCTGGGAAAATAACATGGTCTACCTGTGGCTTAATCTCTTCCCACTTGCATGAGTCCAATGAAGCTACATCAATCTCATTATCAAAATGACCAATATTACAAACAATAGCCTGATTTTTCATTTTAACCATATGGGAGTGATTAATCACACTGTAATTTCCAGTGGCTGTCACAAAAATATCAGCGTGCTCTGCTGCATATTCCATAGTGACAACTCTATAGCCTTCCATGGCCGCCTGAAGGGCGCATATTGGATCAACCTCGGTTACCCATACTTGAGCTGATAGTGCACGAAGCGCCTGCGCAGAACCTTTACCGACATCACCATACCCAGCAACTACTGCAATTTTTCCTGCAATCATAACGTCCGTTGCTCTCTTAATTGCATCAACTAATGACTCCCTACATCCATAAAGATTATCAAACTTAGACTTAGTGACAGAGTCATTAACATTGATAGCAGGGAATGCAAGCTCATTATCACTAAACATTTGATTTAAGCGCAGAACGCCCGTTGTTGTTTCTTCTGTCACGCCTTTAATATGTTTAATACGATCAGAGTACCAAGAAGCATCAGTTTTTAATTTAGCCTTAATTGCATTAAATAAACAAATCTCTTCTTCTGATTTAGGGGTATCTAGTACAGAAATATCACTCTCTGCTTTAACACCCAAATGTAATAATTGGGTAGCATCACCGCCATCATCCAGAATCATATTGCTGTGGCCATTATCAGGCCATTCAAATATTCGATGAGTAAAGTTCCAATATTCATCTAAACTTTCTCCTTTGAAGGCAAAAACTGCAGTACCTCCAGCAGCAATTGCAGCGGCAGCATGATCCTGTGTAGAGTAAATATTACAAGAAGCCCATCTAACTTCAGCACCTAAATCAACTAAAGTTTCAATTAATACCGCAGTTTGGATAGTCATATGTAAGGAACCTGTAATGCGCGCACCTTTAAGAGGTTTATCATTAGAGAATTCTTCGCGTATGGACATTAACCCCGGCATTTCTGTTTCTGCAATAGCAATTTCTTTGCGGCCAAAATCTGCTTGGGTAATGTCCGCAATAATATAATCTTGAATAGATAGTTTTGGTTCAGTCACTGTATTCATTTTTTTTCCTTAAAAATAAATGTGACCAGTGGGATATCAGGTTCACCTAGTATCCTGCGACTGGCACAGAAAATTAGTGAACGCAGTTTACAAATTAAATTGTATTCCAAGCCTGGGAATCATTCTCGCAGCGTCCCTTGGAAGGGTAAATTCTAATATAACTTAGTATAAAAAACAATAATAGATACAATTTACTATTTTTGGAGCTGCAATCTCTTATCTAAATTTTCCCAGGTAAATTCAGGTTCATCTCGACCAAAATGACCATAAGCAGCAGTTTTCTTATAAATTGGCCTTAATAAATCAAGCATTTTCACAATACTTCTAGGTCTTAAATCAAAATTTTGTAATACTAAAGTTGAAATTTCTTCACCGCTAAGCTTGCTAGTTCCAAAAGTATCTACCATCACTGATGTTGGTTTTGCCACACCAATAGCGTAAGAAATTTGTACCAAACATTTTTCTGCAAGGCCTGCTGCTACAATATTTTTAGCAACGTAGCGAGCTGCGTAAGCTGCTGATCGATCCACTTTTGTTGGATCCTTACCGGAAAATGCTCCCCCTCCGTGAGGTGCAGAGCCGCCATATGTGTCTACAATAATTTTTCTTCCTGTTAAGCCACAGTCCCCTTGAGGCCCACCAATTACAAATCTTCCAGTAGGATTAATTAAAAAATTAATATCTCCCTTAACTAATTCTTTCGGCAAAATCGGCGTAATAATTTCTTCGATTACTGATTCCCTTAAATCCTTTAATATAATTTCTGGGGAATGTTGTGTTGAGAGAACAATTGTATCAATACGAACTGGCTTATTATCCTTATATTCGATTGTTACTTGAGATTTAGCGTCTGGTCTTAGCCAGTTTAACCGACCGTCTTTCCTTAACATTGCCTGTCTTTCAACTAAACGATGTGCCAACCATATAGGTAATGGCATAAAAACGTCAGTTTCATTGCAGGCATAGCCAAACATTAAGCCTTGATCACCAGCTCCTTGGTCCAAAGGGTCATCCATTGCACCATTAACACCCTGAGCAATATCTCGAGATTGCTCTCCATATTTAATTACTACCTCACAGGTCTTATAATCAATCCCATAATCCTCACTGTCGTAACCAATTGACTGTAAAGTATCTCTTGTAATCTTCTCATAATCAACTTTTGCCGTTGTTGTTATTTCTCCAGCTAAAACTACAAGATTAGTTGCAGTTAGCGTCTCAGCTGCTACTCTAGCTAAAGGATCTTGTATTAAAATAGCATCTAAAATAGCGTCTGAGATTTGGTCAGATACTTTGTCAGGATGGCCTTCCGATACTGATTCAGATGTAAATAAATAATTTTTCATATAATATGCAATTTAACTTTAAAATGTAATAACCCGCAAGAATAACAAATCATAGGGTTAAAATATAGTATGAAAATTTTATTTACAAAAATGCATGGTGCTGGGAATGACTTTATTGTTATTAACCAACTCAACAAAAACTATAATCTCACCCCAAAAGAAATAAAAATTTTATCCAATAGACAGTTAGGCATTGGTTTTGACCAGCTACTTATTATTGAAAATTCAGTCTTACCCAATGCCGAGTTTAAATATCGTATCTTCAATGCAGATGGAAATGAAGTGGAACAATGTGGAAATGGCGCCAGATGCTTTCTTCTTTTTCTAAAAAATTCTGGTATCTCAGATAAAAAAACAATTTCAGTAGAAACAAAGTCTGGAGTGATATCTTTGTCTTTTGAGGATAATAATAAAATTTCAGTAAATATGGGGTTTCCAAATGATAATCCTAAATCTATTCCTTTCCTACAAAAATACTCACCAAGTCAAACAACTTATATTAATGATGTAGAGCATTATTTTTATCCGATTTCTCTTGGTAACCCTCATGTTGTAATCAAGCTAGATACATTAGATAATATTGACTTTTCTTTAATTGGAGAGAAACTGCAGAACTCGAAATTTTTTCCAAACAGTGTCAATGTCGGATTTTTAAGAATCATCAATAAAAATGAAATAGCACTTAAAGTCTATGAAAGAGGGAGTGGCTTAACATTAGCTTGCGGGTCTGGGGCCTGTGCCGCATCAATAATTAGCATTAAAAATGGATGGGTAACGAGCCCTGTAAAAGTTCAGATGGATGGAGGAGAACTTATTGTAAAGTGGGGTCTAAATCATGAGGCCATTCTAATCGGGCCTGCAAAAGTTGTATTTGAAGGAGAATTTGATTTACTGAATTTTAAATAAATGACTAACCAAGAATACATACAGCACTATTTAGAGTACATAAAATATGAGAAGCGCCTCAGCCCTTTAACTGTAAAAAATTATCACCGGGACATAGAGTTATTACTTGAAATTTTACCCCAAACAACATTAGGTGAATTGTCTATTGATAACATTAGAAGAAGTGTTTCAACATTACATTCGAGAGGCCTTAATGGTAAATCCTTATCTAGAATGATCTCTGCCTGGAGAGGTTTATTCGATTTTTTAAACCAACGGTTTCATTTTACGCATAACCCGACATTGGGTATCAGGGCCCCTAAGGATAAGAAACAGTTACCTCAGACCCTATCTATTGATCAAACGATGAAATTAGTTACCATTAACGATACCTCATTCTTAGGAATTCGTGATCATGCAATTATAGAACTTTTTTATTCCTCTGGACTTAGACTTTCAGAGCTTATTAACCTTAAAGTTCAGGATATAAATTTTGGTGATGAAACAGTAAATGTTTTTGGCAAAGGGGGGAAAAGTAGAATAGTACCTGTTGGAAAACATGCAATTAATGCCATTCAAAAATGGCTAGCCTTACGAAATACAATAAAAAATATTAATGAAAAATATTCTCCATTATTTTTAAGTAAAACTGGAACGTGCCTCTCTGCTCGAGCTATTCAATACCGACTAAAAATATGGGCAATCAAACAAGGGATCCCAGAGAATATTCACCCTCATTTATTAAGACATAGTTTTGCAACTCATGTTCTTCAATCTAGCCAAGACTTAAGAGCTGTTCAAGAGCTACTTGGGCATGCCAATATTAGCACAACACAAATATATACTCACCTTGATTTCCAACATTTGTCCAAAATTTATGATCAATCTCATCCTCGGGCTAAGAAGAAATAATAAATGAATGACAATGAGTATTGATGGCTACAGCAATTTAAATTATAGTGAATACCATGGATGAAGAAATTAATTTACTTGAAGCTAAACTTAACCTCTTGGTTAATAAAATTGAAAATTTGAAAACCGAAAATTCAAATATGAAGCCAGACCTTCATCTAGCCCAAGAAGAAATTCTCTTATTAAAAGCTAAGATTAATGAAGCAACAATAAAAATAGAGAATTTGTTAGCCCAGATGCCGGACTCAACAGTATGACAAAACAAATTGAAGCAAAAATTCTAGGGCGAGATTTTAGCGTTGGTTGCCCTGAAAATGAAGAAGAAAGTCTACTTAAATCTATTAATTATTTAAATCATAAAATAGAAGAAATCCAAAAAACTGGCAATGTAATTGGTGTTGATAAAACTATAATTATGGCTGCTCTTAATATTACCCATGAGTTCCTTAATCAAGGAAATAACTCTGACATCCATACCATCGGATATAAGGATAAATTAACAAAGCTTAATCAAATTCTTGACGATGCCTTAAATTAAGATTAAGTTAGTATCTAGTTCTTTTTGAAGTTGCTTAGACTATTAATTCCTTGAACTAGTCTATAGCGTCGGTTCTAAATATTCAGAATGCGGTGTGAGCGCTCACGATTGGGTAACCTTTTAAGGGCTCTTGGCGAGCGAACCTTATGCTTCTTAGTTTATTACCACTTGAACCTTTGGTTCAGGATGCTGGTCTAGGCAACCTCAAAGGGAGCTATTTTCTTAACTGGTGGTACTCCAAATCTGCAAGTGTGATAATTTCAAGGGCGCCTTCGTGTGTAGCTTCTAGAATCACAGGAGGGGCACAGCCATCCTCCGACGCTTCCAGCCATCTACTAGCACATAAGCACCAGCGATCTCCAGGCTCTAAACCGGGAAAATTAAATTCAGGTTTAGGCGTTATTAAATCATTACCTTTTTCTTTTGAATATGTGAGAAATGCTTCATTAACTTCTGCACATACAGTATGTTGTCCTGAATCTGACCGACATTGATCACATATTCCATTTCTATAGTAACCGGTAATTGGCTCCAGGCTGCAAATCTCTAATTTACTACCTAAAACATTTTTTTTATCCATTTTCTTACATCCTCAATTAAACTTAATCTAAGATAACAATAATTCTTTCAATATAGGAAATTTTTTATGCGTTACTGGCTAATGAAATCAGAACCATCTGTATTTACGATTGAGGAGCTAGAAAAAGCTCCAAGAAAAACAGTCGACTGGATTCCAACAAAAGGCATAAGAAATTATCAGGCTCGAAATTTTATGAGAGATGATATGTCACTAGGCGATCTAGCTTTTTTCTATCAATCAAACTGTGACTCTCCAGGTATTGTAGGGGTAATGGAAATTACAAGACTTGCTTATCCTGATCCACTTCAATTCTTAAAAGATAACAAATATTATGACCCAAAATCTACACCTGAAAATCCAAGATGGCTTAACGTAGATGTTACATTAGTAAAAAGACTACCGTTGATTGAATTAAAAAAATTAAGGAATTATTCTGAATTAGAAGACATGCTCATATTAAGAAAGGGTAATCGGTTATCGATTACCCCAATTAGTAAAAATGAATGGTTATTTATTAATAAACTTTAATGCCAAATTATTAAGTTTATTTAACTTGGTCTAAACTTCCAATTGCTTTTGGATAAGTAACTATCCCCCAAGGAATACCAGCAACTGAAATTCTTTTTTTAATATTTAATGTTTCTGCATCTATCAATAGAATTTCGTCTGATCTACCACAAGCCAACATAATGTCCTTATTGTCTGGAGTAAAAGTAAAATGCCAACACCTTTTTCCCTCTGTTTTAAGCTCATTAATTTTTGTAAAATCTTTACCATCAAATACTTCTAATGTTCTAGCTCTTCCAGCAGCAACATAAAGCTTATCCCCTCTAGAATTAAAGCTTATCCCATATGGTGATTTCCCTGTATCAACTGTTTTTACATGATTAAATTCTTTATCTAGTACAATGAAATTATCACTAAATTCTAGCGTTGCAACATAAAAATTTCCATCAGGAGAAACCTTAATACCCCTTGGTCTTAGTCCATAAGGTTCCGTAGAAAATGTTTTAATTAAAGCCCCTGATTCGAAGTCATGAATTGTAATAGAGTTATCTGCCTCATTAGTTACTATAATTTGTTTGCCATCTTTACTAAATTCAATACCCTCAGTCTCTGGCCCGGCAGTAATTTCTCTTATCTTTTCTCCTTTCATGAGATCAACCACTGCAACTTTAGCTGGGATTTTTTCTTCGTCATCATCTTCTTCTTCATGACGTACCTCACCTTTTGCAGGTGGCTTTCCTTTTGAGGAGGGCTCTGTTGATACGAACACTTGTCCTTTATAAACCCTCACAAATTCTGGATTTATGCCTACATCAATATTTTTAACTTCTTTAGTTTGAATATTAATAATGGATAAATTAGCATCAGCCTTATTTGCAGTAACTAAATATTCCCCATCATCTGTGACACCAATTCCTCTTGGAAAATCTGCACCAACATTAATTTCTTCAACTAATTCCATTGTGTTTAGATTGATAACTGAAACACCACCTTTTTGTGAAGTTACATAAGCTCTTCCTCTATCTGGCTCTCCGCATCCAAATAAAAAAATAGACAATAAAGCAATTTTTAACAAATTCATTATTTAGCTTTCCTTTAATTTTTTAATTTTGTAAAAGACTATCATAATTCTTAGATAAAATAATTCAAGCAGTATTTTTAAAAATTAATGATTTTCGTTAGCCTTTCCAAGAAATAATTTATACGCTGGATTCATTGACTCATTCCAGCTAGGATAGCCAAGTTGATGTAAGAATGCATCAAATTCTTTTTCGTCCCCTGGAGGAACCTGCATTCCAACTAGAACTCTACCAATATCAGAGCCATGATTACGATAATGAAATAAGCTTATATTCCAGTTTTCCCCCATTCTGTCTAAAAATCTTAATAAAGCACCTGGTTTTTCAGGAAATTCAAATCTATAAATAACTTCATTTTCAGCCTCGGGGGCATGACCCCCAACTAGGTGCCTTAAATGTAACTTAGCAACCTCATTATGGGTTAAATCAATTGCATCGAGACCAGATTTATTTAAGGCCTTGATTAATTCTTTGGACTCTCGGAAATCCCGTACACCAATACCAACAAAAATATGTGCACTTGAATTATTAGAAAATCTATAATTAAATTCAGTTATATTTTTCGATCCAATAAGCCGACAAAATGATTTAAATGCTCCTGGTTTCTCAGATATTGTAACTGCAAAAACAGCCTCTCTTTGCTCACCAATTTCTGCTCTCTCTGCAACAAAGCGTAATCGATCAAAGTTCATATTAGCTCCAGATGCTATTCCAACAAGCGTCTCTGATGATATGTTATTCGTCCGTACATAAGATTTAATTCCTGCAGTAGCCAATGCTCCAGCGGGCTCCAAAATACATCTAGAATCTTCAAAAACGTCTTTGATAGCCGCGCAAATCTCATCGTTATCCACCACAATCATCTCATCAACATATTGCTGGGCAAGCTTAAAGGTGTGCTTACCCACTTGCTTGACTGCAGCTCCATCTGCAAATAACCCGACCTGATCCAAAATTAATCTTTTGTTAGCTTTTAATGATTTTGTCATAGCTTCAGCATCTTTAGCTTCAACACCTATTACTTTAATTTCAGGTCTTACAGCTTTAACATAAGCAGCAATTCCGGACAATAAACCCCCTCCACCGACACAACAAAAAATAGCATGAATTGGATGAGTGAAAGACTCAAGAATTTCTTTAGCAATTGTACCTTGTCCAGCAATTACGTCAGGGTCATCATACGGATGAACAAAAGCCAATCCCTCCTCTTTCTCAATTTTAAGTGCATGCAAATAAGCCTCTGAATAAGACTCTCCATATAGAATAACTTCTGCACCAGCATGCCGAACTGCATTAACTTTAATTTCAGGAGTAGTACTTGGCATAACAATGACAGCACGACACTTTAATTTTTTTGCACTTAATGCAACTCCTTGTGCATGATTTCCTGCTGAAGCACTAATTACCCCATTATTTAGAATCTCTCGAGAAAGTCGAGACATCTTGTTATAAGCCCCACGCAATTTAAAAGAAAATACTGGCTGCAAATCTTCACGCTTTAGAAGGACTGTATTGTTTAGCCTGGAAGATAGGATAGATTGTTTTTGAAGAGGCGTTTTTTTTGCGACATCATAAACATTTGCCTCATCTATACGCTTTTTGTATTCGTTTTTCATAATTTGGTAATTCTCAAGAAACATGACGCCGTGTATGATAGTAAACCATAATTATAGATAAAAAAAAGGATTTAGAGAAAATGGCTTTATCACAAGACGAGTTAAAACAACAAGTTGCTGAATCTGCAATCGAATATGTTAAGTCAGGAATTATTGGGGTGGGGACTGGTTCAACTGCAAACTACTTTATTGATGCTTTAGCTAAGATTAAACATAAGATTGAGGGCGCAGTAGCGAGTAGCGAGGCAACGGCTGAACGATTAAAAGGCCATGGCATTCAAGTTTTTGATTTAAATGCAATCGATGGAATGGATATTTATGTCGATGGTGCAGATGAAATTACCGAACACATGCATATGTTAAAAGGTGGAGGGGGCGCGTTAACAAGAGAGAAAATCGTAGCAGCCAATGCCAAAGATTTCATATGTATCTGTGATGAAACAAAATTTGTTCCTGTATTAGGAAAATTTCCTCTACCGGTAGAGGTTCTTCCCATGGCTCGAGGTCATGTTGCGAGACAATTAATAAAGTTAGGGGGTCAGCCTAAACTGAGAGACTTCACTACAGACAATGGAAATATTATTCTTGATGTGCATGGATTAAAAATTTCTGACCCTATTCAGTTGGAGAATGAAATTAATCAAATTGTAGGAGTTGTGACTAATGGACTATTTGCATCAAGGCCTGCTAATACGCTTCTTTTAGCAACACATGATGGTGTAAGAACTATTACACTCTAACAATCAATGATAAATTGGTAAAAATAATCAATTTATAATAATATTATTATCAGAACTTTAAATAAATACTTTTTTGGAGAAACAAAGTAATGGCAGCACAACATATTTATACTCAGTATGATACTGACCTAGAGGCCATTCGAGCTAAAGTTCTTGAAATGGGAGGTATCGTTGAGGAGCAATTAACTGACTCTGTGTCCTCCCTTATTAATGCCGATGCAAAATTAGCTAATAGCGTAATCAAAAAAGATGAGCGCGTTAATGCTTTAGAATCAGAAATTGATGAAGACTGCTCATTAATTATTGCCAAACGTTCTCCAACTGCACGTGATCTTAGAAATGTATTGATGATGCTAAGAATTATTACGGACCTTGAAAGAATCGGTGATGAAGCATCAAAGATTGCAAAAGCCACACATCGAATATACGAAAAAGATCGAATGAGCAAACCTCAGACTAAGGAAATTCAATCAATATATGAGAAGTTGCAATATATGCTAAGAACCGCCTTAAATTCTTTTGCAAGACTCGATGTTAATGAAACTGTCGCAGTCCTTGAGAGCGACAAAGAGGTTGATGGTGAGTATCGAGCTTATATGAGGCAACTATTAACTTATATGCTGGAAGATCCTCGAACAATTTCCTTATCACTTGAATTAATGTTCGTCGCTAAATCTTTAGAGCGAATTGGAGATCATGCCAAGAACGTTTCCCAGAATGTTATCTATACAGTCAAAGGGAAAGACGTAAGGCATTCCTCAATCAATGAAATTAAGGCCGAACTAAAAAATTAATTTATTTGCTAGGTGGAACGTAACCTGATGCACTATCAGCCCCGTCTCCAAAAAAATAAGCTTCTGTCTGGTCAGTAAGATACTTTCTTGCTTGAGGATCTACCAAGCTAAGACGATTTTCATTTAAAAGCATAGTTTGCTGTGTTAACCATCCAGCCCATGCTTGCTTAGAAACATTCTCAAAAATTTTCTTACCTAATTCGCCCGGATAGGGAGGAAAATCTAACCCCTCAGCCTCTTTTTTTAATTTTATGCATTTTACGGTCCTAGCCATACTGCCTCCTAATAATTTAGATTCTTTCGTACTCAATGCCATCACTATTAATTTAATAGTTTTGATATAATGAAACCCAATTTTAACAAGAGAAAGTAGTTAAATGGAAAATCAATTTAAGAGTAAGACTTCTGCTGCTATATTAATTGATAAATTTGAAAGTTCTATTTATCTTTTTAAGACAACTTTTAAGCATGATAAAAAAATTCGACAAGAGATTTATCTAGCTATAAGCCTTATTCCATTAGGGCTTCTGGTTGGGGAAACACTAAGCCAAAAATTTCTACTAGTAAGTAGCGTTCTAATTACCGTAATTATTGAGTTTCTAAAGCCTCTCATACAAGCTGCTGTTGATACAATCTCTTTTGAAAATATTTATTTAACAAGATACTTAAAAAACGTTGTTACCGTTGCAGTATTTTTGGCCATTATCAACTTATTCCTCACTTGGGTTTTTATCCTCTTCCTTTAGTTTAGAAAATTTATTAGCAGACTAATCAAAATTACTTTACAAATAAATTTGTGTATACTTCACAATGTTTTATAGGTGATGAGAACTTCTTTAGAAGAAATCATTGAAACTGGGAAATAGGTGCGTTAAATACAATTCCTATACTGCCCCCGCAACGGTAAGTAAGCGTGGATTCAGATAAATAGTCACTGAGAAATCGGGAAGGCTTTGAATCAAATCTTACAAGTCCGGAGACCGGCCTAGAAAACTCACTCTGAAATACAGCGGGGAGCTGGTATTTGACTTGTATTTATTTACTCGTAATTTTAATTCATCTCATCCAACGTATTTCTATATTTAATTAGCCCATGCGGGGTCGCATGAATAATTTAGGAATATTAAATGTTTTATAAAAATCTAATTTTAATTCTTTCATTAATTTTAACTTCGATTAATGTCAATGCAGAAAACAGTTTAGAAACAGAAGAAATTATTGTAAAAAAATACCAATACGATAGCCAAGAAAGTCTCTCGCCATACTCCGTAGAAATTCATACAGGAGCCCAAATTGAATTGACCGGAAGTACCTCCCTTACTGACTATCTTGCTCAGCATAGTTCACTAAATATTGTTCCAAGCTATGGAGATAAAACAAAGCCAAAGATAGACATGAGAGGTTATGGAACTGAATCTGGTTATCAGAATGTAGTCATATCTGTCGATGGGCAACGTTTAAATAATATTGATATGAGCAGTCAGCTCTTAGGTTCAATCGATATAAGTAGTATTGACAGAATCGAGATTGTTAAGGGGTCAGGATCAGTAAGACATGGAGATGGTGCCATGGCAGGTGTGATTCAAATATATACTAAAGATTACAGTGGTTATTCTATAGAAACAACAGTTGGAAATAATGGAATACTTAAGAAAATTGCGAATGCTGGATTTAATGGAGATAATTTTAATCTATCAGTTAACGTCACCGATGACCGGCATAAAGGGTTTAGTGAGAGAGATGTCACTGGTGAAAGTGATAGATTTCAAAATAAAACACAAGTCGCTAAATTAAAGATTACTCCAGCAAAAGATCTACTTTTAAACTTTGGAGTAACTACCTCAAGAATTAATACTTACTTGATGGGACCTATGACTAAAGATGAATTTCATAGCAACCCTGCTCAGAATTCCGGGAACACATATAATAATTATGATACTGACTCAGATACATATAGTGCGGGACTTGAATATAAAGCCAGTGAAAAACTTAATATTAAAGCAGATTATTACTACGAAGATAAAGTTTATAATGCTACGCGTGCTTACGGAGCTTTATACACCAAGGACTACGAAGGGGTTAATATTGAAGCAGAATACCAAGAGGACAATTATACGATAGCAACAGGTCTCGATTATTTTGAAGGGTCCCGAGAAGATACAACGTATGGGGGGATAACATCAAAAGATAATATTGCCATTTTCGTTGACTCACAGTTTCAACCCGATTGGCTTCCCAAGAACATGGGTCTCTCGGCAGGGTTTAGACAAGAATGGGTAGATTACACCCATCTTGATTCGACAGCCAAGTCCTCAACAGACGAATCGTTAAGCGCCTGGGATATTGGCCTAAATTATGAATTTAATTCTCAATTAACTTTCTTTGGAAATTATAATCATGCCTACCAAGCTCCAGATATTGATAGATTTTTTGTTGGAGTATATTCGGGATCTGATCCCTACCCTTTAGTTAGTCGTGCCTTTAATGGATTCATAAAGCCATCAGAAGTAGATACCCTAAATGTGGGATTTAACCATATTACTAAACAAAATAAATTAAAGGTTGTTGCCTTTTATTCAGACCTTAAAAATGAGATAGTCTATAACACCGGTACATATAAAAATGAAAATATCGATAACTCTGAGAAATATGGGTTAGAGATTCATGATAATTATACATTTAATAACAAGTCCAACGTTAATGTAGTCTATAAATTCATTGAAGCAAAAATTGGTAAGGATTCACACGCAAAATTTATAGATGGTAAAGCAATGCCAGGGGTGCCTAATAACTCAATACTTGTAAATCTACAGCATAAATTTTCTGAGCAAATGCGATTTAATTTGAGCCATACTTGGAAACAAGATGCCTATATATGGGATGATTTCCAAAATGTTGCCTCTGTAAGACAACCAGCATATATTTCGACAGATATCGCCGTGAATTATGAGGTCAAGGGATTGAATCAATTCAAAAAAGTTAGCCTTTACGGGTCGGTGACCAATTTATTTGAGCACTACAATGCACAGCAAAGTTATGCTAATTCAATATATCCTTTTAATTTTTCTAGGACGATTATGTCAGGGCTTAAGATTGAATTTTAATAACTTTGTTTCTGATGTTAAAATTACTTAATGAAAAGAATAAATTTTACAATGCAAAAACTACTTACAAAAAATATTTTATTAGCAGTAATGCTGTTCTTTTTAATAATGCTTACTAGAGCTAGCCATGAACTAACGTCCTTGAACTTACCTGATGCTAGTCTAGCTATTTTTATTGCTGCAGGAATTTTTCTAAAGCATAGAAAATTCCTTTTTTTGTTTGTCGCCTTAATTGTATCTGTAGATGTATATATGATTAATATAAATAATATGACGCATATTAATTTTGAGACTAGTTATTTGGGGCACGTATTTACTTATATTTTTACATGGGAATTAGGAAGAAAGCTCTTGTCTGGCGCTAAATCGCTTAAAGCAAAATTATTTTTTCCTATTGCCTTCTTCGCAATAGCATCAAGTTATATTATTTCGTTTTCTAGCCATTATTTTTTATCAGGGTGGATAAGTAACCCAAATTTTTATGATGGATTGAGCTTCTTAATAAACAACTTTAATTCCTTCTTTATCCCTAATGCAGTTTATTTTGGATTGTTATATGCTATTTTAAAAATAATTCATAAAATACCAAAATTATCAGTTCTTAACTTCACATCTAATTAGTAAATTGTAAACGACCATATCAGACATAAGTTTGATATAATTCGCCACTTGCTATTCTAATTTACGGCCAGATAGCTCAGTCGGTAGAGCAGTGGATTGAAAATCCTCGTGTCGACAGTTCGATTCTGTCTCTGGCCACCAATAATACTTCATATATTTTTCTCTAGCCTTAACAAAATTCCTTTATGATATTTTAATATATTTAATGAGGAACCTTCTTATATGGGCTATAAGATTGGAATTGATTTAGGTGGGACTAAAATAGAGTCAGCTGTTCTTGATTCTAATAATAATATTTTATTTAGAGAGAGAATACCCACTCATAGTCATTTAGGTTCAGAGCATATTCTAAATCAAATTAATATTATTTATAATATGGCTACTGATTCTATTAAAAATCAACCTCATACCTTAGGTATTGGAACTCCTGGATCTATTTCTAAAGAAACACAACTTTTAAGAAATTCTAATACTTTATGTTTAAATGGCTTACCATTAAAACGAGATATTGAAAATAAATTAAATAAAAAATTATCTATTGAGAATGATGCTAATTGCTTTACCCTAGCTGAAGCAACTTTAGGGGCAGGCAAAGAATATTTATGTGTCTTTGGTGTAATCATGGGTACTGGTTGTGGAGGTGGTTTTGTATTTAATAAAGCATTAAGAGCTGGGTCCCAACAGATAGCAGGAGAATGGGGACATTCAACTATTGATCTAAATGGTCCAAGTTGTTATTGCAAGAAAAACGGATGTATTGAAACATATATATCTGGAAGTGGCCTAGAAAAAAATATTAGAGAAGAATTAAATACTAAAATTTCATCCTATGATTTTTTAAATAAAGCTAAATTTAATAAAAAAGAACAACTAATTCTTAATAACTTTTACCGGTATTTTGGGCTAGCACTATCTAATGTAATAAACATTATAGACCCTGATATTGTTATAATTGGAGGCGGTCTATCAAATCATAATGGTCTTTATGAGAATGGAAAGAGAGAGATTTATAAAAATATTTTCAGTAACGCACCAACTACCCCTATAATTAAAAATAAATTAGGCGACTCAGCAGGGGTTATTGGAGCAGCCATAATAGGAATCTAGGAATAAATATGATTATGATTACCGCATTCTATGCTTCAATGTTAGGATTTATTTATATTAAATTATCCAAAAATATTATTCGGCTTCGCAGAAAATATAATGTGTCACTAGGCTATAAAAAACATGCTGATTTAGAGCAAGCCATTCGGGGCCATGCAAATTTCTCAGAATTTGTTCCAATTGGTCTTATTTTACTAGCTTGTCTTGAAATTAATAACGTACATTATTTTGTAGTTTTATCTTTAGGTGGTTTATTTTTTGTAGGTAGGGTATTTCATGCAAAATCATTCCTTAAAGAAAAAATTGATTCTTCTCTTAGAGTAAAAGGAATGCAATTTACTTTTTGGTCAATTATGCTTATGTCTGGGATAAATATTTTTTCAATTTTAGTATCATTTATTTAACGCTAATCATAATCATTCTCATTTCTGCGATTTTATTTAACTTCACTTATACTTAGGCACTAATTAATTTTGGAGAAGTTAGAATGACTGATAATAATAAAATAATTAATGCACTTAATAATATTCTTGAACTAGAATTGGCAGGGGTTGTTCGTTACACTCATTACGGCCTAATGGTTTATGGCTATAGTCGTATCCCAATAATAAGTTGGCTTCGAGCTCAGGCTAGTGAATCTTTAGATCATGCAAATCTAGCTGGTGAACTTATTACTAATCTTGGTGGCCATCCATCACTCGGAATTGGCCCTCTACTTGAATCACATAATCATGATATTGGTAATATTCTTAGGGAGTCACTAGAGCATGAAACTATTTCATTGAATGCCTACAAGGACCTTCTAAAATTAGTTGAAGGCAATTCAGTTATGATTGAAGAGTATGCAAGAACTATGATTTATACAGAAGAGTTACATCTTGGAGAGGTTGATAAGATGCTAAGAAACCCTGGTGATGTAGCTCCTTTTAAATCATAGTATGCACGAATCAATATCGAGCCAAGAATCTTAAATAAATGGAATCAAAGTAAAAAAAATTTACTTATTGATGTTAGAAATTATAATGAGGCTATACAAGGTATTATAAGTGGAGCTATTCATGTGCCAGTTATAAGTATTCCTTGGCTTGATGTTCAGGATAAAGAAGTTTGTTATGTATTTTATTGTCATAGCGGTATTAGATCAGCAAATACAGCAAATATTGCGGAATAATTTCAATATAAAAACGTTTATAACTTGTCTGGGGGTGCTTGCTTGGCACCATTCTGGACTTAGCTTGGAGAGGCGATGATTAGCTTTGATTTTGAAGTAGATGCAATTGGATTGAAATGTCCAATGCCAATCCTTCGCTGCAAGAAAGGACTCAATTCAATGGAGATGAATCAAATTTTAAAAATTTCTACTACCGACAAAAATGCAGCAAGAGACCTGAAAGTATTTTGTCAACAAACTGGTCACGAATTAATTTCTTTTGAGATTGTTGGTAACGTTACTTCTTCCTATATCAGAAAAAACTAACTCTTTATTTTCTTGAATTGTGCTTGAAATTTTTCTCGGGACTGGCTAAATCTCTCAAGTCTTTCTTTTTCTTGAGAAATAACCTCTGGTGGTGCTTTTTCTATAAAACTAGCATTTCCTAATTTTGTTTCTGCTTTCTTAATTTCAATATCAAGACGAGTAATTTCTTTTTTAAGCCTACTTTTCTCCTCTTTTTTATCTATCTCTATATTCAACATTAATTTAAAATCATCGATTATTGATACTGGAGCATCTTTGTCAGGTAATTCATCCATCAGCTCAACATCAGATAGTTTAGCGAGGCCTTTTAAGTAGTCTACATAAGTGCATAGAATGTCTGGATTCCCAGACATAGCTAACGGTATTTTTACTGCTGGAGAGATATTCATCTCGCCCCTAAGACTTCTGCATTGCTCAACCATGCTCTTAAGAGTTTGCATCCACTCTATAGATGTCTCATCAATTTTTTCAATTCTTGATTCTGGGTAAGGTTCTAGCATAATTGAATCAGCTTTCTTACCTGCCATTGGGCCTAAAATTTGCCAAATTTCCTCTGTTATAAAAGGCATTAGTGGATGAGTTATCCTCAATATAGTTTCTAGAACAGAAACTAGGGTCCTGCGCGTTGCCCTTTTTTGAGCGTCATTACCATTTTGCATTTGTACTTTAGCCAACTCTAGATACCAGTCGCAATATTCATCCCAAACAAATTGATAAATTTCTTGTGCCAGTAAATCAAACCTATACTCTGAGAAATTTCTTTCAATATTAGACTCTGTTTTTTGAAGAATACTTACAATCCATTTATCAGCTTGAGAAAACTCTAGGTATCCATCCACACAGTGCCCAAAACCGTTATCTTGCTCTTCACAATTTATCAAAACAAATCGGGTTGCATTCCATAATTTATTACAAAAATTACGATATCCATCACATCTCTGTAGATCAAATTTTATATCTCTACCAGGACTTGCTAGACTTGCGAAAGTGAATCTCAGAGCATCTGTACCGTAAGAGGAAATCCCCTCAGGAAATTCTTTTTTTGTTTTATTAATAATAGACTCTTCTTGCTTAGGGTTCATTAGTCCCTTAGTTCTTTTTTTGATTAGATCATCCAGTGTAATTCCATCAATTAGGTCAATCGGATCAAGAACATTTCCTTTTGACTTACTCATTTTTTGACCATCTGCATCACGAATTAATCCATGTATATAAACATGTTTGAATGGTATTTTCTGAGTAATATGCTTAGTTAGCATAACCATTCTCGCCACCCAAAAGAAAATAATATCGAAGCCTGTAACAAGCACAGATGAGGGCAAATATAAATCTAGGGCTGGATTACTTTTTTCTGGGTATTCAGGGGTCCAGTCTAATGTTGAAAATGGCCATAGAGCTGACGAGAACCAAGTATCTAATACATCTTCGTCTCTTACTAATTCGCCTTTATAACCATCCTCTTCTGCAATTTTTTTTGCTTCCGCATAGGAGTTCGCTACATATACTTCTTTATTTGTACCGTACCAGGCTGGGATTTGATGTCCCCACCAAAGCTGCCTAGAAATACACCAATCTTGAATATTATTTAGCCATTGATTATAAGTATTAACCCAGTTTTCTGGATAAAACTTAATTTCCCCACTCTTAACAACTTCCAAGGCTTTCTCAGCAATACTTTTATTGTCACTGGTTGACTTCGTCATGGCAACGTACCATTGGTCTGTAAGCATTGGCTCAATAACTGTTCCAGTTCTGTCTCCTCTTGGAATTTTTAAGGAATGTTTTTGAGTCTTTATGAGGAGAGATTCTTTTTTTAGATCACTGATAATTTTATCTCTGGCCTTAAATCTCTCTAGCCCCTGATATAATTTTGTTCCATTCTCATTAATATTCCCATCAAGGGTTAGAATATTAATTAATGGTAGATTATGTCGTTGTCCTACCGCATAATCATTAAAGTCATGAGCTGGGGTTACTTTAACCACACCAGTTCCAAATTCTGGATCGACATATGTATCAGAAATAATTGGAATTTTTCGATTAATTAAAGGAATAAATGCATATTGTCCGATATATTTTTTATACCTCTCGTCCTCAGGGTGAACCATCAATGCCGTATCGCCCAACATTGTTTCAGGTCTTGTTGTAGCAACAGCTAAAAAGTTCTTTCCATCTTCTAGTGGATAATTAATATGCCATAAGAAGCCGCCTTCATCCTCCTGAATTACTTCTAGATCAGAAACTGCTGTTTGTAATGCAACGTCCCAATTAACTAGCCTTTTCCCCCTATAAATTAAGCCTTCCCGATAAAGCCTAACGAATACTTCGGTCACTGTATTTGATAGCCCTTCATCCATCGTGAACCTCTCTCTTGACCAATCTGGAGATGTACCTAATCGCCTCATTTGTTGTGTAATAGTTCCTCCTGAGTAAGCCTTCCAATTCCAGACTTTCTCAATAAACTTTTCCCTACCCAGCCCATGTCTCGTTATTTTTTGTTGATCAAGCTGTCTTTCTACAACAATTTGTGTTGCTATACCTGCATGATCAGTCCCTGGCTGCCATAGCGTGTTATCGCCCTTCATACGGTGATATCGCGTTAGCGCGTCCATTAGGGTCTGATTAAAACCATGACCCATATGTAGAGTCCCTGTAACATTAGGGGGAGGAAGAAGGATAGAAAAGGAATGTGGATTATTTAAATCTTCCCCTAATTTATAATATCCTTTGGATTCCCAGAATTCATACCATTTTTTTTCAATGTCAGATGGGTTAAACGATTTAGATAATTCTTTATTCATTGGAGTGTATTTTAATATTTTAGCTAATCTTATCACGCGGAGTCACTGGATAAATTAAATCTACTTATTTGAGCAGACCTTACAGTGTGGGTCTTTCGGTACTTTTAAAGTTTTCCAGTTCATATCCTTGGACTCTAAGATAAGCAATCTGCCCATTAGTGACTTTCCAATCCCTAACAATATCTTCATAGCCTCGGCTGCTTGAGTGCATCCAATGATTCCAACAATAGGGGAAAATACACCATGATCCGAACATCGTAATTCTTCGTCCTTACCTGTATCTGGAAATAAGCATTGGTAGCAAGGAGTGTCGTTATTTCTAAAATCAAATACACTAACCTGCCCATCGAATCCTATTGCTGCTCCTGATACAAGTGGCTTCTTCAAATCATAAGCAATCTGATTTAATGAGTATCGAGTTAAAAAGTTATCAGAACAATCTATAATAACATCTACTTCATTGGCTAATTTCTTCATTTGCTCTATATCAAGCCTCTCTTTTACTCCAAAAACTTTAACTTCTGGATTGATAAGTTCAAGTGTAGATTTTGCTGACACTGCTTTATTAATGCCAATAGATTTATCCGTATGTAAAATTTGTCTTTGAAGATTACTTAAATCCACATTATCAAAATCACATATTGTTATTTTCCCAATACCCGATGCTACAAGATATATTGAAGCTGCTGAGCCTAAACCACCGGCCCCAACAATCAATATGTGCCCATTCAAAATATTTAATTGTCCTTCAAACTCTATCTCAGGCAATAAAATATGTCGGCTATATCTAATTAATTGATTATCAATCATATGATTAACTTTAATTTAAAATAAAAGGTTATGATGCAATTATAGTTTATTGGTTAAGGTGATACATATTAAAAATATTTCTTGTTTAATGCTCATTTTCTTTGTGTTAGAAGTTCACTCTGCCCCAAAAAAGTTTTTTACTACGTCATCTTTTGATGCTTACCTTTACTTAGATTCTGTAAAGAATGTAAAATATGAAATTACGGCTTTTATAACTTTTAATATCAAGAATAGTTCATTAATATCTAAACCTAAATTTTACTCTCAACTTATCTCTTATGAATGCGGGCAAATTAACCCAACAATTATTGAGGAACTTCTTGCAGAGAAGCCTTACGGAAAAGGTGAAAAAGTTAAAGATATAAAAGAACTTAAGAAGGCTCAAAAGTTAGTTCGCTCTTCATATCCAGCATTATTTAAAGAAACTTGTATTTAAATAATCATTAAGTTCCACCCTCGTAAATTATTGTCCAATCAGAATCTACCTTGCTCCATATCTGTTGTTTGGTCATCTCATTTTTTAATAAATTACTACTGTATTTCTGGGTAAATTTAACCAACATTAGCTCTTCATCATTTCTTGGGTATTCAAAAATTGAGATATCTTCAATCTTGATTTGTAGGTCTTGTGTTCTTTGAAATACATTTTTTTTATGAACCGTCCATTTTGAATAACTGTCTCCATTATATTTAGCCACCTCCGAATAATAACCTAAGTAACTATCAAAGTTTTTTTCTTCCCAGCTACTTCTCCAGCCTTGGATTTTACTAAGAATATCAATCTTAGCAATATTTATGTCTAGGTCTTCACGTTTGCTAATGTTATTTAAACCAGCGTCGGAAATAATTACAGGGGTACCTGATTCATTAAGTATATAAGCTAACTCATTAATATTATCATTGCTTAAAACTATACAACCATCACTTGATTGAGGTGGTCTAGAATAAGTTGAGCTTGGAGTTCCATGAATCCAAATCCCAGATCCAGTAAAGCTATTGAGCTTGTCATATGCATTAGGAAAATTTAGTGAATATGCTCCGATTCCATAGAGGTCTGGAAGTTTTGAGGTAATTTTTTTTTCTATAAAATAAGTACCAATTGGAGTTTTTTTATCCCCCTCAAATTTCTTACCATACCCTTTTTTTCCTACAGATATATAATGGTCCGATATATACTCTAGCCTGCCCTCATTGTTTCTAAAGGCAAATAATCTTGAGCTTTTAACATCTACAAAAATTAAATATTTTATACTTTTTGTTAATAATACTTTTATTTTAGACTGTATTAGATTTTTATCGAGGCTATTAAAACTCTCTACCCTTCTAGATAATTCTAGCTTTAAATCTGAGATTTTCTCCTCGTACTGCTTATATGTGTCTGCACTTACCTGATCATAATTATTACTTTGTATCAGAAGCAGGTCACCGTGAATCATATGTGCTAGTTTAAAATTTGGATTTATATTAATAAGACTCTTAACAGATGAAAGAGCTGCTTCAATTTTTCCTTCTGAAATCTTATTTGCAGTCTCAACTAATAATTGTTCTGTTTTTCTTATTTTTTGGTTAGGATTTAATTTTTCGAGTGAAAACGAATTACTTATTAATAAAATATTTAACACTACTATGGATTTAAAAAAATTTATCATCGCTTCTTATTCTTAATTCTTAGTATTCTCTTCAATTATTTTATACTTTCCTCTCTCATCAATAATAATTAATGTTTTCTGTTCCTTGTCACTATAGTTTCCAGAATTATATGCCTGACTCATATTGATGAACCAAAATCCATCATTAAAATTATATTTAATGTTACTTAACTCAATATAGATACTTTTCTTATTTACAATTTTCTTGGTTCTTGTTTTCTTCCATTGATCATAATTTAGACCGCTTTTAACTTTGAAGTATTTAGAATATGATGAAAAATAATTTACTAAATCTTTATTTTCCCATGATAATTTCCAGCTTTCAAGAAATAATGCAAGGTCTGCTATTTCCTGCTCTCTCGATTTATTATCAAGCTTTGCATTAGGAATATCTAAAGAATTTTGCTGCATATTTGGGCTATAGCTAAACAATTCATTAATTAACTGTAATTTATTATTTGCTACAGGACTTTTATCTAATTCGAATGCTTTTCTGTAAGCATCTGATGCCATTCGAGTATATACATCGCCTAGGTTAATATGAGCAACTGAATAACTCTTATTAGTTTTTAAGGCCTTTTGGAGTATTTCTTTTGCTTCCACTAACTTATTTTCCTCTGCATAAAGTACAGCAAGATTATTATAGGGTTCTGGTAAATTTGGAAATTTTTCGATTAAATTAATATAGGTTTTAATTGCTTGTTCTTTTTTTTCTAGTTTTGTTTCTGTCACAGCTTTTAAAAATAGTAGGTTATGGCTATTCGAGTCGCTTTCTAATAAACGATTAATTTCTATTATTGCTGCATCTGGTGATGATATTACAAGAGATTTTATCCTATTTAAATCTTCTGCTATTGAAAATTGAATGTTCAATATTGGTAAGATAACTATAAGAAATTTAAATATTTTTTTCAAACTTACTTCCTTTGCCTATACTTTTGTCCAATTTATGATTATACATAAATGGGGTGGCTGATGGGGCTCGAACCCACGACAACTGGAATCACAATCCAGGGCTCTACCAACTGAGCTACAGCCACCACAAACTTGGCCTGCCCGACAGGAATCGAACCTGTAACCCCCAGCTTAGAAGGCTGGTGCTCTATCCGATTGAGCTACGGGCAGATAACTTACTAAATAAGGCAATTTTAACTTTATCAACTAGGTTTCTATTTTATTGCAATTAATAATGGTCGGGGTGGAGAGATTCGAACTCCCGACATCCTGCTCCCAAAGCAGGCGCGCTACCAGGCTACGCTACACCCCGAACGCGCAAATATAGCCTAA
>Ga0209710_1000092_pt1 | contig 101222 bp, 88 predicted proteins | sample ArcticOcean_MG_C_5_FD_187436 | JGI IMG/M metagenome (GOLD analysis project Ga0209710, IMG submission 187436) | Marine microbial communities from western Arctic Ocean - ArcticOcean_MG_CB4_138 (SPAdes) (version 2) | ecosystem: Environmental > Aquatic > Marine > Oceanic | place: Arctic Ocean...
AAACCCTAAACCCTAAACCCTAAACCCTAAACCCTAAACCCTAAACCCTAAACCCTAAACCCTAAACCCTAAACCCTAAACCCTAAACCCTAAACCCTAAACCCTAAACCCTAAACCCTAAACCCTGAACCCTGAACCCTGAACCCTGAACCCTGAACCCTGAACCCTGAACCCTGAACCCTGAACCCTGAACCCTGAACCCTGAACCCTGTTTTCTGTCGTGGCTTCCAAGAAAAGCGTTTTGTCGGTTCTGACGAAAAGCCACGACACGAAAGAAGGTCGTCGCGACGCAAACAAGCACACTTGATATTCACGCAGAGCACGATGCAAGCTTTACATTTCCCATCCGTCGTAACCGCCGCACGTCCCGAAACGCCGGCTGGCTGCCTCACGCTTCGTCGAACGCGCGCGCGTGCGTTTTCGTTCACCCGCGTAAACGCCGCGAACGAAGGCTCTGGAAACGAAACGAAGTCGCTCGTTCGCGACGTCTCCTGCATGAAAGAGCTTCAAGACCTCATCGCGTCCACCAGGATCGAGGACCGCATCGCGGTACTCGAAGTGCGCCGCAAAAAGGCGAGCCCAGCAGTTGAGGCGTTCGAAGAGTCCTTCGCCACAATGGCGACCGAATTCGAAGAGAAAGCGGTGTTTGCTTGTCTCCTCCTCGACATGTCCGCCGAAACGAAATTCGCCGCGAAGTCCTTGTCAGTCGAAGAGGTTCCCGAATTCTTCATCTACCAGAACGGCGAAATCATAAACGAGCTCGCGAGCGGGACCTCTTACGAGGGCCTGCACCACGCCGTGGCGCGGAGCCTCGGACAGGATGATGCGGTCGGGTAGATAAAAAGCGCGCGCGCGACGAAAGCCGCAGCCGGCGACGAGAAAATGAAAAGACATCGAAAAAACAACCGAGCAGCGAGAAAGTCGCGCCAAGACTCTGACGTAAAGAGATCCTTGATTGTGACGTGTGCGCTTACCTCTTTTGAAACAGACATACTAAGACACGTTTATCTACGCTATTCGTTAGTTTTTTCCTCCCCTTTTATTTGTTTCCTCGAAGTACGTTCCGTGCGCCACATCCATCGCCGGAAAGGGAAAGGCGTAGTTGACGTTGAATTTCGCGTGGTGCGCGTCGTGGAAGTTCGTGGCGTATAAATGACTCGCCGACCGCGATTTACCACCACTGAACGGTACCTTCAGGGTGAGCAGTATGCCGCAATGGTCAAGCACGCCACAAGTGCCCATGAGCGCCATGTACGCTAAGAACGAAATCGTCGTTGCTGATACAAACACGCCGGTTCCGTACAAAATCACGTAGTACCCAAACGCTTCGCACGGGTGAATGAACAAATCGTCCCACACCACGGGACTGTTATAGTGATGGTGAAGCTTATGCAGTTGCTTGTACACCGCGGGAACGTGCATGACTCGGTGCCAGTAGTACTCCAACACGGATTGAACAGCTATCAACTTGGCTAAACCGAAACCCGTTTCCAAAAAAATACCACCTTGACTCAAATTCGTTAACCCGCGAATGTACGCCTCGCACGTCGCCCCCGCGAACAACGCGCTTACTAGTAAGTTCACGGTGGCGTACGTACTGTGCAGCCGGTGTCGTCCGCGTCGGGGGGTAACAGACCAAAGGTCACGAACGGGAAGACCCCAGTCGTACCCGCCGGTGTTCGTAGAAGCGTGACACGAACGTGTCTCATTCGAAGGCTGGATTCGCCATTTTCGTCGTTCCGTCCACCGTCGGTAAAAAAATACGTACTCCAGAACGGTGGAAAGCGCGACGTACCCACACAGTTGCGCGAAGAAGGTCCACACGGACCAGGCGTGCGGTGTCGCCGACCAAGACGCGAGCGGTGGCATCGTGTGAGTCGTGGAGCGCCGAAGCGCCTCGACGACTGACGTTATCACATTCCAGTGAAAACCAAACTCCCGAAGCGATTGGAACGATTTTTTTTTCAGTTTCAGGCACCGAAAGTTGACATCTTGACAACGAAAGCGCCTGAGCGCCGTGAAACACCGCAGTGATTGGGCGCACGCCTGAAGTGAGATTCGCGCGCATGGCGAAAAAGGACGATGCCGGGACACGTTTCTCCCCGCACGGCGCATCTTCAGCCGACCCGAGCGACCCGCCTGACGTGAAGAAGACTGATTTCGCCGAAATGCCATTGTCCAGCAAATCGTTCGAGGCGCTTCGCGGGGCGAAAAGCTCAGCGGAGTACGAGCGCGCGAAACGTCCGTATGCACCGTTACCAAAGGGAGAATCCGCACCGACCATGGCTCAGCTTTGGGCGTATGCGAATAGGAGGTACGGGCGGTTTCAGGGGTACGCATGGGGAGGGGTGGTCGCAGTTGCCTTTGTAGCTTGGGGTGCTTCGCAAATCGCGGGGAAGCCGCCCGAGAAGAAGCGCGCGACGATGCGTAAATGATTGTATGACTAGTGTTTGACAAAAGACTACTACTAGAGACTATTGAATAGGAATGCCTAGCTAGCTACTGTACACGATTCGTCACCGCGCGCACATCGGTCGTGGTACGATGAGTCTCGGTCGCGTTTGCCGAGGCTGTGCGGCGGAAACATTCGCGCGCATCGTCCGCGCCGCAGAACCAATTTCTGTTCCCATCCCCGCAGTTTTTCCAAACTGTGACCGAAACGCATCCTCCTTGCCTTCCGCCTTCGCTTCCAGAAACGCTAACCGCGCGCGTAACCTTTCCAGTTCATCCGTCATCGCGCGTCGCGCGTTCACGCTTGACGACGCATCCGTCGCGTTTCTCACCGTGTCCGCCCTCGACGACGAAACCGTGGAGGACGACGACGATTCTCCGTCGGAGTCTTCGTTTTCGAAGCGCACGCCGTGTGGTAGTTCGGGATACTCGTCGGGAATGATATCGGGAGCGAGATACCGAGCCTCCGCGGTGCGTCGACTCGGGTCTTCATCGGCCAACCCTAACCACCCCGCTAACGTTTCCTCGAATTTGTAAAGAGTTTCGTCCCACGAAACTTCGGCAGGGGCTTCGGAAACCGCAGGCTCACCTCCTGTGCCTGGAAACGCGGTGTCGTACGCGGGGTTCCCCTCGCCGGAGGGCGCCACGAATAAGGCCTCGCATTGGTACTGCTCCACGTTGAACCGCATCGCGATGTGCATTCCGATTACACGAGGAGCGGAGGCGAGCCGCTTGCCGTCAGGATGTGTGTGCAAAAACATGCAATCGCTGCCCGCGGGCATGGTCAGCATACCCTCCGCGCTCGGTCCTCGCGCTCCGGTGGCGAGGCGGGGGGCGTAGCGCACCAGCCACGCCGACCCCGGCGTCGATGGGGTCGACATCCTTGCCGCGCGAGGGTGTTGTGGCCAGTGTCCCGAAATGCCGAAAACGATTCGCGAAACCAAAAATCGGGCGGAGCCGCGGCCTCCCGACTTTTCGGCATTCCGCACCGAATGTCTCCTCCACTTCCGAGGGCGCGGGTATGCGTTCGTCTCCCGCGAGGCGCGGGTCAGGGTTTGGCGGACCGCTGGATGATCCGCACCCCGCGTACGACCACGCCGGGAAGCCGCTGCACGCGGTAGGCAAAGAGCGTCGATGGTACGTGCGGTTGCCAATCATCGTTCGACTTCCCGAATTCGGGGCCCGACACCCCGATCTTCGCATTCGTTGGGGAGCCACCAACCTTCTGGACGATGTACTGACAGCACACCTCCCACCACTCTCTCAACATGTACGCCTTCCTGCTTTAGGCCACCGATTTTGGTGTTTCTCGCGACGCTTCCCGCGGCGCTGGCGCTCCTCGCACTTTTGCTCCAAGTTCGGGATAACGGAATCGCGCGGCACCGGCTTGTTCCGCGCGCGCTCGCGGCGCGCGGCGCGACCGACTGGCGCGGTCGCGTGGGGGACGATGACTTAGGCTTGGGTAACACAGGCGGGCATTTCGATGTCGGGGGTGCGACTGTGCGAAGTAGTGCTGAGGGCGCTCGAGCGGCGTTTGACAACGTCGGGGACTCGCCGCCCGACGCCAAGTATCACAACCTGGCGTTGACGCGCGAAGGCCTTTTGAACACGGCGGGCGGCGTGGGGAAGGACGCGGAGGATTTACGCGTGATGATCTCCACGACGACCGCGGATACCCTGGGGAAGATTCTGGACTGGGTGGAGTACCACAAACTTATCGGGGTTGACGATTTCTTTGTTTTCGTGGAAGGGAAGGCGGCGGCGCCGGAGGTTGTCGCCGCGTTGCGAAAAACGCGCGGCGTGAAGGTTTACGAACCAAGCGCCGACCTCGACGCGCGGCGGAAAAAGTCGCGAATATGGAGCGAAACCTGGCTCGGGAAGTTTTTCGACAAGCCCTGTAACAACGAGCTGTTCGTGCGCCAGTCTTTGAACATGGAAATCGCGATTCAACAAGCGCGGGTGGACAAAATCGACTGGCACGTGCACATCGACACGGACGAGTTGTTACACCCCGCCGGCGAAGCCTCGTACAGCGTGAAGTCGGTTTTCGCGTCCCTACCACCCGACGTCGATTTGTTGGTGTTCCCGAACTACGAAGCGTGTCCTGAAACCGACACCGTCACGGATCCGTTCACCGAGGTGACGTTGTTCAAAAGGAACTTCGACCACGTGGTGCGTAAACACTACATGGAGAGTTACAAGTTAGTAACCGGAGCAAACCCCAACTACTTCCTTACCTACGGCAACGGGAAAAGCGCGGCGCGCGTGCAAGATGGCCTACGCCCGAACGGCGCGCACAGGTTCCACAACTACCGCAAAACCCCCGTGGAAGTTAAAGCCAGTGAGGCCGCAGTGTTGCACTTCACGTACACCACGTTTGACGATATACTCGCACGGAAAAACCGGTGTGACTGTCCCAAAGACGAAGCGAGTTTGAAACAGTGCTTCATCCTCGAGTTTGACCGGGTTTTGTACACCAAGTGGGACGAGCTGGACGAAACCGAGATGCGCGTGCTGTACAACGAACGCGTGGTGTACCACGACGAGAAACTGAAGCAGCACATCTTAGCGAACGGGCTGTTCTCGCGGATGTACACGCCGCAGGTTTTGGTCAAGGGGGTTCGAGCGGCGAGAGCGGAGCGAGCGATGAACGCGCTCGGGCGGGGGGGGGAGGCCGGCGGCGCGGTTGGCGCGTCGCGGTCGGCAGGCGCGTCGCGAGGGAACGACGACGGGGAGAATGAGAAAGACGAATTCGTAGTGAAAATGGCATCGCGACGGACATAGTGTGAATGAGTTTAACGATATATGTAGTTTGTTTCGATCGTTTACACCTCATCAACCCGTGGGAGACGCGACGAACGGTCAACTTTTGTTTTTTTTCGACCCCGGACGTTTTTTACCCCCCCCCCCCCTGTTGTTCCCTTGTTGGTTTACATCCCGGAAGTTGCTCATCGTCGCGCCTGTTATGTCCAGCCCGATGCGCCCCTGCATGGTAACGCCTTGCGTTGTTTTCCCCGGATTTGGCATGGGTAAGGCGCGCGTTTTTTTTGCTTTCCTCCGCCCGCCCGAAACCGTATCCCCCGCGGTTTCCCGCTTCACGTACAACGCCCCAACCGCCATCCCGAGTTTATCCCCGCACCTGCGACAAAACCGGGCGTCGGTTTCGTGAATCTGCAGCCCGCACGTGTCGCACTCCCTGCCGTCCCATACCTTGCCGCGCATCGCCACGGTTTGGCTCTGCGCGTCTAGAATCGCCAAATCTGCGCCGTCCTCGGCGACGACGCGCAGCGTCTCCAACGGCGTCTCGAGCGCCGGTTCCGATGCTCCTCGGATGCCAGCTGCGTTCGGGTTTTCGCCCGTTCTTTTTGATGGTATTTTTCGCGCCGGGGGCAGCTGGTTGATTTGAATCGGCGGCACGAACGCCCCGAACGGCGTTCCTATTCCCCCGCCCTGGAACGCCATCTGCCGGCGCGCGCCGACTTCTTCGAAATCCCCCGATCGAAGTGGCTCGTTTTCGTCGTACGAATCGTCCTCGCCCATCTCCTCGTCGTACCGCCGCATCATATCCTGCGTCGACGCCACCGTGGCGAGCTTGGCGAGCTGCCCTGGGACCACAATGAGCGCCACGGCGATGGATAATACCGTGGCGACACGTCCCCCCGCGGTGACGACTTCAAACGGCTGGCCGATACCGGTCAGGGTTAAAATCGCCCAGTACAGCGTATCGTTCAGGTTGTTCACGTTCGGGTTCACGGTGTACTCCAGGTCGTAAATCACGCCCGCGGCGATTATGAAGATGCACACGAACTCGAACCCGATTCCCACGAGTTGGATGCTCATTGAGTCGGACCGTACCAACCCGAACAGCACGGAATCGGGCGAGCGGTCCAACAAGCGTAGCAAACGCAGCACGCGCAGTAACCGCAGGAACCGAAACACGGGTGAGCCGCGGTACACGATGTCGAAGAAGCTCAAAATAGGCGGTATCGTGGCCAGGAAGTCAACCGCAGTGACTGGGTTGGTCCAGAAGTCTTTTTTGAACTCAAACGCCCAGGCGCGCAAGCAAAACTCAAAGAAGAACAGTAAGTTGTACGCGTCTTCGATATCCTCCAGCGCGTTCATCGAAATCAGTCCCGTGTACCACGAAATGTCGTCCCGGTAAAGCACGTCCCACCCCCCGAACGATGACATGTTGTACGACTCTAACAAGAACGTCCCGAACACGATCCCGGATGAAATAACAGCCCAGTACCCGTCGGAATCGATTCGTTTCAGCGCGTACCGGATACGCTGCCGCGCAGTTGGCGCGTTTGTGCCATCCTCCGCGACCGTAAGATCGGTCGGTTCCTCAGGGTCCGGGTTTTCGTTGTCGCTGTTGTTGTTTTTGTCATCGTCGCCTCCTAACACCCCACCCACGTCTCGTCGCACGTCCCGTGCCCGTGTTTTGGAAGCCGGACCCAAACGTCGACAAGCGCCCAGGAAAACACGCGCATCGCCGATTCTGTCGTGCGACGCGAGACGGACGTTGCGCACGCGTCGGGTGTCGTTCAGTGACGTGCCGCGTGTCGCCGTTGGTGCTGGGGGCACACGTCGCCGCGCGTTACCCGTGTACGGCGACGCACGGCACGTCCCCGCGGTCGCGGGGGTCATCGCCACGAGCGCCACCATCGGCGCCGACTGTCAAGCCTCGAACGCAGACCGAGACAGAGGATGGAAAATCGGCACGGAGAACAGATGCGCGCGGAACACCGACCGTCGACAGGACGGGGCGCCGGCGACCGGGGGCACGCTCGGGTTGACACTCACGAGGCGATAAGCCCGGGATACGCAGGTGCTCGCGGTTCGAGGAGGCCCTCGCGTCGCGCAGGTCCCTTTAACGCAGGGTTGATTTCACGCGAGACGTGGCCGAAGTGACGTGTCAAGAATGAACGGACAGCAAAAACAAGTTTCAACGTTGCCCGGCTCGATCGGAATCAGGTTTCAACTGTTTTCAAGGCAAACGTTTCACCGATGTTCAGGGTCGGTTTTTTTTAGCATTTCTTTTTTCGCACCACCAGCCACATCACGTCGTACCGCCCAAGCGGCGAGCGCGAGGAAGAGACAAGAAAAGGGTTCCTGGACGACGCTTTGTGCTTTAAAAAAAGAGTTTTTATGTTTATTGAAAGACAGAGCACCGAAAGGACAAACCCTCACATCGGCGCGGCGCGGGGAGAAACAAATACGTCGCGCGGGGATCTCCCTCGAAAAGTTCCCGGCGACGGGCGAAAGAAACGAACCGTTCCGTTTTTGTCACCGAAACGAAATTAGGCGCCGCACATCACGCAGTCGTCTTTGTTTTCGATGGAGCACGCGAGCTTGGCGGCCATGAGCGCCTCTTCCTCCATATCAGGGTCCATCGCGGCTTTCTTCTTGGCGTCCGCCACGACGGGGGCGTTTTCCTTGTCCTGCGCCAGCGCCTTCGCCGCCGCTTTCTTCGCCGCTTCCTTCGTGGGGTCCACAGTGAACTTCACCGCGTCCGCCGCGGCGCGCGAGCGCAGGTAGTACATCCCCGTCTTCAGCCCCTTCTTCCAGGCGTAGAAGTGCAGGGACGTGAGCTTCCCCGCGTTCGCGTCCGACATGTGCACGTTGAAGGACTGGCTTTGGTCGATGAACGCGCCTCGGTCGGCGGCCATGTCCACAAGCACGCGCTGCTTGATTTCCCACACGGTTTTGTAAATCGCCTTGAGTTCCTCGGGGATGTCCAGGCCTTGCACGCTGCCGTTGTTGGAGATGAGGTCGTTCTTGAGTGAGGGGTCCCACAACCCTAGTTCCGTCAAATCCGAAAGAAGGTGGTTGTTCACCACGGTGAACTCTCCGGAAAGCACCCGTCTGGCGTAGATGTTGCTGGTGTAGGGTTCGAAGCACTCGTTGTTGCCCAGGATTTGCGACGTCGACGCGGTGGGCATGGGAGCCACGAGAAGCGAGTTCCGCACGCCGCTCGCCGCGATCTTTGAGCGCAGACCGACCCAGTCGTGCCTGTCCCCGCCGGGCATCACCGTGACGCCCCACATTTCAGGCTGCAGGATGCCCTTGGAAACAGGCGACCCGGCGTACGTTTCGTACGTCCCGTCCACCACCGCTATGGCGTTGGATTCCGTCAGCGCGGCGAAGTAGATCGTTTCGAAAATCTCCGCGTTGAGTTTCTGCGCTTCGGGGGAATCGAAGGCCAGGCCGAGCAGGATGAACACATCCGCGAGGCCCTGGACGCCGAGGCCGATGGGGCGGTGCCGCATGTTCGAACGCCGCGCGGTCTCCACTGGGTAGTAGTTCACGTCGATGATCCTGTTCAGGTTGCGCGTTACCTTGCGCGTGATCTCGGCGAGCTTGGCGTGGTCAAAGTGCCTTTGCTTGGCGCCCAGGGAGCCGCGGAGCTTCTTGGTCTCCGTCTTACCGGTGGGGGACGCGGGGTTGGCTTCGATGACGAACCGGGGGAGCGCGATGGACGCGAGGTTGCACACCGCGGTTTCCTCCGGGGACGTGAACTCGATGATCTCCGTGCACAGGTTCGACGACCGAATCGTACCCAGGTTCTGCTGGTTGGATTTGCGGTTGCACGCGTCTTTGAACAGCATGTAGGGGTTGCCGGTTTCTACTTGCGATTCGAGAATCGCAAACCAAAGGAGCTGCGCCTTGATGGTCTTCTTGCCTTTGCCCGCTTTTTCGTACGCCGTGTACTTCTCTTCGAACGCCTCACCCCAGCAATCCGCGAGCCCGGGGCACTCGTTCGGGCACATCAGCGTCCATTCGCCGTTTGACTCCACCCTCTGCATGAACAGGTCGTTGGTCCACAGGCCGTAGAAAAGGTCGCGCGCGCGCGCTTCTTCCTTGCCGTGGTTCTTCCTCAAATCGAGCCAGTCGAAGATGTCGCTGTGCCACGGTTCAAGGTAGATCGCAAACGCGCCCTTGCGCTTGCCCCCGCCTTGGTCCACGTACCGCGCGGTGTCGTTGAACACGCGCAGCATGGGGACGATGCCGTTTGAGGTGCCGTTTGTGCCGCGGATGTACGACGCGGTGCCTCGGATGTCGTGGATGGACAGACCGATACCGCCGGCGGACTTTGAGATGCACGCGCACTCCTTCAGGGTGTCGTAGATACCCTCGATGGAGTCCTCCTTCATGGCGATCAGGAAGCACGACGAGAGCTGCGGGCGGGGCGTACCGCTGTTGAACAGCGTGGGCGACGCGTGCGTCATCCAGCGCTCGCTGAGCATGTGGTACGTATCGATGGCGTTCTCCACATCCTTGTGGATGCCGATGGAGACGCGCATGAGCAGGTGCTGGGGCCGTTCCACGATTTTGCCGTCAAGGCGCAGCAGGTACGACCTCTCCAGGGTTTTGTACCCGAAGTAGTCGTAATCGAAGTCGCGGTCGTACACAATCTCGGAGTCGAAGCGCTCCGCGTTGGCTTGGATGATCTCATGCACGTCATCCGCGAGAAGCGGGGACCACTTGCCGTTGCGCTCGTTGACGTGCTCGTACATCTTCTTCATGCTGTGGGGGGGTGTTGGGGGGATAGGAGGTCAGCGAATTGTGAGAGGAATTGTGTAGAGACACGGTTTTACCATCAGCCGCGAAACGAGTCATAACAGGTGTGTTTTTTCAAAAAAGGAAAACGCCGATGGCACAGACACGAAAATAATTCCCGCGAACGTTTGGCGGAAACGCGCGCTACCACGATGTGTGGTCGGAAACGCGTCGTCCTGGTCGGGCCGAGTGACGTACGTCAAGGAGAATGACTTCTCGGTGTTCTTGTGCAGGTTGGAGACCGCGATGCGGGCGGCGAGCTGCGGTGGGTAGAGGGGTTGGGAGGTCAGGGGAGGTGTCGAGTGGGAAGGAAACGTTGGACTTTTCGAAAAAAAACTGTTGTTGTCGTCGTCATCGCGTTTTTTTTCTTACCTGCGCGTAGTCGGGGTGCTTGCTCGTCATGCTCGCGGCCGTTTCCGCGGCGAGCTCATCCAGCTCAGAGGTGGTCACGCCCTTGTACACTCCGACGGCAACTTTCTGAGCGACCAGGACTGAAGGAGAGAAGAAGAAGAAGGAGAAGAAGGAGAAGAAAGGTGGTGTATTTCGAAAAGATGATGTTTTGGCCAAGTGGACGGAAACGGTCGGTCAGCGAGTGTGGTTGGCGTGGAGGGGTGGGAAAACGAGCGCGCGAAGAATGGCGACATCACCCGAAGGTCGACGGTGCGTTGTCAAGGCGTCGGAGGGGTCGCGCGAGATGCACGGGGACAGCGAGCCGAGATGCCGGCTTTTATTTTGAAAAGAGATCTCTTCGTGGGGGCTTGCGCGTTCCTCGCCGCCTTCGGCGCGTTGGACGTGGACGTACCTGGATCACAGTGCTCGGCGTTGAGTCCGTAGCTGAGCTTGTTAATACGCGCAGTAATCTTGTCGAAAGCGACGGGCTCCTCGCGCCCATCGCGCTTGATGACGAACATTGCAACCATGGTGCGAGTGGTTCTGCCTTCGCATCGAAAGAAAGAAGCAAGCTCCAATAATTTGAAAAATCAAGAGTGAGACAGACCAACCAGCCATCGATATTGGACCGAATGCTGGAGTTTCAAAGGTAGAACGTGTTGAGCGCAACGTTCGATCGCCAACATCGTTAGTTTGCTTTCGAGCTTGATCGCGAATCGAGGTTTGTGCACGATTTCGAGGGCGTGTCGAAAAAAGACGTTTCAGGTTCTCTTTTACAATCAGCGCGGTTCATTGTACATTGCGCGCTCGTCTCTACTCGCTCATATCTACACGTACGCGTCTCGGGTCGCGCGCGCAGTTCGCTTCCACCCGGTTTGAAAACAACACACGCCGGCGTTTCCGTCGTCACACCGTGCTGGCCTTCCTGAGAAGCTGAACAATCGCTGCGTGGCCCATTCCAGCGGCCATAAACAGCGGCGTCCAGCCGTTATCCGCCGCCTGGTTGACGTCCGCGCCCGCCTCGATGAGGATCCGCACTAGAGCCTCGTTGCCCTTTTGAGAGGCCATGAACAGTGGCGTCACGCCGATATCTATCGCCTTGTTGACGTCCGCGCCCGCTTCGATGAGGATCCGCACTACCGTCTCGTGGCCCTTTTCAACTGTGATGTACACCGGCGTCCCGCCGTTTTCCTCCACCTTGTTGACGTCCGCGCCAGCCACAATGAGGATCCGCACTACCGCCTCGTGGCCCTCGTAAGCGGCGATGTACAGCGGCGTCACGCAGTGATCCTCCGTCGTGTCGATGTCCGCTTCGATCAGCGTCCGCACCACCGCCTCGTGGCCATTTCGAGCGGAGATGAACAACGGCGTCGCGCCGATATCTATCGCCTCGTCGATGTCTGCGCCCGCTTCGATCAGCACCCGTACCACCGCCTCTTGGCCCCGGCAAGCAGCGATGGACAACGATGTTGAGCCGTCATCCTCTGCCTTGCTGATATCCGCAATCGCCTCGATCAGCGCCCGCACCACCGCCTCGTGGCCGTTTTGAGCGGCGATTATCAACGGCGTCGCGCCAGTATCCTCCGCCCTGTTGACGTCCGAGCCCGCTTCGATCAGCGCCCGCACCATCACCTCGTGGCCGTTTTGAGCGCCGACGTACAGCTCCTTCTCGTCCCTCGGACAGCCGTTTGCGTGCGCCCACTTCAGCAACTCGAGATGCCCTCCCATCGCCGCCTCCGCGCACGTTTTTGCGTTCCACGGGCAGCCGTTCGCGCGCGCCAATTGCAGCGCCTCGAGGTTCCCGCAAACCGCCGTCCCCGCTCACGTATTCTCGTCCCACGGGCAGCCGTTCGCGTGCAACTACTGCAGTACCATGAGCTGCCCGCCCTGCGCCGCCGCGTGACACGTGCCTATGTCCCACGGCCAGCCGTCCGCGCGCAACGCCTTCAACTCTTCGAGCTGTCCGCTTCTGGCCGCTGCCCCGCAAAGGAGTTCTCGACGCGACAGCCGACCTTGCCGTTGCCGGCGCTGCACCGCGCTTAAACATCCGAGCTCCACGGCAAGCTTTTCATCAAGCTCCTTAAACCGAAGCCCCGTATCCGCCACCGCGTCGCGCATCGCGCGGCTCACCGCTGGAAGCCGTGCGAGATCGGCGGGGACGTCGTAATGCTCGGATCTGAGAATGCGCGCGACGACGAGGTGGTCGGGAAGGCGGGGGATGGCCTCGCCCGCATGAGTATCGCGCTCGCGCTTTCCCTTTAACACGCGGATTATCAAACCGCGCACAGCCTCGGGAAACATCGTGACACGTGTTGGTGTCGTGTGCGTGTGGCGCGCGTCGTAGTGGCTCGCGTTACAGCGGGTAAACCAAGAAAGGCTGAAAAGTGCTTGACCTAAAAACATTATCAAGTTCTCGATAATTGCACTAGACCCAAAACACAATCCTCGCGCACGCGCCGCGGTCTGGCCAAGACCGGCGTGCTCGCCCGGCGTCATGGACGAGGAGTTTCTCAATGACTTCGTGGGTTTGAAGACGGACTCTGTGGACGGTTCGATACCGTCGGCGCTGAAGAAGACGAGCGTGGGTGAGGGGAAGCCCGCGGCACAAAAAATCGGTGAATCGGGCGCTGTCGCCGCTCGTGTTGGGTCGTCGCAACGCGGGGGTTCCCCGGGGGTCACGGCGGCCACCAAAGGGGACATCACCGCCGCTGATGCCGTCGCGTCGGGTGGGCTCAAGTCTTTACTCCAGGGCGACGCCGCGGCGGGTGTCGCAAGCGACGACGATTCCAGCCCCGCACACATCGCGGCGTTGGAACGCGACCGCGCGACGACGTCGACGGCGAAACACGGGTCATCAGGTAAATCCCCTAATAAGAAATCCGGTCCACCCGGGTCGGTTGGTGCTGATACCAGGGACGACGGTGTTGTGATGCCATCCGTGGAACGGCGTAAATCGTGGGGCGAGCTGTTCATGCCTGGTTTGGGTAAAAAAGAGCAAAGCGCGGCGCCGGGACCGTCCGCCTCGCCGGTCAAAACAAGAGCGCCCGAGCCAATTCCAAATCGTCCTCAAAGCGCGAACTCATCCGGGTCTGGAAAATCGACCAACGGTGACGGTGACGAGCCTGAATCTCCAGGCTTGTCCACGTCCGCGCCGACGATTGGTTCGTTTTTGGACGACGGCGGGACCGACGGCGGGGACGACGACGGGAAAGGCGCGTCGGAGCCGTCGCCCGAGACAGGCAAAAAAACAAAAAAACAGAAAGAAGAGAAAACCCCCTCCCCTTCCCCGTCCCGATATCTGGACCACGGCAACTTCTCGTTACCCCCGAAATCAGGCGATGCCGTGCCTGCTGCTGGGTCGGCGGCTGGGCCGAAACACAAGGAATACAAAACGCACTCAACCTCGCGACCCGGCTCGGGCGGCGCGCGAAGCGCCGACAGAATGCAGCGCAACACGTCCTCTTTCATTCTTGACGCGGAGGCGAACCCGACACCCCAAAGCGTGGCGCCCCCCGTGTTCGGCGACCTGGGGAACATCGGGGAGAAGCACGTGCTTGTGATGGTCGGGCTGCCCGCGCGAGGCAAGACGCACATGGCAAAGCGCCTTTCTCAGTACCTGCGTTTTTTCCATGGCGCGCGCACGCAGGTGTTCAACGTCGGGAGTTATCGTCGTCGGATGATGACCAAGAAGGCGGATGCGCAGTTTTTCGACCAGCACGACGCGCAATCGGAAGCGCTGCGCAAGAGCTTCGCCAGGGCTGCGCTGAAGGATATGATTGACTTTCTGTTCCAGGAAGATAACGTCAGTTACCTGGAACAGCGGGGGTTCGATTCCGGAAGGGTGGCTATTTACGACGCCACCAACACCACGATGCAGCGCAGAGAGTGGCTACGGGAACAACTCGATGCCCTGCCGTTGAAACTGCTGTTCATCGAGTCCGTGTGTACGGATGAGGAGATCATCGAGCGGAACATCTGGCAAGCCAAGGTGAACAACGAGGATTACCAAACCGACGTGGACAAAAAAAAAGCGTACGACGATTTCCGGGCGCGGATACAAAAGTACGAGGAGGTGTACCAGCCCATGGAAGAGGAACACTTGAGTTTCATCAAGCTCATTAACAGTGGAAGGAGGGTCGAGATTAACAACATTCACGGGTATTTACTGGGGCGCATCGTTCAGTTTTTATCAAACGTGCACGCCACGCACCAGACCATTTACCTGTCACGGCACGGCCAGAGCGAGTATAACTTCCTCGGTAAAATCGGCGGCGATTCCGGATTGAGCCTGATGGGGGAGAAGTACGCCAAGCGGCTCGGGGAGTACTGCGACAACGACCTTTCAAAAGACCAGGAGACTGGCGAACCCCGGCCGTGCCGGTTATGGACGAGTTCGTTGCAACGCACCATACTCACCGCGCGGCACATCAAGCACCCGAAAATCAAGCTCGATTTGAACGGCCGCGAGTGGACGCAGTTCTCGCCTCGGGTGTTGCGGAACATGGACGAAATATACGCCGGGGTTTGCGACGGCATGACGTACGAGGAGATCGAGGCTAACTACCCGGAGGAGTTTGCGCTGAGACGGGAAAACAAGCTCGGGTACCGGTACCCGCGCGGGGAGTCGTACTTGGACGTTATTTCCCGGTTAGATCCGCTGATTCAGGAACTGGAGAGTTATCAAGAACCGGTTTTGATCGTGGGGCACCAAGGCGTGTTGCGTTTGATATACGCCTACTTCACCGGGATGGACCGCACCGATGCGTGCACGGCGAGCATCCCCCTGAACACCGTGATAAAGCTCACCCCCCTGACGCACACGTGCGAAGAGACGCGGGAAGTTTTGTACCAGCCCACGGAGAGTGACCTGGGCGTCAACGCGGATGGCGGGAACGACGCGGGGGGCGGGGTTTCCCCCACGGTGACCGCGGCGGCGCGGGCGGCGTCATTCGACAACCCGTTCGCCATGAACACGGAACCGCCGAGCTACTAGGTTTGGGTTGTAATAAACGTTGTAAACTGTACCGGCGTAAATTGTCCCTTGTTTGTTTTGCGACTGAAAGGAATTCTACCGCTACCGGGCACCCGCCTGCGTCAGCAACGCCACCATCTCCTCCGCGTGGCCCAAGTGTGTGACCGACTCCAACAGAGTGCGGTTGTCAGAATCCGTGCCGGTCAGATCAGCGCCCGCCCGCGTCGAGCAGAACCTTCACGGCGTCCACGTGTCCCGCCTCCGCGGCAATCCAAACGGCGGTTTTAAAAGAACCATTAATCCTCTGGTGGATATCCACGCCAGCTTCAATTAGCGCCTTCACCACCGCCGGGTGGCCTCTCCTGCAGGCGCTGCTCATGGGCGTCTGGCTGTCATGATCCTTCCAGTCGACATTCGCGCCAGCCTCCGCGAACGCGCGCACCAACGCCGCGTGACCGTTCAGCGCGGCGCACATCAGGGCGGACCGTCCGTCATCATATCCATCTTCGCCGTAATTCACCTCCGCGCCCGCGTCGATCAGCGCCTAGAGGTAGAGGTTGATGGTGTTGATAGGTTCAGTAGTTCCGAGTTTGGTTAGTCGGTTGATGGGTAGGTTACGTCGTCATCGTCGCTTCGGTTGAAGGTATAAGTTACGTAGCTTGATTGAAAGGACGCACCTGAACCGCGTCAGCATGCCCTTCCTCGGCGGCGGCGCACAAGGGCGTGTAGCCTTCTTCATTCTGCACGTGCATGCTTCAGCCTGCTTTAACTAACGCGCGTATCACGTGCGCGTGCCCTCCTTGCGCGGCCGCGTGCATCACGGTTGCGCCGTACACCTCCTCATCGTCCATAATTACATTGAGTTCGTCCGACCATATGATGGCCTCGATCACGGGCAGGTTCCCGCGCAGGGCCACCTCGTAGAAGGCGCTGTGCGCTTCGATGAGTTCATACTTCTCGGCGTGCGCGGTCACCTTGGCCTCGATGGTTCGCACGGCGGCCTTGTTCCGCACGTGCGCGCGGTACGTCCTGTTCACCATCGCGAGACTCAGCGTCGCGTCCAGGTCCATCTGAGGCACGACGTGCTCGCGGAACAGGTCGGGGTAGCCATCCGCCAGGACGACGAACGGGGAGGTCACCTGCCGCCCAGTAAAACCCACGGCGTCGCGCATCGCACGACTCACCGCTTTCAGATGCGCGAGGTCCGCGGCATCCGGCAGATTCGCACTTCCGAGAATGTGCGCGACGACTATCTCTTCGGGAAGGCCCGGGATAGCACCTTGTGGGATAGCACCCTGTGCGCTAGACTCTCGCGCGTCGATCGCGACATCGTCGGTCCCGACCACATCACGCGCACGTTTCCGCGTCCGCGCAACCATCGTCTCGTTGCTTGTGGCTGGCTTTGCAAGTGGAAAAGGCTGAGTCTCTTCTGGGAATCCTCGTGTGATCCGTGTGCAGCAGAGACAGCAGAAGGTTGGCGAAGTTCGTTGCGTTTGGCAGTTTCGCCGAGCCTCGGGTTCTGTGTCGTGTTGCGTCACAGCTCGACTCGCGAGCCTTCGCGGTACAACGTGCTTCGTGGGTGTGGTGTTGCGCGTGCGCCCACATTGACGCCCGTCACTCGCTCGCGACAGCGTCACGCCCGCCTGTGCCGGCGAACGCTGTCGCTTTTTCGCAAGTCGATTTCTAAACGCGTGAGACGGGACCACGCGTCCTCACCACAGGGTTACCCATCGATTGACACGCCTACGTCGCGACCGTTGCGATCGATATGTCGCGGTGAATTTCGATTTCCGCGATAGTTAACAAGGCAAGGATGATGGGTACCGCGTCGGTTTCGTCGAACACGAGCGTGGAGAGCCCGCCGGTGCTTTCGCCGGTCACGAGCCCGTTGTGCATGGTGTCCCGAAAAGGACGGGATCGCCAGCGATTTGCGCCGAACAACGAAGGCGCCGCCAGCGACGACTCCGACGGTAAGATTCGTCTCGTCGCGGGTTCCATACCGGTCCGGAAACTGGACGACGGCACGTTCCAGGTGTTGATGATCACGAATAAACACAACGACAGTTTGATATTCCCCAAAGGCGGTTGGGAAACGGACGAAACCTCTGCGGAGGCGGCTGCGCGGGAGACGATGGAGGAAGCGGGCGCGCTCGGTGTTATCGCAAAGCTGGACGACTTTACGTTTGAATCAAAAATGAAAGGAGGCAAGCGTTCGAAGTGCTGCTGTTCCGTTTATGTCATGACCGTGACGGAGGTGATGGAGGTGTGGCCTGAGTCGTCGTCCCGGACAAGGAACTGGTACACCCCCGAGACGGCGATCAAAAACTGCAAACACGCGTGGATGCGAGACGCGATGCGGCGGTGGGGATCGGGGGAGGGGTTCGACCTGGCTGACGGGTGGACGGGGAAGTTTGTTCTGTGATTCCGGAGAAGAAGAAGTGCGGAAAAGGCGACGTAGTACATATGTGTTGTTAGTAGAAGGATAAGATAGTAGCACGAAAAATCGCGGCGCTCGCATTGTGTTTTTGGCTTTGGGTTAGAAAAACATTCCAAAACAAGTGGGACCCTTCTTTGAACACCCCAACCTCCGCCTCGCCTCTCCCGCCTGCTACATCAACTCGCACGAGGCGAAGACGGAACCGCGCGTGGCCGGTTTTGTTTCTCTCGGTGCGAGACGGGGCGAGCGTGGTTCAGGGGAAGCGGGGTTCGCGTCGGCGTACCATGGAGGGCGCGGCTTCGTGGCACCGACGGCTGCTGGATGCCGTGGACATCGACGCTTCCGAGGTGTTGGACAACGTGTTGCATCCGTTGGTCAACGTCAGCACCAGCGATGAGGCGAGGGAGGATGCGTTCCACGATAAAGTCATCAGGGTATGTCGCGCGGGGATGCGGAAACGCGGACACGTCTCCGCGCCACCCCGCGAACCTCGTGGTTGCACCCGCGAATGCGATTCGCGCAACACCTTCACCAAAAGCGCCGCATGCACTGCGCCTCAATCCGAGCGCGGTGCTTCGACGTGTACGGTGCTTCGCGGTACCGTCGTGCCCTACCCCTAATACCGCCGTCATCCCCACGCCCGAACCCTACCCTGACCGTCCGTCCCTTCCCTCCTTCTCACACCGCAAACACAGGAAGTCACCGCGGATGAGTCGCACGAGATCGTCGCGGCGTTTTCCATGACCGTGATGCTCACGATTTTGTTACTGGTGATCATCCTGGGCGCCACGATTAAGCACTACAACATCACGTGGCTACACCAATCCGGGGCTGCGTTGTTGTTAGGCGTGATGGTGGGCTTCGTGGTTTCGTACGTCCGCAAAGACCCGATGTACCACGACAACACCGCGCAGTCGCAGCGCATGACGAGTTTCGTGGAGTGGATCATGTTCGACACGGAGTTTTTCTTCCTCGTGTTGCTGCCGCCCGTGATTTTCGAAGCCGGGTATACCTTGAACCCGGAGACGCTGTTCAAGAACCTGGACGCAATCGCCGTGTTTGCGTTCATGGGAACCTTCACATCAACGCTAGTGGTGGGGGGCATCATGTACGTCGCGGGAAGCTACGCGCTGTCGTACCCGTTTTCGCTGAGGGAAGCCATGCTGTTCGCGTCCCTGATTTCATCAACAGATCCGGTCACCACGCTTTCGATTTTCAGCGACATGGGCCTGGATCCCGACCTGCACGCCGTGGTGCTGGGCGAGTCCCTGCTGAACGATGCGATTTCAATCGTGCTCTTCGAAGCGCTGTTTTCGTTTGATAAATCCACCTACCTCAAAGACAGCGTGCGCGTGGTGATGGACGGGAGGCACGCAGCGGCGGCGGTGGCGACCGCGGCGCTGGGCGACACCGCGTTGCTTGACGCCGGGGCGTCCTTTCTCGGGGACGTGACTTCCTCGGAGAGCACCACGGTCGCGGCGGAGGTTGCGTTTTCGGAACTCGCGGTGACCACGCTGGTGGCGTTTTTAGGGGTTTTCTTAGCGTCGCTTTTGATCGGCGGTTTAGTGGGCGCGTGCAGCGCGATGTTGCACAAACACATCTCGATCACGGGCGATTGGGACGAAGGCTGGGTCGTGGACAGCGCGCTTGTTTTGCTGTTCCCTTACCTCGCGTATACCATCGCGGAATCCGCGAACCTTTCCGGAATCGTTGCCGTGCTTTTCTGCGGGATGGTGATGGGGCGGTACACGCGGCAAAACCTGGACAAAGCGCCGCGGATGGTCACGATGTGTTTCTTTAAGCTAGTGGGTTTCCTGAGCGAAACCTTCGTGTTTATTTACATGGGGTCGAGCATGTGTACCATTTCCCTGACGCATCTCGTGACGTCCGTGGTCGCGCTGCTTGCGGTGTTTGTTGGCAGAGCCGCGAACGTGTTCCCAGGCGCCTGGTTGCTCAACACCACGTTAAGAACCACGGACGAGGACGGCCGACTCGACGTGAACACGCAACTCACGCTTTGGTACTGCGGCTTGCGAGGCGCCGTGGCGTACGCGCTCGCGATGAAAGCCGCCGCGACGATGGGCGCGGCGGGTGAAGCGATGCTTTCGTGTACGTTGTTCGTGGTGATGTTCACCGTCTTGCTGATGGGTGGTAGTACGAGCTGGGCGCTGAAACAACTCGGAATAATCGACGAAGTCCCGCGGTGGGTCAAGGACCCGGACGCGGATAGCGGGAGCCCGGTCAAGGGGGGCGCGAGGGGGGGCAGCCCGGGAAGGAAGGGGTCGCCAAGCGCGGGTGAAAAGACCCCGCGCACGGCGCGCACACACACGCGGTCGTACCGGGCGTTGCGGCAGTTCGACTTCAAGTACCTGCAGCCTTTGTTGTTGGCGGTGCCTATGAAAAGGTTGCCGAAGGACGACGCGACGGTGGGTGGGGGGGGAGACGGCGAGCGAGCGGCGTACGCGGGGGATAGGGAGGAAAGGGGGGGGGGCGGGGTGTCGCGGCGAACCGTCGGGCGAGGCCACGGCGCCGTGGATGAAGAGCGCGCGCCCATTCTGGGAGGCGATACTTCGGGAGGGTCGGGGTCGGGAGACCACGGGGCGTCTGGACACCGGAACGCACCGGAAAACTCCCTTTGGGGCTCGGGGGAGGTGTAAATAGGGTATATAACTGTATTCTTACTTACCCTAGTGTAAGTGCATGTGACGAGTTGATGAGTTGTATTAGACGCGAAAGACGCGTATCCTTGAAAAAAAGGCAAGATTAAAGTATCACACGCATCGTCGTCCTCGTCGCTTCTTTCCCGTGAAACCAAGTAACCTCTCACACCGTGAACGCCAAGTCCGCGTTCCGCAGACCGTCTCCGAAGTAAAGGTTCCCCACCGTGTTCGAGACGTGCGAGTAGTACGCGAAGAAACCGGGGTACTCGAAGTTTCGAATCGTGGTTTGGCGCTTGAACGTGTCGAAGGCGACGCCCCACTTTCCCGGCGCGGCGTTTGCTAAGCTCCCGCAAGACGTGGCGTACGCGCTGGGTTGATCCGGCCTTTCAACGCAGAACATGGGGTTCACGCTGATGTTGCCGTGCGGGTCCGTGATGAACATGCCTTCCGGTGCCAAATCGCAGCTGCCGTGGATGGCGTTGATGCGACACATCATGTACTCGGCTTCCGTTATTTCCCACGGAGGCAGCGGTTCCGCTTCTTCGTCGGGTGTCGGTTCCTCGCCCTCCACCGGTTCCGGTTTGGGTTCAAGTTCAGGCACAGGCTGCGCGACGTGAAACACGTGCGCCGGGTCCCCGGTGAGCCAGCACGTAATTTTCAACGCCCGCGCCGTGGTTTCGGAAGAAACGGGCTCCAAGTCCAGCCAGTTCACCCCGTCCCGGCTGTAGTAGAACTTGTTTCCCGGATTCGGCACGATAGCGCCATCCAAGTCCTTCGCGCCGTTGTGTGCCCTGGCGACGTAGTAATCCGCCCCCGATTCGGTGCACAGCCTTCCCCAAAACAAAAAAGCCCTCACCCCGAGCTCGCGCGCTTTCAAAGTCAAACTCACGTCCATCGCCGCCTGCACCTCGGTGGGCAAAACACACCCGCACGCGCCTAATGCGTCCAGCGTGAGCAGGGGATTCTGGTTCATCTCGCCCGCGGTCATGATAACGGACTGAAACACGAAGCGTGCCTTCCCGCAGAGTTGGTCGCGCGGTGCACCGACGCGCGAGAAAGTCGAGCGCGGCGACGCGGATGAGTCCGCGAAGTTCCAGCGCGCGCGGATCTCTGGGAACACCGCCGTGCGAGGGGAACGCGAATTCTTAATCCCGTTTTGGCCTTTTCCAGACACGAGCTTCACGTTTTCGTCGTCGGCTGGCTTTTCGTCTTCCTGATCTGAGAAGCGTTGCCACAACGACACGCGCGCTGCACCCACCACGATGTCCTCCAACGGGGCGCGCGGTATGTTCGACCGGTTAACCCTAAGCCCTACTACTGCGAAAGCAGCGCGCACGCCATCCACGCAAGAAGCCATCCCGGGGCTTCCCAAGGATGTCGTAGTCACTCACATTCTGGGAGCGTTCGACGACCCGATTTATCTCGCGCACCTTCTAGCGGTGAGTTCCGCGATGCGCGACGCGGTGGCCGCTACAGGGCGTCAGGTAGAGGAGGTTAGTGACGAAAAAGCCGCGGAGCTCGCATACTTAAGCACGCTGAAGAGCAAGCTTCGGCGCGGTTGTCTGTCGTTGTCGTATGACTTGAAAGACGCAGGTTTAGAAACCTTTGACGTTTTTTTGGCGATGAACTACAAAGGTGAGAAAGACTTGTGCGGGTCCGCGGCAAAGGAAGGGCAACTCGAGGTGCTGAAGTGGTTGCGCGAGAACGGCTGCCCGAGGAACGAGCGGACGTTCGCGAATGCCACGCTCTACGGGCACCTGAAGGTACTGAAGTGGGCGCGCGCGAACGGATGTCCGTGGCACAGGGAGACGTGTAACGCGGCGGCCGGCCGCGGGCATCTCGAGGTGCTGAAGTGGTTGCGTGAGAACGGCTGCCCGTGGGACGAAGTCACGTGCTCAGGGGCAGCGATGGGCGGGCACCTCGAGGTGCTGCAGTGGTTACGAGCGAACGAATGCCCGTGGGACGAGGGGACGTGCAGGTGGGCGGCGAAGTGCGGGAAACTCGAGGTGCTGCAATGGGCGCGCGCCAACGGCTGCCCGTGGGACACGTGAACGTGCGCGTACGCGGCGGGGGGCGGACATCTCGAGATACTAAAGTTGGCGCGCGTGAACGGCTGCCCGTGGGACGCACAGACGTGCATGCTCGCGGCAGGGGGAGGACAGCTTGATGCGCTGAAGTGGGCGCGCGCCAACGGCTGCCCTTGGGACGAGTACACGTGGAGGTGCGCAGCGGCGGCCGGGCACCTCGAGTTGCTGAAGTGGGCGCACGCTAACGGATGTACATGTGACAAGCGTGCTGTGTTCGAATACGCGTCGTTATGTTACAACCATGAGATGCAGAACTGGGCGACAGGAAAGACAACGAAAGAAGCCGTCCCCGGGCTTCCCCGGGAAGTCGTCATCAATCACGTTCTAAGAGCGATTGATGACCCGATATTTCTAGCGCAGCTTCTAGCGGTGTGTCCCGCGATGCGCGAAGCGGTGGCCGCTACAGGGCGTCAAGTAGAGGAGGTTAGTGATGAAAAAGCCGCGGAGCTCGGATACTTAAGCGCGCTGAAGAGCAAGCTTCGGTGAGGTTCTCTGACGTCATATGACTTGAAAAGCCAAGAAGAGATTCTGACGGAGGATGTTTTTGGGGATGACGTGAATGATGGCAAAGACTTGTGCAGGTCCGCGGCAAAGGGTGGACACCTCGAAGTGCTGAGATGGTTGTGCGCGGACGGTTGCCCGAGGAACGAGCGGACCTTCGCAAAAGCAGCGGCCGGCGGGCACCTGGAGGTGCTGAAATGGATGCGTGAGAACGGCTGCCTGTGGAACTGGGGGACGTGCGCGGGGGCGGCAGGGCGCGGGCATCTCGAGGTGCTTAAGTGGGCGCGCGCGAGCGGCTGCCCTTGGGAGAAGCACACGTGCATGTTTGCAGCGGCGGGCGGGCATCTCGAGGTGGTGAAGTGGGCGCGTGAGAACGGCTGCCCATGGGACCATGAGACGTGCGCGTTCGCGGCGGAGGTCGGGAATCTCGAAACACTGCAGTCCTTGCGCTTCAACGGTTGCCCGTGGACCGTGGATACTCCCGGGCGGGCAGCGATGGGCGGGCACCTCGAGGTGCTGAAGTGGGCGCGCAAACACGGCTGTCCGTGGGACGTCATGACGTGCGCTGCTGCGGCGTTGGGTGGGCATCTCGAGATACTGCAGTGGGCGCGCGCGAACGGCGCGCCGTGGGACGTAACGACGTGCGCGGGGGCGGCGACAAACAAGCGCGTGGTGCTGAAATGGGCGCGTGAACACGGCTGCCCATGGAACAAGCACGCGTGCAATTACGCGGCGGCGCCCGGGAAATTCGAGATACTGAAGTGGGCGCACGGTAACGGATGTCCGTGTGACATGCGTGAAGTTTTCGTAAACGCGGCGAAGAATGGGCACCCCGTGATAATGAACTGGGCGCGCGCTCGAAACGGCGGTTTCGGGTTAGGGGTTCAGGGTTTAGGGTTGACGGATAGAAACGGAGTTGGGGTATTTTTTCACCAAGGAGGAGCGGCGACCCAGAACCTGCTTGACCTGGCCTTGATCTCCGGAAGTGCCCCGGCTTAAAAAAGACACGCGAGACGAACGGCGAAGGAGTGTGTAGAAAGCCCAACAACTTGAAATGAAAGACAAAGAAGCATCGAATCCTCCGAACAACTTCATTGTTCGTTTCCTCGTCAACCCAGCATGCCAGCCCGTGCCATCACACGGAGGGTGCGCTCGGAGTGGCAGCGGGAGAGGGGAGAGGTGGCGCAAAGAGCAAAACGAGTGCTCCGGCCGTATCGGCGCGCACGTGGAATTGGTTCACGATGAGCAAGGTGGAGCGTATGGTGCGGTGGCGTCAATCGCGCGAGCTGCTCGACCCTGAAGCGGATGCCGTCCTCGCCACCCCTTCATCGAGCGGCGGCAAATTCGGTCCCCACGGAACGCCCTCATTGTCCGCGCAGTCCCGCCACGGAACGCCGTACTGGACCACGCTGGTCCACGACGAGACCCCGAGACGTGAAGGGCACGACCCCGAACCCCCACCTGCGACGAGTTCCACCACTCAAAACGAGGCTGTGTCCCTCCATCTCGCCCTGGCTGCTGCGTCGAATGAGATTGACCGGTTGACATTGGCGCTTGAGACGACTCAAGCGCTTCGCGACGTGGCTAAAACGCGCGTCGAGGAGGCGATGAAACATTCACTGATTTCAAAAGCGAAACAAGACACCGCGGAAGCAGCACGTGCGGAGTCTGAGTCCGCGATGCGAGCGGCGCACGCGTCGTCGAAGGCGCACGAAAACGAGTGTCGTTTTCTCGCGGCGCGTTTGTTCGACGTGGAGAGTGAGACAAATGAATTGCTACGCCGGGAACGCGAAAAGCTCGCGGCTCGGTGGGAAGAGACGCAGACTGAGATTGAAACCGAGTTGCTTGAGGCGCAGGTTCGTGAAAAAAACGCAGAAGAGCAGTACGACGATATCATTCAAGTCATTTGCGCTGAGCGAAACCGATGGACCGCCGAGAAAGAAACGCTTTTGCGGCAATTTGACGTTGAAACGACGGCGTGGGCGGCGGAGAGGGCGGCGCTTATCGAAGCCTTGGAACTAACTGACGGCATTTCGTCCAACGACGAATTTGGTACCACTACCAATGAGTCCAGTATATTGGAACAACGCAGAGCTGCTGTGCTTTCACATGTCGCGACCGCGGTCGCGGCGGAGCGCGCGAAGGTTTTCGCGGATTACGATTTGGAAAACACGGCGCGCGCCGCGGATTTAGCGAGCGCGGAGGCGCTTTTTCGCGGCGAACGACGCGCGTGGCAAAGGCGAGAGGACACGCTACTTTTGGCGCTCACGGAGACGAGGGTCATGCTGGACGCCGCGGAAGCAGCGAGGGATGCGTACGAGCGCGCAGCGGTGACTGCGGTGCAGGACGCGGAACTCTCTTTGGAAGAAGCGAGGCTGTTGCGGCTCGAGGTGGTCCGCGAGGCTCGATAGTGCGTCGTAGTCAGTAATGCTCGTTGAGACCTGTTTGTATTGTCTATTGTCATAGTTCTAACACGTTACCCGCTTCCCTTTCCAAATCCCGCGCGCCCGCGTGAACCCACGATTTCGCGCTCGGCGTTTCTTTTTCAACCGCGCGCCACTGGTCGGCGTCCCAAAACTTTTCATGCACCGCATTCGTAGGGACCTCCCACTCCTTCACGTCCCTGTTTCTTTTGTACCACACCAAGCTGAACCGCTCGCCGACGTACGAAGGGTCCACCCAGTGTACGAACCGGCCGTCAATCGCGGCCACCGCGTTTCGCGTGTCGATCACGCAAACCGACGCGGGCGACGTTTCTACGCACAACATACCGCCAGAGTCGCCATCTTCTTTTCCGTCACCGGAAGAAAAATCCCCGAAACTCGCCACGAACTGCGCGGCGACATCAAGACCATCAATGTGCGGTGAGCCTTTCACGTTTCTTGTCACCGCGAGGCCGTCGAACATGGACGCGGTGTGCGTTCCGCAAACGCTGGCGAGCACTTCAAACGCGGCGCGCCACAGCGTCGCGTACTTTTTGTTCCGGCGTTTCCGCCGCGCGTTTGGATTTGGCAGCGACGAAAGCGACACGTAACTCGAGCAGTGTACGCCTTCTCGGTCGGAAACTCGGGGCCACTGCGTTGTGCGGAGCACAGACAAGCACTTCGCAATGACGTCGGGGGGCAGGGAAAGGGTTGTCACCTCCGGGAAGGCGCGGGTTTTCGTACGCGGAATTTGAGGTGGCGACATCTTCAGAGTGTTTTCGCCGATTCCCGAATTTCCGTGGACACAGGTTAACCGCCGTAACAGCCACAAACGCAACGCGCCGTTGCCTCCCGAATCCCGGACCTCTCGTTCCGCTATCGGGTCGGACGGGGTTTTGAAAAGCTCAAGCCTGCGACGTATTTCGGCCGCGTCAAGGGGCGCGAGCTGCGCTTGGAGCGAAACGCCGTTTCGGTTTTTGTGTTCCGATCGCAAAGTTGAGGCATGTAAACGCAGATTGAACGTTGCGTCGGTGTCGGGCACGGGTTTGTCGTGCAGCCGCGTCAGCGCCTCATTTGCCGCCTCCGGGGTGGTAAACGTGACGAGCGCGAAGCCCACGCTCGGGGTGTCGGGGGATACGCGGAACGCGTTTCGACGTACCGCCACCTCCACTTGCACAGGAGTCGATGGTTGGTGGGCGGTACCGCCAACGAAAAGCGACTTGACGAAATCGGACGACCAATCAGCACGCACGTTTCCCATCCACAACATGCGTCCTTCCACACCATCGCACCGCGTTGGCGTGTCCAACCACGTGTTCGACATCGCGCGGAAGACGCGTTATGTCAGCATCGATGCCTGTTCCGCAGGTCGAGACGAGACGAGAAGTGTCGAAACAGGGTCACGTCCGAGACTTTTTATTTCGCTCGAAAAACTGCTATGCACTACACGCCCCGGAAATCGGTCGCTAACCTCGGCCAAACTGAAAGCCCATACGAAAAAAAAACGTCTACAAGTCCTATCAAACATGCTTTCAGAACGGAATTATTTGACAGGTAGTCTTATCAGAAAACGTCAGATTGATCGAAAAGAGCCATTTCGGCTCTTTTTGCTGGCCGGTTTGCGACCGATTTCCGGGGGGCGTGTAGTGCATAGTGCAGGCTTGTTAAAACGCGAGGTCTGTCAGAGCGCGAGGCGCCTTGGCCTTGATCTGTCATGGAGGGGCAGCTCTACCCGTACGCGGCGGGTGGAACCCTCCCCCCGGCCGCGGAGCAGGCGGGGTATTACAGCGCACCGGTCACCGCGCTTTCCTTTGACGCCGCGGAGGAGCTTCTGCACGTGGGCACGGAAGATGGCCGGGTGACGGTGACGCACGCCCCCGGGTTAGAGCGCTACGCCGGTGCGCACGTCCACCCGCATGATTACCAGGTCCTGACCGCCTGTCCCGTGGAGAACGCGCACGGCGGCGTGGTTACCGTGAGCGCGGCGAGGGCTTGTTACACCAGCGCGGGTTGCGTGAAACACTGGACCGTGGGTGCGCGCGAGGGCATTGACGCGATGACGAACCAACTAACGTGCGGCGCGGTGGATGTGCACCAGCTCGGCGGGAGCGGCAGGGCGTACGTGGGGCGAACGACCGCGGAGATGCTGCAGATCGACGTTGGGACGGGGAAGGTTTCCTTGGCCGCGGAGCTGATGCCTGGCACGTGCAGCCAAGGCACGAGCTGCATTGGCGTTGGCGCTGGCAGAGGTTTAGTGGCGTGCGGCGGTTTCGGTGGCGAGCTAGTGATGCGAGACCCGCGGAACAAACTGCGCGCGGAGGTTCAGCTCTCGTCCCCCGCGCACGCCGCCGGTGTCAGCTCAGTCACAGCACAAGGAGACCTTGTCATCACGTGTGGGTTGACTAGGGACAGAAACGGTCATGTCGCCACGGATCATTTCGTGAAAGTAATCGACGTGCGCCTAGGGTGTCGCGTGTTGAACGTCCTGCAGTTCCCCGCCGGCGCCGTCGCCGTGGCGTTCCACCCGACCTTAACCGGCGTGGTGGTGCTGGGGGGCGAAAGCGGCTTGATACAGACGCAGGATGCGGACAGGGGCGGACCTGGCGCGCAAGGCGCTGGCGTGTTTTCACAGGCGCTGGTTGATTTACAGGGACAACGGTTAACGTCGCTAAGCGCGTCGTCCACGGGCGAGGCGTTTGCGTTCGGGGACACCGCCGGGTACGTGCATCTTTGGAGTTTAAATGAGTCGCCCGTGGTGAACCTTTATTCGCGGGAAACTGACGAACCCCCGCGGTTCGCGGAGTGCGTCCAGCGATCGTTCAAAGTCTCGCAATACGAAATGGCCAAGCTCGCGCTGGCGCGACGCGGCCAGCCTCCGGCGCCGGCGCCGGAGTCGGCACTCGCCTCTGATGAGCGCCTTGGTGTTCCGGAGCCGCCCTATGCGGACGCGGAGGACGGCGGCGCTTCCTACCCGCTGTCGTGGATAGACCCCACCACTGAAATAGCAGTAGGAAGGTGTCCGCACATCATCCCGAAGGTGGTTCTGGAAACCGCGCGGTTCTCGGATTTCGTGGGGTACGCCCCGAACCCGCACTACACTAGGTCCGGGAAAAAAGGCGACGCGTACCGAGCCGCGGCACCGTTACAGAACAAACGGTGTTTGTCTAAATCCGCCGCGGCTGACGCAAAACGCGCGGCGATTTCAAAAAGCAAGCTCTCCACGCAAACCGGCGACGCCGACGGCGCGTCCGCGACGTCGCCGTTGCCCGCGCTGTACCACCGCGTGGAAGGTACGTGTGTAAGGCTTTCCCAAATCCCGGCCTCCCTGATTTATCTCTAACGCTGGTGACTGTTGTCCATACATCGCGATACACAAGACGTTAACCACTTTGTTTTACCCATCGTAAGTGCGTTTAAGCGCGAACCGAGCGCGGTTCGAGGAGTTTGACTTTTCACAACACAACAGGACGAAACTAGTGGGTTTGGTGAACGACCTGGCGAACTCGTACGTCAACCCAGTGTTACAAACCCTACACTTCACCCCGGAACTTCGAGCGGAGGTGCTGATGGGCCACGCCTGCGAGCGAGAGTTTTGCCTCACCTGCGAGCTCGGGTTTTTGTCGCACATGCTCGCGCAGGCGCCGACGAAAGGCGCGGGGTCGCACTCGTCGTCTTCCTCAACCGCGCAGCCCTTGAACTTTTTGCGAACGCTTCGGCAAGTACGAGAAGCCGCAGCCCTGGGTTTGATCGAGGGACGGGACGAGCTTGAAACGCGGCTGGACCAATCAAAACCGCGCCGCGCGCAAGCGTTTCAGCGGTTTATTTTCGAACAACTGCACAAGGAAGATAACGGCGACGCGGGCGATAAAGCGGGTGGTGATAAAACCGGATGCGTGGAGCGTTTATTCGCCCTGGTGTCCACGCAGACGCACACGTGCGCGCAGTGCGCCCGGGTGGAGACAAGGGAGGCGCGGTCGTTTCAAACGGATTTGCAGTACCCCGAGAAGAAAACTTGGCGCAAGGGATCGGTCGAGAACCCGTCCTTCGCGGAATGCTTGTCAAAATCGCTGTGCACTTCAGTTGAAGTCAGGGCGTGGTGCGAAGGCCACAAGGCGTACACCAGGATGGCACAACGCAAGCTCCCGAAACGTTTACCCCAGGTGTTATCCCTGAACCTGGGGATGCGGGATCCCCAAGACCTGAGGTGGTGGGGCGCGGACGTGGATTCGCACGTCCTAAGCGCCGCCGCCGCGGCGCCGGTGGAAAAACACTGGCTCCCGCAGTTCGTCAGGGTCGCCGTGGATCCTCGTGACGAAAAGCCCGGCGTCTCGTCATCACCGCCCGGCCAGGGCGTGCGGGTCACGCAAGCGGCGGATGACATCGAGTGCCTGGAGGGGGACGGCGTGACGTACGAACTCACGTCGCTGGTGTGTTTAGCGCGAAGGCCCGCGGAGGAGGACGACGACGACTCGCCTGGGGGCGGGCTGGACGAAACAGGCGCGAAGAAACTCGCGGGACACCTTCTGAGTTTCGTCAAAGTCATGCCCCCGTACGTCCCTGTGCGAGGCAGGTTCGACGGCGCGCCGTCGCCGCCGAAGGGCGAATCGCCGGGCGTGTCTCCGCTGTTGCGCGGCGCGGCGGGAAGGGGGACGGGTGGACGGGTTAACGAGGAGTCGATGCAGTCGGCGGTGAACGACGCGCCGACGGACGCCGGCGACCCGCCTTCGACGCCCGGCCCTGCCGACGTCGGCGCCCAAACAACTGCTTCCACACAGAAAGCGGCTGGGCTCGCCGCTGCGCTCGCCGCGGGTGAGGCGATGTTTGGCGAAAACAGCGGTTTCCGTGGAATCACGCCGTCGCGGGTCAAAAACGCGGCCCGGTTGGACACGGATTGGCTTTTGTTCAACGACTTTTGCATCACCCCCGTTTCGGCGAAGGAAGTGACTCGGATGTACGGCCAGGCGAAGCTCCCTACGCTGTGCGCGTACACTCGGGTGGACCGACCTGAACCTAAACCGCTGCCGCCGTCGCCGATCACGCCGGAGACGTACCGAAAACTCACCCTCGGCGTTACCGTACCTCCGCGGTCGCCGTTTCGGCCGTTTGATTACCAATCCAAAGCGGAAACCCCGGGGGTCGGGACGCTTCTTGGCATCGACGCCGAGTTCGTGTCCCTGGCGCCTGAAGTAAGAGAACCAGGTCCGGAAGGCGAGGAAATCGTGACGCAGCCCGTGCGGTTGGGGTTGGCCAGGTACGGCCTTGCGCGTTTCCCAAATCCTGACACACGGTTTGCCCATACTCGTACCAGAAGGGACGTCTTACCTCTGCCCTGACTGTTTGTCCATACATCGCGATATACAAGACTGACGTTTTCTTTTATGTATGTAAAGGGTGTCCGTGGTGCGCGGCGACCCGAAACACCCGAAACGCTTAACCCCGATCATCGACGATTACATCAGGGCGGTGGAACCCGTGCATGATTACTTGACTCGGTTCAGCGGGCTGGTTCCCGGTGATTTGGACCCCCTAACCTCGAAGCGACACATCGTACGCCTAAAACACGCGTACCTAAAACTGCGTTACCTGATCGACGCCGGGTGCGTTTTCGTCGGCCACGGGCTGAAACAGGATTTCAAAATGATCAACGTCGTGGTGCCTCCTGGACAAATCGTGGACACCGTGGAGCTGTTTCACTTCAAGCGTCAGCGCAAGCTATCTCTGCGGTTCCTGGCGTCGTACCTGTTGCACGCGGATATCCAGAAGGACACGCACGACTCCATCGAAGACGCGCGCACCGCCGTGCGTCTGTACGAGAAGTACCTGGAAATGCGCAAAGACGGCGAGGAGGCGTTCCGGGAAAAGCTCCTGGAGATTTACAGGTTCGGAAAGCAACACGGGTTCACGGGTGAACGGCGACCGGAACCGCCGCCGCCGCCGGGACCGCCGCCGCCTTTCCCGGCAGTACCTCCGCCTCGCGAAAAGTAGAATATTATTGAATGGTAAATCTCCTTCAACACTATCATTCAGGGCAGCCGTTCGCTATCGCCCAGTTTACCAACTCGGAATGACCCTTATCCTTCGCCCATAGGAGTGTTTGGTTGTCCCACGGGCACCCGGTAGCGCGCGCCCACTGCAGCACCTTGAGGTGTCCTTCCATTGCTGCAGCCGAGCACGTCATCTCGTCCCACGGACAGTCGTTCGCCCGTAACCACTGTAGCACCTCGAGTTTCCCGCCATACGCCGCTACCAAGCACGTTTTTGCGTCCCACGGGAAGCCGTTAGCGCGCCCCCACTGCAGCACCTCGAGGTGTCCGTGATATGCCGCACCCGCGCACATCTCCTCGTCCTACGGGCAGCTGTTCGCGCGTGCTCACTGCAGCACCTCGAGATGTCCGTCCCCCGCCGAGTGCGAGCACGTGTCCTTGTCCCACGGGCAGTCATTCGCGCGCAACCACTGTAGCACCTCGAGGTGCCCGCCCAACGCCGCCCCATAACACATGTCCCTGTCCCACGGTGTGTCGTTCTCGCGCAACTCCATCAACTCTTCGAGAAGCCCGCCCGTCGCCGCTGCCTGACAAAGGAGTTCTCGACGCGAAAGGCGACCTCCCCGTTGCAGGCGCTGCACCTCGCTTAAACATCCAAGCTCCACGGCATAATCTTCATCAAGCTCCTTAAACCGAAGCCCCGTATCCGCCACCGCGTCGCGCATCGCGCGACTCACCGCTGGGAGCCGTGCGAGATCGGCGGGGACGTCGTAATGCTCGGATCTGAGAATGCACGCGTCGACGAGGTGGTCGGGAAGGCGGGGGATGGCCTCGCCCGCATGAGTATCGCGCTCGCGCTTTCCCTTTAACACGCGGATTATCAAACCGCGCACAGCCTCGGGAAACATCGTGACACGTGTTGGTGTCGTGTGCGTGGGATCTCGCGCTTCCTCTTTCGCGCGCGAGTTTCCATGCCGATCGTCGCGTTGGAAGACATCGTGCAGATGTCGTGTGTGCGTCGGGTGCGCGTCGTTGTGCGTCGGGGCTTCCGAGAAAAGCGTTACATTTAAATAAAAACGTTTTCAGCCCTAAAATTCACAAAACCGGCGGCGCGGCCATCCTTCGCCTGACTTCCCACCGCACGTCGTCCCGCCTGCTGTCTTGCGGGGTTTGAAACTTCCTGGTACCCCCGATATCCGTCAGCCTCACCTGCGCGCGTCGGCTGATTTCGAAGTGTCGCTCCCAGTCTTCGCGGGTTACTTTTTCGCGTTCCCTTTGTGCTTTTTTCGCGCGCAGCAAACAAGCGTCGGTGTTCGCCTGCGCTGACGCGAACTTGCTTGCGAAATTTTCCAGCTTTCGAGGCACGAAAGCGGCTTGCTGCCGCACCTCGGTGCGCGTCTCTCCGTTTCGCAAAAACGAGTCCTTGCGCCACGCCTCCGCGAACTGCGCGGCGCGCGCTACTCTGTCCACCACGCGAAATTGGCCAGCCTTGGTGCCTCGCGTTTCTCGCGGCGCGCGAATCACGGAGAACAGTTTCGATTCCACGAAACGAGCGTTGGCATCCACGGATGACGCAACCGTGCGTGTGCGTGGACATGCCGAGGCCGGACGCGAAGGCGCAGGAGACGCTTTGGGGGTGCCGAACCGAGACGCGGTGCCGAACGTGGACCGCACAGAAGACGGCGTATGCGCCGACCGCTGTTTCGACGGCGTATGCGTCGCGCGCGGAGTAGACATCTTCGAAGAAGTCGAAGTCGACGCGCCTCCCGGTGTAGTGCGTCGCGCGGATGAAGTCATCGAGGGCGTGTGTGGCGCGATATTGGGCGACACGAGCGCGCCATCCGCGCCTCGCGCAGTCGCGGAACGTCCCATGGTCGACGTCGGAGTACTCATGGACGCCTGTTTTCTCGCGAGCGCCTTTGGAGAAGTAGGCACACATGTGGGCTCCTTCTCTTTGGGTGCGGACGGCGCCTTCAACTTCAACGCCGACGCGGCACGCGCTTTCGAGGCAGATAAAGTCGTGCGTTCCGCCCGCCGGGGTCGCGAGGAAGTCGACTGCGTGTCTTGGGAAGCGAACGCAACCGCGGGCGTCTCGATGAACGCCGCATCCGCGGAAAGCTGTTTCAGAAATTCCCGAATCACCTCGTCGCTTACGTCATCGTGGCCCAGCTGCTTGAGCTGCTCGCGAACGGCGTCCACTGAAATCCCCGCGAGGGTTTCAGGAGCGGGCTCCATGGTGCCACCGGCGCAGGCGGGGCGCGTGCTGAGGTGTGGCGCTCAGCCCGGAAGCACGAGTCTTAAACGAATTTCTCGGCACCGCCAAAAGCTTTAACGGTCTGAATCTCGTCCTCTCGATTGTAGACGACTGCCATCCATTGCACCTTCCAGCGTCACTGCACGCCGCTCGGGTTCTACGCCGCGATGCATTCCACCGCGGTGTTCCGCGACGTTCGCGTCGCGGCTCCCGCCGGCGGCTCGAAGTGCGGCACGCGCCGTGGCGCCGTTCGCACCCGCGCAGCCGACTCCCGGTCATGTCGGCGGTCTATCCAAAACACGTCCGAAATCGTCACCGTCTCGGCCGACGTTTCGCGGTTTCGACGACTCGGCCTCGCCGCGTCCACGGCGTTCAGCGCGGCGTCTTTCGCCGCCCCCGCGCTGGCGGATGACGTTGTCACCGCCGCGATGAGTGCGGTGGACCCCGCGACCGCGGGCGTGGGCGCGGCGGCGCTCGCGGCCGCGGCGCTCGCGGCGTTTGCGTGGAATTCGGTTGGAACCGGTGGCGGTGGTCCACGACCAGGCACCGCCCCTATGCTTCCCGGCGCGACCCCCATGAGCCGGGGCGACGGCGAGAGCGACGCGAGTAAAAATCGGGGTTACTTAATCGCCCCCCCCCCGTTGTTCCCCCTGGTACCCGCGTTCGCACGGCAGACGTACCGGTACGAAGTGGATCGGGACAAAATGTGGTTCTTCGAGCAAAAGCAGGGCATAGGCTTGGGGTTGAACGTCAGCGTCAACGTGCGCATGACCGTGATTAAGCTGAAAAACGGCGGCCTATGGGTGCACGCCCCAGTCGCCCCAACGGAAGAGTGCATCAGCCTGTTAAACGACCTCGGCGCACCCGTGGAACACATCGTGCTTCCCACGACTTTGTTCGAACACAAAATCTTCGTCGGCCCGTTCGCGCGGCGGTTTCCGAACGCGCAAACCTGGATAGCGCCCGACCAGTGGAGCTGGCCGGTGAACCTCCCGGCTTCTTTTTTCGGGATATTCAACGCGAAGGTGCTGGGGCAGGAAACGCTAAAGTGTTGGGGGGACGAATTCGAGTTGGAGTTGTTACAGCCGCCAGCGCTCGGCGTCGCGTCGTTTGTCTCGTTCACGGAGTGCGCGTTTCTGCACAAGGTAACGCGTTTCCCAAATCCCGGCCTCCCTGTTTTATCTCTCAGCTGGTGACTGTTGTCCATACATCGAGATATACAAGGCCCTGACACTTTTCGTCTGCAAAACTTGGAAGCCGTCCAAAACGCTTCTCGTGACGGACGCGGTGGTTTACGTCTCCGAAAACGTCCCTGATGCGATTCCCGATGCCGATTTGCTGGAAAGCGGCGATGACAACAACTTCACGATCGGGGCTTTGAAGTTTTTGAACCTGTTCGATATCAAAACCAAAGCGCGGGAAAGGACGGTGTCGTCGGACTCCATGTCGCTCGCCGAAAAACTGCGCCTGGGGTGGCAGCGAAACGCGCTGCAGGCTTTGTATTTCGGGCCCAACAACCTGCTTGACCCTGAGGCGAGCTGGGGGGCGGTGACAAACAAGCTTATCGTGGCGCCCGTGGTGAGCACGCTGGTGTACGAAAACATCCCACTGGAAGTCACCGACTGGGCGAGACGAGTGGGGCGGTGGAACTTTACCCGAATCGTGCCGTGTCACTTTGACGCGCCGATCAAAGCCGGGCCGAAGGAGTGGACCGCCGCATTTGGGTTCCTGCCATCCTCGCGGCCGGAGCAGGGACGGAAAAAAAACGGGAACACGTACTACCCGGACGAGGACATGGTGCTTCTTCGGGGGGTGGAGGACTTCCTGCAAGGAAGCGGGGTTATATTCACGGACGAGTTGCGGCCGAAGTACGGACGGATCAACGTGCGGGCGGAGGAAAGAAGAAGCGCGAAGCGGTAGCAGTCGGTGTGGTAGCGAGCTTTAATTTAACACGGGTTGGCAAACAAGTATCACTGCTATTCAGGGCAGCCGTTCGCTATCGCCCAGTTTACCAACTCGAGATGACCTTTATCTCTCGCATTTATGAGCGTTCGGTTATCCCAAGGACACCCGTTCGCGCGCGCCCACTGCAGCACCTCGAGGTGCCCGCCCACCGCCGCAAACGAGCACGTGTCCTCGCTCCACTGGCAGCGGTTCGCGCGCAACGCAGTCAACTCTTCGAGATTTCCACTCCTCGCTGCTGCACCACAAAGGCGTTCTCGACGCGACAGACGACCTCCCCGTTGCCGGCGCCGCAACGCACTTAAACATCCAAGCTCCACGGCATGATATTCATCAAGCTCCTGAAACCGAAGCCCCGTATCCGCCACCGCGTCGCGCATCGCGCGGCTCACCGCTGGAAGCCGTGCGAGATCGGCGTCATCGTCGAAATACTCAGAATTGAGAACGTGCGTGAAGACGATGTCGTTGGGAAGGCGGGGGATGGCCTCGCCCGCGTTAGCCGCGGTAGCATCGCGGCACGCGCGCTTCCTCTTGCTCGCGCGAGTTTCCGAACCGAGCGTCGCGTTTGAAGACATCGCGGAGGGTGTCGTGTGCGCGTCGTTGTGCGTCGAGGCTTCCGAGAAAGGGAAGAAAAAAGAAGAAACTTTCTTTTCGGCGCGTCCTTTTATCCAGCACTCGAATGCCCACAGGAAACACGCGTTAAACTTATTTTCAATCCACACCTACGCCTGCAGCGCGTCTACGAACCAGTTAAGGTGCGCTCTTAGCTGTCGTGCGGCGGGGTATTTCATATCACGCGGGACGCCCACGCGGTCTCGGAGGTACGCCAGCGCGTCGGCGGCGGGCGCGCCTTTGTGTTTCCCGTGTTTCGATACTTTCTGTTCACTCGGCGCGACAGACGCGGACCCCTCCAGGAGCTCGTGCACCACTCTTCGCAGCGCCGCGTCCACGTCGTTTACGAACTCCTCGCCGGGACTCGCGGTGGGGTCGGAAAGGGGCGCGCCGAATTGTCGCGTGCCTTTTTTCCCGCACCCGCGCGCGGCGAAGCGAACCACGTTTTCCGCGTTGGCAACCACGGAGTGCGCCGCTTCCAGCCGGTCCGCGACCGGGTTCTCGCCGCACCAGCTGGGTTCCGGACGAGAGTGTTTCGTGAGCGGAGGCAGGGGGAGCCTCCAATGGTCGAATTGGCCGTCAATGGCAGCGGCGAACTGTTTCTGCGTTTCGTCCCCGTTCGCTTCGCACCCGCCGAGCTGCGGGGGCAAATCGTGACAGTGCGTGTAGTAGTCGCTTTTGATTCCCGCGTAGGCCGGGCGTTCCGCCATCGCGGCGAACCAGGCATCAAGACCCACCCACCGCCCGCCGCCCTCCATCGCGAATCCCTTGTAATACGCCAGTGACGCGGCCATGCGCTCCAAGAACGGCGTGTACGTGATATCCACGATGGTGAAGGTCTCGCCCATGAAGTACGGCCCGGCGGTTTGCAAAAGCTCGTCGTTGACCAAATCCAAAACCTCCTCGAACCCGACTCGGTTCGCCCCATCCGCCCACCCGCTCGTGAGCCACCCCATCCACCGACTGAACAACTGCCGCTCCAGCTTCAAAAGTTCACTCGCCTTTGCTTTTTCTGGTGAGCCCGCGCTGTACGGCAGCAACGGCGTGTGCTTCGGAAACGCGAGCTCCAGCGCGTCCGCTATAGCCGCGGAGTCCGTGATCAACACTCCGTCGATTTCCATCGCGGGTAACGTCCCCGAGCGCACTTTGCTCGTGAAGCTCGCCGGCTTGTCCCCGTAACAACGCATGTTGATCTTTTCAACCCGGTACGGAATCTGTTTCTCCTCAAGCTGCATCCAGACCTTCTGGCAGTAAGGACACCAAGAAGCGCTGTCCCGGTAAAACAACACGCGCGGTTCTTCGTTTGCGGGTAAATCAAATCGACGCAAAAGTTTCTTGGGCGAAAAGGCGTTCTCGTCGATTTCGGCAATGCCGTGTTCCTTACGAAGCTTCGCAATCCTTGTTTCCAGGGCTTCCCACGAAGGCGCATCGTCACTGAAACGCACGTCAACCATGGTTCCGCTTGAGCTCGGGGACGCGCCCACCGAGCCACGCATGGCGTCAGACGCTTCGCGTCGAAGTTTGTCCAGGGCTGCGGAAAATCCGCCTCCGAGTCCGCCCCCCGCGTTCGCGCGGACGATCGGCCGGTGGAAACCGGGAGACGCGTTGACCCGGAGTCTAGCCCGGCTCGTGGCGAACGTAAGGGAGAGGTGGACGAGCGTCGAGGTCGACGACACCCTAGCGAGGACGGCGGAGGGCATCGTCGCGTCACGCGAAGTGGCAACGTGGCGCGACGAAACACGACTGTGATTTTCGTTCGCAGATTTTCTTCTGCCCAGTCAGCAACAACACATCCCGCGCCGCGCGACCGCCATGTCGACCGCGACGAAGACGATCAATCTGCGCGCGAGCGCGTTCCGCTCTGCCGGCGTTCGCGCGATGCGCGCGCGCGCCGCGACCGCGCCTCGCGCGTCCGCCCGAGGCTCCCTCCGCGTCACTGCGTTGCGCAACTTCGATTACCCCGAGGCTATTCTGTTCGACTGCGACGGCGTTTTGTGCGAGACCGAGCGCGACGGCCACCGCACGACGTTCAACATGACGTTCAAGGAGAATGGTTTGCCACACGAGTGGGGGGTGGAGGAGTACGGCGAGCTGTTAAAAATCGGCGGAGGCAAGGAACGCATGACCCATTACTTCAACTCCGTTTGCACACTGGAGCCGTTCAAGTCCATGTACCCCGACGACAACGAGAGTCGCAAAGAATTCATCAAGCGCTTACACATGCGCAAAACGGAGCTGTTCCTGGAAATCGTTGAGGCTGGGAAGTTGCCGCTCCGCCCGGGCGTGGCACGCTTAGTCAAGGAAGCCCTCGAAAACGGCGCGCAGGTTGCGATTTGCAGCACGAGTAACGAAAAAGCCGTGACGGGTATCCGGGACAAAACGCTTTCCGAGTACGCTGCGAAAATCAGCGTCTTCGCGGGGGACGTGGTGGCGAAAAAAAAACCCGCGCCCGACGTGTATACTCTCGCCGCGAAAACCCTCGGGGTGGACCCCGCGCGGTGCGTGGTGATCGAGGACACGCGGATTGGGATGCTGGCGGGCAAAGCCGCGGGAATGAGGGTGTGTGTCACGAAAAGCATCTACTCGGAAAACGAGGACTTCGCAGGCGCCGACGCCGTTTTCGACCAAATCGGCGACGCCGGCGACGAACGCTTTTCCTTCAACGAACTCACCACCCCGGGGGCGTACTGGTAGGTACGACTGTGCGTTGCTCGATTCCGTATCAATAAACCCCAATACTTAAACCCCAAACCCTGAACTCCAAACCCGAATCAGGATCAACCCGCCGTTGCCCGTGGACGAGTTTGGGAACTGGTTCGTTGACGAGGAGACGCGGCTGGCTGATAAAAGAAACGAAAAAGGAAAGCAGACGGAAGACTGGAAGGGAATAAGCGACGCGGAACGGGCGATTTTGGACGACATGAGCTGACGGAGCTATACGATTGATATGATAGTATGTATGAATACATTACGATATTAGGTGAGAGTACATTACACTATAAAATAAGCACCCTTCTAGGGTTCACGGACCGTCACGGTTCGTCCGTTTAAAGGTTGCGCCGGTCGCGCGTTTCCCGGAAACGGCCCATCGATTAAATGCTCGCGGAACTTTTGAGTTGTGGTGGGCGACACGAGCCGGACGTTTTTCTGTAACACCCACCGCACTCCCCCCGTACACGGAGGCGTGGTTAAGCTGCCCTCCCACGCGAAGTACCCCGAGTTCGAATCCCACAGAGTTCCCGGGTCGATTTTTATTTTCGTAACGCCGTGGTCGGCGGCGAGCTTACGATAGGTAAAAGAAAGTGTCAGCCTTGTATTGGGCGATGTATGGACAAACAGTCACCAGCTTCGGTAAAACAGGGAGGCGAGATTTGGGTAACTGAAAGGCCGTACCTTCCAGAGCAGGTTTTCGATGGTAGCGTCGCCTTTTTCGTCCGAACTCGCGTGCTGGAACAAAACGCCCAGCACGGCGATTCCGCCGCTCCCGTCGTTCGCAACGTGCACCAAGTGCGCCTCCAAGTCGTTAGCCACGCCGTCGATGGTGTTCTCCGCGGGGGTGTGGAAGTGAAGCGAGTTGAACGTGTAGTAAACCCCGTCCAAGTTCAAGCCGCCCGACGACGCGATTGATGAGTTTTTTTCGGCGTCGTCCCCGACGTCCAACACGTAATTCGGCGTCCCGTGCTTCTGCGTCACGGCGAGTACGATTGGTTTATTTGGAGGGACGACCACATCACGCAGGGTTCCTTTGTGTATATCAGACGTGTTGGAAGGCACGCTTCTGATGTCGATCGGGCTCTGCGCGCACGCCGCGCAGCCGCAGCTCGGAAACGCGCGCGCGCCGGTCGCGTCGAGCACTTCGCCCCAACGCAAAGGGCCGGTTTCAAAATCCGCGTATCCCCACTCGTTGGGTTTCGCAGGGCTGAACTCCGAGGCTTGCGTGTCGTCGAACGCGGTGGCCGCGAGAAGCACAGGTGACACCGAGAGAAGCGTACGTCGCGCGAGACGAATTGGTGGGTCTCGTGCGTCTCGTCGGTCGCCGGAAGGGTTCGTCACGACACAATCGCTTTTCGCATCGTCGTTGTTACTCGCGGCGCGATGAGGGATTTGGCTGCGACGAAACCGTTGGCGTCGTGAAGTCAGCACCGCGAGACGCGCGTCCAAACCCAGCGGCGTTGGTGTCGCGCGCATAGCCCCAAACGGAAACGCACGTCTCGGGCGCGAGAGCGAGAGGTGGGTGTGCGCACACGCGCGGTGCTCGACTGAAGGTCTTTGAGGGTTAGGAGCCGAGGTTTTTCGTCGCTATTTTTCATTTCGGCGTTTTGGCGAGATTGAAAAACGCCCAGATCCTTGGGGAGGCCAAAACGACCCGCGCAGTCGAGACCCCACGACATATCCTCCAACGCGACGTGTGGTATGGAAACTCGCGCGCGGGAACGAAAACGCCTCGCCGGCGAAACGCAGGAAGCCATCCTGGGCCTTCCCGACGACATCGTCGTCACGCACATCCTCAGATCTGACCATTTCGACGACCCCGCCGATCTCGCACGGCTCCCAGCGGTGAGCCGTGCGATGCGCGACGCGGTGGTGGCGACGGGGCTTAAATTTGAAGAGCTGAGCTTGATGAGGATGGCGCCGCGGAGCTCGGGCGTTTGGGCACGCTGAAGCGCTTGCAACGGCGAGGTCTTCTGTCGCGGGAAGAAATCCTGTGCGAGACAGCGGCGAGGAGCGGACAGCTCGAAGAGTTGAAGGCGTTGCGCGCGGACGGCTGCCCATGGAACACGCGGACGTGCTCGAATGCGGCGCATGGCGGGCACCTCGAGATGATACAGTGGGCGCGCGCGAACGGATGCCCGTGGGACGAGTACACTTGCCCGCTCGCGGCGAAAGGCGAGCATCTAGAGGTGCTACAGTGGTTGCACACGAACGGATGTCCATGGAACGAGGATACGTGCACGGGTGCGGCGATGGGCGGGCACTTCGAGGTGCTTCAGTGGGCGCGTGCGAACGGCCGTCCGTGGGAAAATCGGACGTGCCTGAACGCGGCGCACTACGGGCACCTCGAGATACTGCAGTGGTTGCACGCGAACGGATGTCCGTGGGACGATAGGACGTGCATGTACGCTGCGAAAGGCGGATACCTCGAGGTGCTTCAATGGGCGCGCGCGAACGGCTGCCCGTGGGACTCGTTTACGTGCACGGGTGCTGCAGTGGGCGCGCGCAAACGGATGTCCGTGGAACGATAGGAAGTGCTTGGGGGCGGCGGAGGGCGGGCACCTCGAGGTGCTTCAATGGGCGCGCGCGAACGGCTGCCCGTGGAACAAGTGTACGTGCTCGATGGCGGCGAACGGCGGACACCTCGAGGTGCTGCAATGGGCGCACGATAACGGATGCCCGTTGGACGCGTTGACGTGTAAGTACGCGGCGATGGGCGGTCACCTCGAGATGATGCAGTGGTTGCGCGCGAACGGATGCCCGTGGGACCACAGGACATGTACGAATGCGGCGGAGGGCGGGCACCTTGAGGTGCTACAGTGGTTGCACGCGAGAACGGATGCCCGTGGGACGAGTTTACGTGCGCGAATGCGGCGATGGGCGGGCACCTCGAGGTGCTGCAGTGGGCGCTCGCGAACGACGGGCACAGACCAAGTCTCCACGATCGGTTGTCACCGGGTACCGCTGCTGGGAACTCGCGCGCGCTGTCCTCTGCCGCCGGTGTAGCGGTGGTGACGGAACAATTTTTACGATCGCAACGGTTACTCCAAGGAAAAAAAAACAAGCGTTTTGCCAAAAAATATAAAAAACCACATCACGGATACACAACCGGCAGCGCCGGGTGTCTCGCCGCCTCCCCCTCTTCTATGTCTACCAGCCACTCTTTGTACGACCACTCGTCTTCCTGGTGCGGGTCTTGCCTGCACTCGCTTTTCTTTAACCGCCGCGCGCCGTCCAGGAAGTAGCAGACTGAAAGCGCGTACCGCGGCGGGCAGTCCTTTGGTTGCGGCGGCGACCAGTGCAGACACCACCCCGCGTGCGCGGTGGCGTCCCCCAGGTCGAGCGGGGGGTAGCTCTCCACGTCGTACCCGCGGTCATCAAGCGCGCTCATGCCTTCTAAAGTCTTCCAATAAGGCAACGCGAAATCTCTGTGCGACCCGGACGCGAACACCAGCGCGGCGTCGTCTTCGTGAAGCGGCCGCAGGGGTAACCACAGGGTGACGAATTTGTTCACGTCGAGGGGCACCATGTTCGCGTCCGAGTGCCAGTGCGTCTCCCCGAACCCCGGGGGCTTGACGAACACGCAGCTTTGATACACGCGAACGCGGTCTTCTCCGTCCTCCTCCACGCCCAACAACTGCGCCGCTACTTTCGCCAGGCGCGTCGATAAAATGTACGCCGCGCACTTCGGCGGGTTTTGGTTTTCAGACGAACTCCCGGAACTCTCCGAACTCCCGGGCGCCGGCGTTGTTCGCCGGTGCAGGTTGAAGGTTTGCAAAAAACCAACCTCTTCGTCCGAGTGTTTGCGTAGCACCTCAAGTGCCTCTGCTTCGCTGTTCACACCCATCGGGTCGCCTCCAAACCCAGGGCACAGCACCGATATGCGGTGCCGGTACGCCTCCAGCTGCCTCAGCTTGGTTTCCTTGATCAAATCGGTCACCATTTTTTTTGCTTCGTCGTGGGTCAGGATTGCGCGGATGCACACGTGCCCCTTCCTCTCGAACTGGAGCTGCTCTTCAAGGGTCACGTCCCGGTCCCCGGATGTGGGGAACACGTCACTGCCCTGGCTGGAGTCGTCGAACTCGAGGGGAACACGAACACGCCTTGGCGCGGACGCCTTCGCCAGGGCGATGAGGTCACCGCGGTCGCGCGACGCACGACCGCCGCCTGCCCCGCCCCGACCGGACCCGGAACCTCTACCTTCGCCGCGTCCGCCGCGACGCGCAGGCGCGTCACCGCCGCCTCGCTCGCCGCGACCGCCGCGGCGGGCGCCACCGCCCTCGCCGCGTCCACGCGCCGCTCGAGCCACCACGAGAGTCATCGATGGGGTCACAACACAAACACGATGGGCACTTCGTGTCGTGGCTAACGCGCGTCCGCCGAGACAGCGCGCGCCAAGTCGCGAGCTCGCCAGTACACGCGCGTCCACGGCAAGCGCGGCCATCGCGGGCGTCGTGTCGCGCTCGTGTCTCCTCCCCGAGACGCACAAGGAATGGCGAGCGGGACGTGCCAGAACGCCCTTCTTTTTTACTTTTTATCCACTTTTTCAAGGGCGACTTTTTCAAAAAGCGTCCACGAAAGCGACATTGACGGAAACAGAAAAAGCGCGGCGCGCCTGACCAACCTTTGGATAGGTGACAAAAACCATTAAGTCTACGCCTCACACCCTAAACCTAAACCCTAAAGCCCTAACCCCAAAGCCCTTTCGTGGTCCCTTCGTGCCACTCCACGCCTTCGTGTTCCACGACCAGCCGCCAGGCGTTTGGGGCGTGAAACGATTCGCGGGCGTGCGGAAACTCGCAATACTCGTACTCGGTTTCGCGAAACCGAGACGCGTTCGGTACCTTGTCAACACTGAACTGCGCCGCCGCCCTCGACGCAATAGCCATGACCTTCTCCGCGGTGACGTACGTGTTGCCGACCGCTCTGTCGATTTGCGCATCCAGAAACGCGAGGCACGACCGTAGGTTCAAACGAACCTCGCGTCGAGTCGGACCGGGACCGCTTTCTTTTTCTTTTTTTTCAAACCACGCTTCCACTTCCGGTGTCGCGGAAACGAACCCCTCCCCCGCGCCGCGCAAAACGAGCGCAGTGTCGTCGTCGTGGACACAGTCGCTCGCTCGTGGTTCGAACAAATCCATTCGGTGCAACAGCGCGTACACCAGCTCTGGATTGGAAGCCGACGCGTTCGTAACAACTTTGTTTAAAACTTCCAGGGTCGCCGCGACGAGCTCGCCGAAAACAAGCGCTTGCAGCGACGGGGGCGTTTTCCAGAGCGCGTGCGTTTCAGTTTGCGCGTGCGTTTCAGTTTGCGTTTCTCCAGCCGCCCCGCCGTCGCGCAAACTCCGCTCTTTCCGTTCGAACGCGTCCAGCGCGCCCACCAGTCGCGACGCGGTTTGTGCATCAACTCCCACGACCCGCGACGCGATGTTGGAAAGCCCGCCCAGCGCTAACGACCGCGCGTACGCCGAATCCGCGCCTCGCTCGGATCGCGGCGATTTAGCACAAGACGCCGAACACGTCGACCCTCCCGACCTTGTCACTTTCGCGAGGGTTTGGAACGTTTTCGTCAAAACGCTCGGTCGGTTGCTTTGGTGGGTCGCTTCATCGTGTTCGGGTTTAGCAGCGCCGGTGCCGCGTCTGTGGTCTGCCCGGTTCACATCGGAGTCAAACACAAGTACCCCGCCAATCGCGGAGTCGACGCCGAGACGCCGCGCCGTTTCCACAAAGTTCGCGTCGTTAGTCACTTGCGTCAACAAAGGAAGCAACACGAACGACGCAACGCCGCGGCGCTCGTTTCGCGTTTCATCCGTGTCAGACCCACCCGACCTGTACATGTCTTCGTGTCGCTCCATCTCCATTGACAGCGCCTCTGTAATCGCGGGCACGAGCGTGGTCACGTCCAGGCGCGAGCCAGGCGCGTCCCCGAACCCGCGCCGATTCTCCCTCGAAACCGCGGCGAACGCGCCGCAGTTGAAATACAGAAAGTACAACAACTGGCACGCTGGGACGATTTTAAGGAAAAGGGTCAGTCTGGAAGTGACTTGTACCTTCCGTAATTACTCTGGACAATCGGCAAACAGTTGAGATTTGGGAAATACGATGCGCACCCGACTCGTCCAAAACCGCGACGCGCGCGCTGAGGGTTTTTATTAAGCTTGCGAAATCCACGGACGGGAGGTTGGGGGACTGCGTGGGCCGGTTGGTGGTTTTTTGTCCGTCACCGTCCGTTCCCGTGGTTCTCGTGGTCGAAACGACGGTTTCGGATGCGGAACGCGCCGCCCGCGCCGTTTCCAAAAAAACGTTCACATCAACGGGGAACGTCACCAACACCGAAAGCAAACGACAACACGCGTCCGCGAGCGGGGCGGGTACGTCGTGTTCGTTGTCCTTAGTTTCCCTATCACCGGTAACGAACGAGAACGCGTTCGCGAACCGGGTGGCGAGGGAGGTTTCTTTCTTTCCGTGGGAGCGCGTTTTGTCGGACCTTTTTGTTTGGACCGTGAATAACGCACCCGCGCGTTTCTTTTGTCCGTTTTTCAGTTTCGGCGCCCCTTCTCGTTCCCCTACCCTCGAAAGCAACGCGTGGACGAGCGCGTCCCCAGAGTTCACGGACGCACGGTTCCGCACCCAGTCGCACCGAGTGTCGACACACGTCGTCGCCAAGACCTCGAACCCGGGGTGGTTTCTTTTGGCGTTTGTGTTTGCGTTTGCGTTTGCGTTTGCGTTTGTCTCGTCGCGTCGTTGGATATCGAACAGCGCCGTCGCGCACACCGTGGTTAAACACCGTACGCACACCAAGTGTAAAGCGTACAAGTGTTTCGATGGCGAGTCTTTTTTTGCCAGCGTGTGTACTACTGTTTCGAGGAAACTTCGCATCACCGCGGGGGTTGGTGCGGACCCTCCCTCTGACGGCGGCCGCGAACACGCCTCCCGCCACGCCTCGCCGCGACGCGCGGAAAACTCCACGTGGTGTTTCAAAAGACAAGTCGCGAACACCACGATGTTTGTCGCCCGTACCGGAGGCTCGGCCATGTCCGCGCGTACCGCGCGCAGCAAGCGAGACGCGTGTTGAAGAAGCGTAGTGAGGTGCGCGGTGTTCCGCGTGTGTTTGCACAACGCGACACACGTGGGGCGTAACCCTCGGTCCAACAGATTCGGATCGATCGCCACGAGGGGGGTCTCGTCGCACGACGACAAAAGAGATTGCCACATCGGGTCCGAGTGCGTTCGCGTCGCGGGGCCTGCGAATTGCGACAGCAGCGCCCCCGTGTTCGCCGGGATCTCAACCGCACCAGCCGACGAAAACCCGGCGCCCATGGCTGCCGAGGCCGCGGGGTTGGGCGCGACGCACTGTGATTTGTGTGTTTCGTTCGTCTCAGCTTTCGGTGCCGTCTCGTCGGGGAGGTTTTGCCAATAAAAAAACACTGGCGGCGGCTGATTTATTAGCGGCGGCAATCCCCCACCACTTCCTCGGGCGCCCCCCCGCGACCTCAAGGCAGGCTCTCGTGTGGTCGAGACATCGCGAGCGCATCTCGTGTCCTTTCGCGTAGAAGCGAGCTTCGAAGCGGCGTTTCACCCCGACGCTCACGATGGGCAAGTGCCAGCAAACCATGAACCGAAAGCGCAAGACGCTGAACAAGCAGAAAAAGGAGGACAAGCGCGCGGTGCGTCTCGGTATGGGTTTGATCGACAGGAACAAAGCGGAGCTCGCGGCGGTTTCCGGACCGGCGAGGACGGGAAAGCAAGCGCGGAAACAACTCAAGGTTGCGCGCAGGCAAGACAGGGAAAGACTGCAGAAGGCGCTCAAGGGAACGCCGGACGCTTCCGGAGATGTGGAAATGGTGGCGAAATAGATAAAAGAAGCGAGGAGCAGTGAAACAGTCAGTCGTCAGTCATCATCAGTCATGAGTAAATTCTTACCAAGGTATATAAAGTTCTGCCCTCTCTCACGCGCTAGACCCCTCACATGACCTCCGGGTCCACCGACTCCAGCGGCACGACGTCCTTTGTCTTCTTCTCCTTCTTTTCCTTTTTGGGTTTCGCGGATGCAGACGCGCCGACGGCTTTGTCCATCAGCGAAAAGATCTTCGCCGCGAACTCCGCGGGCTGGTCGATGTTGAACCCGGAGGTGAGCAGCGCGGTGTCGAACAGCAGCTCCGCGGTCGCGGCGCACTCGGGGTCGTTCGCGAGCTGTTTGGCTTTCAAGTCCAGAATCACAGGCGAGGTGGGGTTGATTTCCATGGTCTTCTTTCCCTTCATGTACTCGGAAGCGCGGCTATCCCCCATCGCTTGCGCTTTCATGATGCGCTCCATGTTCGCCGACCAGCCGAACTTCGACGTGACAAGCACCACGGGGGTGTTCGTGAGGCGCTTGGAAACCGTGACTTTCGCGACCTTGCTTCCCAAGGTGGTCGCCATCCAGTCCGTCAAAACTTTGTACTCCTCCTCGATCTCCGCGGCGGCGGCTTTTTCCTCGGAGTCCTCCTCGCCGAGGTCCAAGTCTTCCTTTGAGATATCCACCAGCGTTTTCTCGCCAAACTGCGCCAGGTTGGTCATGGCGACTTCGTCGATCGGGTCGATCAGGAAAAGCACCTCCAGGCCTTTCTTGGTGAGCTGTTCCAAGAACGGGCTGTTCTCCGCAGCCTCCCTGGTATCAGCAGCGACGTAGTAGATGGATTTCTGGCCTTCCTTCATGTCAGCGACGTACTCCTCCAACCCGCGGTGCGCGCCCTTGTCCGTGGCGCTTGTTTGGAACCGCAACAGCGGCGCCAAAGCGTCCCGGTTCGCGGTGTCCTCGATAACCCCGAGCTTCAGGTTCCGCCCGAACGCGTCCCAAAACGTGGCGTAGTCGTCGTTGTCCCTTTTGGAAATCTCTTTCAGCATGTCCAGGGTTTTGCGGATCAGGCGCTTGCGCATCACGCGCACGACGCGCGATTCTTGCAGGATCTCGCGGCTCACGTTGAGTGGCAAATCATTGCTATCAACAACGCCTCTGACGAAGGTCAGGTACCGAGGCAGCAGCGAGTCGTCGAACTCGTCCGAAATGAACACCCTGCGGACGTACAGCTTGATCGCCTTGCTCCGGGACATCATGTCCTGCTGTTCAAACGGCGCCATCCCGGGGACGTACAGAATCGACCTGAACTCGATATCGCCCTCCACGGCGAAGTGGTTGTACGCGAGCGGCTCCAGGAACTCCTTGAACGTGGATTTGAAAAACTCGTCGTACTGTTCCTTCTCCACGTCTTTCGGGTTCCGTACCCAAATCGGCTTGTCGTTGTTCGTGACCGTGAACTCGGAGACGTCGTCGTACGTGGTTTTCATAACCGGCTTCGGTTCGTCTTCGTCGAACAGCGTAGCGGTCGCCTCCGCCGCTATTTTGCGCTTGTTGAACGCTTCTATCTCCGTAGCAGTAGCATCCACGTCCTCGACTTGTTTCGACACGCTCTTCTTGGAGAAAATCTCAATCGGAAAGGAAATGAACTCGGAGTACGTCTTTACAAGTTCGGTGAGCTTGGTGTCCTCCGCGAACTCCTCGGCGCCATCCTTCAGGTGGAGGGTGATCCTCGTGCCGCGCTTCAGCGGGGCCCCCTCGTCGCCGCCTTTGATGATCTGGTACGAGCTCTGGTCGATTTCGGATTCCCACGTCCACACGGAATCGTCGTCGTTGTTTTTCGTCGTAACCGTGATTTTGTCCGCCACGAGAAACGCGCTGTAAAACCCAACCCCGAACTTCCCAATCAGGTTCTCGCCTTCCGATTTTGACTGCAACATGTCCATGAACTTCGCGGTGCCTGACCGGGCGATCGTCCCAAGGGAGCTGACCAGGTCCTCCCTGGTCATGCCAATTCCCGTATCTTCAATCGTCAGCGTCTTCGCAACCGGGTCGCCCCTGATTTGGATCTTCATGTCACCCTGCGTGTCCATCATTCCCGGGTTGCTTACGCTCAAAAACCGAAGCTTGTCAAGCGCATCCGAGGCGTTGGAAACGAGCTCGCGCAGAAACACGTCCCGGTTGCTGTACAGCGAGTTCACGATCAAATCCAAGAGGCGGTTCACCTCGGCTTGGTACTCGTACGTCTCGCCCTCCTTCTCGGCGGGCGTCTCGGCGGTGGCGGCCTCGGCAGCGGCCCCGGCCTCGGCGCGGACCACGACGCGAGCGCCGCGCGAGGTGACGCGACGATTCGCGGCCACGGGCATCTGAGCACCGCGGACGGGGGTGCGCGCGCCGCCGCGAACGACGGCGCGGGCGGACACGGCGGCGGTCGACATGGTGGCCGACATCTTCCGAGTGCGGTGCGGAGTCGAAGGACGCTTGCGCGCGAGGTGAAGTGAGGAGATCAAGCGAGAAGGTTGAGGAAGACTGGATAAACGCGCGCCGCCGACAAAAGAAGCGGGCGAAACACTTTTTTTTTCTGAAAATTTCACGACTGTCGAGGGTGCCGGCTCTCTACTTTTCCTTCTTGTCCCTCGTGCCCTCGATGCGCGCGGCTTGCTTTTCCCGTTGTTCCACGCGGTGTGCGGTGAACAGCAACACGGGGGCGAGCAGCACTATGAACAGCAACACGTAAGGCTTGTTTTTGTCGGTAAGCACGCTTTCCAACGCGACGCGAAGAGGCTCCAACGCATCTTTCGTGGACTGCCGAAAACGAACGGAGGGGCGATGGGTGGGTGGGAAGAACACGGTGAGCTGACGTGCGATGTTAAAAAAATGCGAAGAGAAAGCAACACGGCACGCAAACGACGTACCTCGTACATGACATCGAACTCGTTGCGAAACATGTCGAACCCCGACCGACCGGAAGAACGACCCGGTGCACGTAGCTTGTGCACCGAGCAATGAATGGCACGAAATTGAGAAACAACCAAGTTGGCGAGGAACGTTTTCTGTCCAACTCTCTGTATCGTACATGACAACTCGGCTACTGCGCCTCCCCCGGCCGGCCTTCCTCGTTTTCCACGATGGATGCCATCATATCCGAAAGCCGCTCCAGCCCGACCGCGAAGTTATCATCCACCTCGCCTTGCGACTTGACGTAGTTGCAAAAGTCGATGACGCACACGCGCGTTTTTTTCGTCTCGCCGGCGCGCGCATCGGGGTCGCCCTCGTACACGATCAGCACCGACGACCCCAGCAGGTGTAGCTCTCTTTGCGTGGCAAACCAGGCCCTGAGGCCTGCGAGCTGCGTAAGCGCCTCGCCGAAAACCTCGCTGGCGCGACAGACCGGTTGCGCGACGTCGACCAAAGGCTGAGCCGTTTCCCCAAAACTCGCGTCGCCAAACCCGCTATTGACGGCGTTGGGCGACCCGCCGTCCTCGTTGTTTGCGTCTTGTGTCCCCCCCGCCCTGCCTCCACACCCCACGAACTCCTCAAGCGCCGCACGCACCGCGTCCTTGTCGCACAAGTTCCGCGCCCAGTCGTACGGCCGGCGTCGCTGTAACCACTCCCCGGATGTGTTTTTCAACCCCCTTTTCGCGTCGGGCAAATTTCCGCGTTCGTACGACGTCCCCAAAGATTCCCCACCCTCCCCCCCAGGCACCCCCACCCTTTCCCAGGTCTGCATCCCGCAAACCTTGAACCCCACCTCCGCCTGCCCGCTCCTAATGTCGTGCTTCGAGCGCTTGGCGATGTAAGCGGGGTCGTGGCCGTTTGGCGAAAACGTCCTTAGCCCGATCTTTAAATCGATGACACAGGGCTTCGCGTACCCCGAGGTCACGTCCTCCAACCGGAGGAACACCGCTCGTTGCCCGGTCGCCGCGATCGTCCGCGCGTGAGCTGCGGTCGGGTCATCGCCCGCGACCGCGACTAACCCCGCGGCGTCCACGCGAAAGGTTCCGCGGTATGCAGGCACGAACCGTGCGAACCCCGCCAGCGTGGTCCTCAAATCCAACCCCGAATCTCTCGCGGACACCACTCTCCTGTAAAAGTCAACCTCCGCCGCGCCCTTCCTGTCGTCCGGACACGGTTTCAGGAAGTGCCCCGCGTCGTCCACCAGCGACGGTAAACCAACACCCTTACTGGAGTGCCCCGCGACTTGATAAGGCGCCACGCGCAACGACGCCGTGTCCGTCGTCTCGCCGCGGGGAGGGCTGCTTTCCTCGGGAAGCGCAATCAAACAGGGCGACGCATCCGGGACCGCGGACTCCACACGGGTGAACGCGGGGGCGAAGGCGACGGCCGAGGCCGTGTGGTGCCGAACCTTGGCCACCCCCACCGTGGTCATCGGGCCAAAGCCTCCAAGGCGGGGCCGGGGGGCGAGCGCCGTCCGTTTGACCCTGGGTAGGGAGCGGGAAAGAAGATGTGGTCCAGGAAAAGTTGTGTCATTTGAAAGGTTCCTTTTTAAAAGAGACAACCGTCTCACTCACGCCGCCGACCCTGGCGCTTCGCGCAGGCGTCGGAACGCCTCCGTGGCCTCAACGAATTTGTCAGCGTCTCCTCCTTGTTTATCCGGGTGCCACCGCAGCGCCGCGCGTTTATACGCCCTCGCCAGCGTGTGCGCATCAAGTGTCCCCACGCTCGAAACCGACTCCAGTCCGAGCGCGTTTAAGTCGCGGCGGCGACGCAGCGGCGTGTTGGTTGTTTCGTCCGCACCCCCCCTCTGTTGTCGCGCGCGACTGCACCGTGCCGCCTCTGATACCGCCTTCATCCTTGCCCGCATCGCCGCTTGCGCGGCTTCATGTGTCTCTTGCTGCTTCTGCCACTCCCCACACACGGGGTGCTTCACGGCGGCGCACCCGCAGGTTGAGCAAAACAACACGCTTTCTGGGTTCGTGGCATCGGTTTCGGAAAACAAACACGTGAACCGTGCGCACCGATTGGGGCCGCACCGATCACACCCCACGCGTTCCGCTCCGGAAACAGCATCTAAGTGCGTCTCGCGTATGGTCTCGCCTCGTGCTTGTGCGTCCCTGTTGCGTGCTGCGGATTCCGTGATGCGTTCCAAGCGTCGCGTCTCCTCGGCAGCTTCGGCGTCGACTCTAGAATCGTCCCGTCGCAGCATCCGCGCCGTGTCTCTTCGCGACGCGTGTGTTTCGGCGCTGCACCCGCAGCGCGCGCACACGGCACCGTCCTTCCCAGCTTCTATCCGGGATGCCGCTGTTTGCCTGGCGAAGTGGTGCGGAGACACCGCGACGCACCCGAACTGGCGGGCGGTCGTTAAAGCCTCGTCGGGCGTCGCGCGCGCGAGCGGCGCCAACGCGCCATCGGCGCCGTTTTTCTGCCACCCCGATTTACTCGCGAAGGCGTAACACCGGGATTTGGGGTCGGTTCTTTCGACGCAGGAGCGACACGGACCTCTTGCCCGTCCTTCGTCGTCCTTGTCTCCGACCGTTGGCCTTTGGGATTGGTTAAGGAGCTTGGTGAGGGCGGAAGTGTCTACCCTCGTCGAGGAAGACGAGCTCGGCGACGCGAAATGTGACGAAGAAAAGCCGGGCGTTTTCCGTCGCGCGTCGGGGGTTTTGGTTTCCGACACCGTCGGCGCCGCAGTTGGTGCCCGTCGACGCTCCCACTGTTCCCGTTCCCACCGTTCCGCCCACTCCTCCAAAGCAGCCTCGGAATCTTTGGCCTCGGGTTCGGAATCGGAACCGTCCCCGTCGCTCGCGTCCGCGTCCGCGTCGAACGCTTTGCGAAACGACTCAAAAAATAAAAGCGTTTCGCTGGTTTTGTCCTCGCCGGGCGGTTTGGCCGGGAGATCATCGGTACCTTCTTGTTTTTCATCGGAACCTCGCGTTTCGAGGTGCGCATCGTTTGCGTCAAGACGAGCGACATCTACAGGCTCTTGTCTATCCTCGACAACACTCTCGGCCCCGGAAAAGAACGCCCCGACCTCGGTTTGCGTCGAGCAGTCGACGCCGATTCGATTTTTCAATCGCGTATCCGTCTCGAGTGTGCGCTTCGCGTCCACCTCTCTCGCCAAGCGCGCCTGCGTGTGTAGCGCCGCGACTGTTTTCGCGCATTGGCTCTTTTCCAATTCCAGGGCTCGTACCTCACAAACAAGCGCGTCGCGCTGCGCTGTCGCGGCAAAAGCCGCCAACTCCACGGCTCGCGCCGCGTCCGCCGCCGCCGCAACGGCGGCGGTGAGACGCTCGCACGCGGCGAGCGCGGAGCACGTCGTGTCGGACGGCAACGCCGAAGGCACGGGTACACACGGTGTGCAGAGTTGCGGCGAGGAGGATGAGGATACGGAGGATACGGAGGGCGGTTGATTCGTCGTATGCACGCGTCTCGCCCCGATGGGCGGTTTCGGAGGTGTGGAACGTGTCACCGGATTCGCCGCCGGCGCTTGTTTCGTTTGCGCCGGCTGGTTCGGTTTCTTTTTTCGCAGCGACTCCTTTTCGGAACGCTTCGCCGCGCTCGCCGCCGCGTCCTTGTACCCTCCGTCGAGCCGCGCGGCGACCCCCCACGCCCTCGCCGCTTCTTCGTGCTGCCCTAGTTGGGTGTACGCCTCGCCCATCCTCGCCCGCGCTTTCGCCCACGTTGGTTCGATGCGCACGGCGCGTTGCGCGTCGGCCAGGGCGCCGCTCGGGTTGTTCCCGAGCGCTAAAATCGCGGCGGCGCGGTTGGAAAACGCCTTCGCGTCACTGGGCGCCAGCGCCACGGCGCGGCTGTACGCGGCGATCGCGTGCCTTAGCTCGCCCGTGGCGAACGCGTCGTTGCCCCTGGCGCGCGCGTCGCCAGATTCGTCGACCTCGTGCTCGATAGACCCACACCCGCATCGCGAGCACTGCGTTAGGGAAACGTCGCAGTCGGGGTGTATTTTTTTTCTGTTCCGACTGTTCGCATCCTCGGTTAGTGCTGGTTCTCCCGAACCCGAACCCCCCGAGCCCTCCGCCGCTGCATCAACCGGCGGTGGCGATGCGTAGTAGTCCTTGGTGTTTTTCAAGTACCCGCCCGGGCACCCGGAACAGCCCTTGGCGACGCACCGGCCGCGGCAAATGCCCATCAGGTCGCGCGTGGTGAACGGAACTCGCAGGTGCGCGTCCAGATGGCTCGAGGCGGGATCGGATGATCTCGAAGGCATGATTCGCGATTCGCGAGTGCGCTCGTGACTTCAACGCGTGGGAGATAGAGGACACGCGCTGAGGCGTTCCCGTGACGTGCGGAGCGCGGGCGTTGTCGCGACCGTAGATGATCCTTCCACCACCACGGTACTCGGTCTTGGCGCACGAAGTGACGTGTGTCTCGAGGCGATCGGCTGTTTTGTCTCGACATTTTTCGGTGGGTCCCAGAAAAAGGCGTTTTTTTCCCGACTTTTCGTTGTCAACAACGATTTGGTCCAGCTGCGACCCGCGGGTGTTCCACTCGCACCGGCGCGGAGTACATACTCTTCACTTGCAACGCTACCCGCACCGGCTTCCGAGTGTCCGTGTTCCTCGGCGTCTGAAGCAACTTCCGGTTCGCCTTAACAGCTGACGCAGCCATCGATGGCCGACCCATCGCTCGAGAATGGGAATGACGGGATTGATTACGACCGCTGTGCTTTGATGATCGAGCATATGACCGTGTTGTTGGTGGAAAAGCACAAAGTCGGTGGATGCTTGGCGAGTGCTGATGGCAAAACCCCCAGGGTGAGGGTCCACAACCTCACATCCGATTTCGGGAAGACCGGTGAAGTTGAGGTCTTGCAACTTGCTTTCCTGTAGGCCAAGGTATGCTAAGGACACGCTTTCAAGGGCCAGGGCGCGCGAACTGGCGACTGCGCGGTTGCAAAGCAGCGCCGAGATATGGAAACTACATCGGCACGCGGCCACCGCGCTGCGCGCGTCGAAGCTGTCGAAGCGTGGCTCGAGGCGACCAAGGACGAAGGCGACAAAGTCATCATTCCCGTCGGTCGATGCGGCCCGCTCGCTTCTTGTTGCGGCAGCTCGACATCTGAGAAAATGACGAGCGCGTTCCAGCCGGCGACGTCATCTTCGAGCGCTTCGGCGATTTCGATGCCATGCGTTGTTTGGGTGGTCAGATGCATGGTGCAGCTGACGGCGCGGACTACGACACGGAAGAGAAATTGCGCAGGAGGTTCGCCGAGTACTTCCGGCCAGGCTTCTGCGTGGCCTGCCAGGCGGCGTTGATCGAGAAGATTCCGCCGTTTCCGCCGATGTAAATCGACGCCCTTGACGTCACAGAGGGGTTCGCATGGCGCTCGCAGCTTCTCGGGGAGTCCTTTACTTTTTTTTTAAGACTTCAATCAAAGACATCCTATTTTGCATCACACTCTACAATGTACCTCTAAGATCGTTTTCGTAAATGCGCACTGCGCTCGTTCCTCTCGTCGCGCTTCCTTCTTTTTTCTCGACTCACGCCGTCAACACCAACACGTCCACCGCGAAGTACGCCACGCACAGACCTATCCAGAGCTGGATCGTAGGAAAGGGCTTTAGGCGTGTCGTGTTACCGGTTTCGGAGTTGTCGTGATTGGATATTGAGCTCGATTGTTTCATCTCAACAAGTGGGCGGTCGCGCTCCGCGAGTCGCGTCTTGAGCGCGGCGACGAGCGCGGTGAGCTCGTCGATTTGTCGCGCGGCTTCGCGCGCGCCGCCCTCACCGTCGCCAAACGGGTTGGTGTTTCGCTTCGGGCGAGGCACGATTTGACCCGCGCGCGCGCCGAACCGGAGCGTTGACAGGGTTTCCGTGGAGTCCGCCGGGTCCGGGGAAAGACACACAATCAACACCGCCCTTGCGTTTCCCCCCAAGGCTTCGGAAAGCAAAAAAGTGAGCTTCGAATCGCGGTACGGGACGTGCTGCGTTTTTTTCTTGTGCACTTCGTTTTCGTCAGCCTCGTCCTCCGAGGACTGCGAAAGCGGTTTCTTTGCGTGTTTTTTTTCCGCGCTCACTGCAGTCAGCGCGGCGACAACGTTGCCAAGCGCGCTGAGGCTCTTGTTTATGCCGCACGTTTCGTCCAGCCGGGGCCCCGCGGCGCCCGACCGCCGCACTTGCTCGCACCCTGCGAGATCCACTAAAAACAACTTGCTGTTGCACACCCGCGTTTCCATTCTTAAAATGACAATCAGGTGTGACCTCGACGAGTCCTTGTTCACGTCAGTACTCGCAGTCGCTCGTCGTTTGTTCGCCGCGTTCAGCAATGCATCTATGTCCACGTCGTCGCCGAGAAAAATCTCAGCCGCGCCGCGAGGCCACACGCCTTTCTTCGGGTCGTTTACCACGTTGAGCGACGACGCCCCGTCGCCCGTGATCAGGTCCACCAAACGCTCGTTGTACAGCTCGAGCGCGGAAAACGTGAGCCGGCAAGTCTCGCCGGCGAGTACTTGCGCGTCGCGATATGACACGAGGTCGGCGATTGCCTGCGTTTTGGGGAAGGAACGGGTCAGCGGCGCGCGAAAAAAACGAAAACGACGCCAGCTGTGCGTCATGGTTATTTTTCGGTGGAAAGAAACGAAAGGGGTTGAACGAACCCTCTGAACAACGCCCAGGTCGTCCACGTCGTTTGCGCCATTCATGGTGTGCGACTTTCCCGCTCCGGACTGGCCGTACGCAAGCACCGCTCCGTTGATTCCCTTTTTAACGTCCTCGAGAGTTGGGCGCACGGCGCGGAACACGTCTTCGTTCGACGCGTCCGCGGCGAAGACCTCGTCGAAGGCGAACGACGGTTTGTCCCCCCCCGCCGCGGGACTCACGAGCGTCACCTCAGCGCCGCGCGATGCCACACACGAAGCACGCGTCGAGTTTGCAAGCGGTCGGACGCGGCACACGACCCGCGTTCCACCTCTCGGCGTGATGTCCGTTTCCGCGGTCGCCATAGTCGTGCGCGGCGAAAAAGTGAAAATAGGTTTCGGTGCGATCCGAGTTTCCAGCAGAAAACGAGCTTTGTCGTCCTTTCGTGGAAAAGCAACGACCGAGGGGGGCACACTCCGCAGCGCTGAAACAGCATGATTCAATCGATATTTCGTATCGCGCCTTTTCGCGTGGCGGCTGCTAGGCATCCTGTCCCGCGTCGCGTGCGCGCCGTGCACATCGCCGGCTCCGCGGTGGGCGGCGGAGGGGACACGAGCACTTCGAAAACACAAAACACGTCCTCAGGGAGTCACGAAAAGGAAAAGACCCCGACGCACGAGCTCGCCGTGACATCCACGAACGACATCGTCGACGCCGTGATTCGACGCGCGTTGCGTTGCACGGACCTCACGAACGACCACGAGTTCGGCGATGACCTCGAACACCACGGCACTCGCCACGCCCAAGACGCGACGTTGCTTGACACCCTTGCCACGCGGTGGCACGACCTGACTTCCTCTGAAGCGTCCGACGTGCTGCACGCCGTGGGCCGGTCGCCTCGCTTCGGCGTGAGTGCTCTTGATGCGCAGCGCGGGGCTCTTCTTGATACCTTCGCGCGACAGGACGGCCCGTTCCACACCATGATAGAACAGCGCCCGAACCGCTACGCGCGGCGCCCAACGAAACCCACGGATAAGGAGCGCAGCGATTTCAAAAACGACTTGCGCGTGCCCGCTTGGCGCGGCGCCCCCAGACGGAACGAGACGTGGCACGGCTTACCGTTCATGTACTCCGTTTCCGACATAGCCAGGGTGGTGTTCGCCCTGGCGTCTTTCCCGAACTCCACGGACCAACACGCCTTGGTGGACCGATCCGTGCTCGCGGAAAGCGCAGCGCACGTCACCGCGACGTTCTCCAGGGACGCCTGGACCCGGCTGCACGCGTCGGAAGGTGACCTCGCGACGCTGGTGTTTTCGTTCTGCGAGATTCCAGGAAAGCTAAGCTTGTCAGTACTTGATGACAAACACCAGGACCACTCTGGTGACGATTTCCTTCACAAAGCGTGTCGCCAGGCGTTGAAAGAGCTGGCGCACCCGGTTCAGACGCACCACGCGGAATTCAGCGCCAACGAAATATTCACCACCGCGATGGCGTACCAGAAAGCGTACGACGAGTGCTGGATCGGCGTGGGGCCGTGCGCGGAGGGTACTACTGAGTCGCCTACTGCAGTTTCGCCCACTTTCGCCGACGCGCGCGCTCGAGCGGAAGCGACGCTCGCAAACGCCACCGCGGTCGGCGAGTGTCTCACACGAAAGAATAAAAACGACTCGACTGAATCGACGTCAGTGCCTAAATCGGACGTGAAACACAAACACACACACAAAATCAACGCACACACGCATCAAACCCCTCAAACTCCGGAATTCTGCCTCAGCCTCCAAGACGGTCGCGCCAGCGCGAACCACGTGTTGCGAGCCTTGGCGCCGGAAGCGCTGCGACGGTCACGCGAGTTCTCCGCGACGCAGCTCGGGTACATCGCGGACGCGTGCAAGCGGTTCGGTGTGCACCCCAAAGGCGAGGGGACGAGGGAGTGGAATGATGTGGTGCGGAAACGACGAAAAGAAGAGCGGGAGGAGGGGAAAGGTGAGGAGTAACCGCGCTGCGGCGTGAGATTTAGAGACGCGTGTTTTTTTGCGAATCCGCTACTTCCTCAATTCTCAATTGGGACGCGAGCATCACCCCAGCCCCAGTCGGTACAGCAGAAACACCACAAACGTGATGCCTCCCACCATGAAACAGAACTGCCGGTTGTTTTTATTCTCCACGAAAACCTTGTTGAAGTGCGCCATGGTTTGTTGTAAGTTCGCCCCGACGCTTCCCATCGACCCGCCGATATCGTCAAGAAGCCGATGGTGCGACTCCGCCTCGTCGTGAATCCCACTGGTGATCTTTCTTAGCATCGCGACGCGGTCACCCATGTGGTCGATGTCGTTGTCGTTTTCCCGTTCCAGAGACTCCGGGTCCTGCTTCATCGTAGTCTCCACGGAACTCGAGTCTCCGAAGAGATTCGACCGACCACGGCCCCTGTGTGTGTGCCGACGAACGAGGAGAATGTCAGAAAAACGACTCGTGGACAATTTAAATTACCAAGGCGCGAGGAAGACACGCGCGGAGAGGTCGTTCCAAGGAGTCGGGTGGTAACACAAACACGCACCTCGCCGCGTTGTTGTACATGCGTCCGCGCGCGTAGGGTCTCCCGCTTCCTCCGCGCGGCGAGAGAAGTGCAGAGGCGGCGCTTTCAGACGACTTGAAGCCGCGGGAGATTCGTCTGAAACATAAAAGAGCGCAAAAGGAGCAGCGCGTCCGAGGTAAATCGTTATATCCAGTCTACGTGGCATCATCACCCATCGAGGTCTGTGTCAGGCTGCGCCGTGCTTTGTCTCGAGCCACTCGCACGCGCGCGCCGACGTTCGTCGACCACCCTCCTAGTTGCCTTCGCGTCGCCTTGCCGCGTCGCAAAGCCGTTTGCCTGCCGCGTCGCCGAAAGCCGACCGTACCCCGATCGATCGCCAACGTCACCGAGACATCCGGAATATAATGTTCGCCATCGCCTCCACCGCTGGGCTCCGCGCCCCCACGACCGGCCGTTCCGCGCGCGCCGCCGGCCGTTTATCCACGCGCCGCGCTGGTGTGGTGCGCGCCCATGTTTCCGAGCCCGAACGCGTTGCCCCTCTTTCGGGCCGCCGCGAGGTGTTCGGGAAAGGCGCCGCGCTCGCTGCGTTCGCCTGTTTTGTGGCCACCACGGACGCCACCCCAGCCTTCGCGGACAGTCTTCCCGAGGAAACGGACGTGAAGCTAATTTGCGACGAGGCGTGCGAGCTAGCTCTTTTAGACGCGGAGCTCATTACCACGAAATCCGGGCTTCAGTACCGAGAAATAGTGGTTGGCACCGGAATGCAACCCGAACCGGGGTTCCAGGTGGTGGTGGATTACATCGCGAAAAACGAACAGGGGTTTATCTTTGACAACTCCCTGGAAAAGGGCAAGCCCAACGACGTGCGCGTGACCGGTGACCCGCGGAGTTCGCTGGTCATTCCTGGGTTAGACGAGGGTATTCTTACCATGAAAAGTGGAGGAATAAGACGGATGTACATCCCAGGAGAACTGGCGTTCCCCAAAGGCCTAGCAAGCGCGCCCGGCCGACCGCGAATCCCGCCCTTCTCCAAAGTCGTGTTCGACGTGAAACTTATCTACATCCCGGGGATGGAGTGAGGGAGGGTTAGGGTTTGGGGAGTGGGGTTTAAGGGGTACACCAACCCTTTTAGGGTTTCGGGTACACCAACCCTAAACCTTGAGAAAGCGAGTGTGGTGGTGGCGAGGAGTGGATGCGGGCGGTAATAAGTTCGTCGTGTGTCGACGTCGACGGCGTTTTTCAACCGTCAATCATCATCTTAGTATCATACAACCGTGAAAAAGAAATCCTAATAGTCGTCCCCGCGCGTCAGCACTTCCTTGCACGTCGGCCGTAGCAAGATGGTATGTTCGTACTGCGCGACGTAGGAGCCTTTTATGTCCACTAGCGGTGGGTAGGGCTGAATGATTCCGTTGTCGCACAGGTTTTTCAGCGCCATCAAGTATTTCGTCTCGCCGGCGCGGTCCAGAAACCGCCGGCAAAACGCGAGGGTTCCGAAATTCCGATCAATAACCCCAAGCAGCTGTTTCGCCCGAGGTAAACGAAGAGGCACGTGCCCCACGTCGTAGTTCTTCATGTAGTGAGAACACTCCAGGTCCTCGCGGACGTACCTGATTTAAAAAAAAAAGGATGAAGATAATAGGGACGAGGCGGTGAGTCGGAGGGTCAAAAGACGATCGAGTCGGTTGTCTTATCAGTGTTCTTCAAACATCGACAAGCTCCTCATGTCAGCGCCGTCCGCAAAAAACAAAACGCAAAAAAAGTGAGCGAATATCAAGGCCAATGGAGGCTACGGGAGCTCTTGGTCGCCCGCACGTAGTACTATGATGCCCGGTTAATCTTCGGACCGAAAGGTGCGCACCGAAGTGCGTCGTCGCTGGGGCGGGAGAGGAAAAACTCCTCTCGCTGAGTACGCCACGAGCCTCGAAAGGCGGCGAGTGTCCCTGCGCGACGAACCGGTCCGGGTGGTTGCGAGTGTACGACTGTTTGCTCGTACGAGTACAGGTACAGTCGTAAAAACCAAAACAAACAAGGGAAAAGAAAAAACGGGTGCCGTGCTCGTACCCTTTCCCCGTCGATCCGAACGTCTCGATGGCGTAGAACTCGCCTTCTTCCATCCGGGTGGTTTCCCCCCCCCGGACAATTGGCACGCTTTTCCCCGCGTGGATCTGGTACGGCGCGATGGAGTGCCCGTTCAGGTTGCGGCAGCACTTCACGTCGAACTCCTTGCCGTTTATCTCCACGGTGTGGCTCTCCATAACCTCTTCAATCGCCTCGCCGATGTCGCACAGACGCACGTCGATTCCCGACTCCCTGATTCCGCACTCCGTCGCTTCCCGCACCGCGTGTAGCAGCGGGTCGTACATGTCGTTGAAGGTTTTGGTGAACGCGCAGTCGATTATCCGCCCGTTGATCTGCGTGCCGAAGTCGAACTTAATCACGTCGTCTACGTGAATAACCGTGTTGTCCCCCCCGTTCGGGGTCCAGTGCGCCGCGATGTGGTTCTGTGAGCACCCGGTGGGAAACGCGATTCCCGCTTCCAGGCCGCGCGCTTCGATAAGCGTGCGCACGCTGTTCTCCAGGGTTTCACACACGTCTATCAGTTTCATTCCAGGCTTGACCCAACCGTCAATGTACGTCCGCACCTCCCGGTGCACCTCGGCGCACTGCCGCACTTCGTTGTACATGTTTTTCTCCAGCCGCTCCAACTCGCGCTTTTCCTCGTTTGTTTCCCGCCACCGCTGGTCGTTTTGGTACCACTGGATCTCGCCTTCGGGAAACACGTCGTTGAACAGCTTGCGTACCGGAACGGTGGGGGGATTTGTCTGGCCAGACGCGCCGCTCCCCGCCGCACCGCCCCCACCGGCCTTCTTCTTCTTCTTTTTCTTCTTCTTCTTCTTCGCCGCGCCACCCTCGCCGCCTTGAACCGCTTCGCCCTCCGCATCGTCCCCGGACTCGGCGGCGCCGTCGGCATCGACAATCAGCTTTTCCGCCATCTGGGCAGCCACCGCGGCCGCGTCCTCGGCCATGACACGCTACGGAACGCGCGGGTCGCGGGGCGAGGTGGCAACCAAACGAAGCGGTCACGTCGCGTCTGCGATCGCGCGTCTCGAGGTGTGGGGCACCACCACCGGGAACAGGGCAGACCGTAAAGAAAACAAGAGGGTTTGTGCTGTCTCGGTCCTGTCAGCCACTAAAAATAGATGACGAAATATTACACCACCTCTACGCCTCGCTGGATCCTACGCTACATCGTTCCCCCCTCTCGATTCCACCGCGGTCGGTCCAAAATCAATCAAAGTTCATTTCGTTAAGGTCGTACGTCTCCTCCTTCGGCTCGTACTTCTTCTGCAGTTTTTTCCACAGCTTGCGTTCCTTGCCCTTGTACTTTCGCAGCAAATCGGGAATTTCATTCACCTTTGATGGATTGTTCTCTTCGTAAAACGCGCGAATCTTGGTTCTCCACACCGCTTGTTTCGGGTCCAGGGTGCCGTACCCTCCCCCCGGTACCGCGGAGAACTTGAAGAAGTAGTCCGCCATCGTGAACGCGGTGGGTAGGAAAAACAAAACGAAGAAAAACACGTGCACCGGGTTCACACCCCACAACAGCTTCTTCGCCTCCTTCTTCTTGAATTTCTTTTCCTCAACCGCATCCTCGCGAGTTTCGCGTGCCGCGGCGCGGCGCACGGCACCGTCTCCCTTGGGCATCGCGTGGCGTGGCGTGTGCTGAGTGTAAACGGCGCCGAGAAAGAGTCACCCCCCTGGTGCGACGAAAACCACCCGCGCGCGAAACGATGTGGACGTGGGGAAAGAATGCTAAATTGCCTCACAAAAATAATTACCTCAGCTCAAGAAAAACTTGGTGTTTGAAAAGTCCTGCAGCAGCGGGTTATACCCGCTCCCGGTCGCGGTCGCGTCTACGCGCGCCCACTTTTCCATGAACGCCCTGGTGGTGGTGACTTGACTCTTCGGCTTGAATTCGCCGGTTCGATCCTGGTCGGGGGATTTTTTAGCAGCAGCCGCGTCCAAAACCCGCAGAGTTTCAAAGTCAGTGGGAAAGAACACATCCGCCTGGCCAACTTTCTCGAGGTAGCTTTGCAAATCAGAGGTCTGGCCGCCACCCGTCTGCGTCGCGACTAACGGCGCGCTAACCCCGGGCATTCGCACACCAGGCAGGCTGTCGAAATCAGCCGCTATTAGCCGGTGGTTGGGCAAAGCGTTGTGCAGGGTTTCAAGCAATTTCGCTGACCCAGTGGGCAGGTACCGAACTTTTTGGTCAGCGCCTGATACGAAATTGACGAATTTGCTGAACAGACTTTTTTGAGCACTCGCCCGCTCCACGGCGCGCAGCGTTCGTTCAATCAGCAGGTCACTCACCGGCGTCAAAACCTCGGCGTACTCCGAGTTGTCTTTAGTGTCAGTAGTGTTGTTCGTGATGGCGACGATTCGAGTTTCCATCCAACAATTGTCCACCGAAACAACCTTGTCGTGCGGCAGGTTATCGAGCACCTCCAGCGCGATGACGAAACACGGCTGTTTTTGCGTTTCGCCCCACCCGAATCGATCGGCGGCGTCCCGTGTTTGCACCGCGTATGGGCTTTTTTCCGGGTTGCTTGTTCCGACACTGGGGCTTTCAGGGTTGCTTTGTCCGACACCGCGTGCTTCACTACTTTGCGTTCCGCTCACCCGCTCTCCTTGCCACCCCGCAAACGCCTCGCCAACCTCTTTCCTTTGCACCGCCGCGAGGGACCCCGAGATTTCCACCGAGACGTACCGCATGTGTCGAAACACCTCGGGGGCTTGTTTCCTGTGATTGTAAAAGAAAAGTGTCAGCCTTGTATATCGCGATGTATGGACAAACAGTCAGGGCAGAGGTAATAGTCGCTTCTGGTACGAGTATGGGCAATCCGTCGGCGGAATGTGGTGATTGGGAAATACGTACCTTATGAGCTCCAGAAACCCAACCGCGTGCGTCCCCGCGCCCCCCCCCAGTTCGTACACCAGGAGCGGGTACCCGTTGGGCAGGTCGTGTGTCGTGTACACGTCCAACACGTACCGCGCCACGGCCTGGGAGTAGTGCGGCTTGAATATTTCCACGGGGGTTAACCACTGCTTGGTGAGTTTCGAGTACTTGTCCGCTAACACGCGGTTGTAATCATCAGCACCCAACAACGTGCGGAACGCGATGGGGGTGGGGAAGGATCCCACGGGTACGTCGGGTTGCGAGAAATACCCGTGCGTATTGTCGTACAACGCGGATGTCAGAAAGTCGCGAAGCAAAACCCCCGGTGTGTCCTCGGTCGCCGCCCGCCTTGACGAACCACTTCGCGAACCCGATGACGAAACACACACCGAAGTTGATGTAGAGATTTCCGATCGAGACACGTAAACGTTGGGGTCCACGATCAGAGGTCGTGCCACGTGACTGCCGCAAACGCCGCTCCCCGCGTGTGCCCGCGACAATACAAGCGCGCAGACCCGCCGCCGCGCCAGCGACGCCGCCGAAGCCATGCGCGCGCGGTTGTGACGAGCTTTGCAAAACTCGGCACACAAAACAGCGTCCAATAAAATCAGCAGTGGCTCGCGGCTCCCCACGTCACCGCACCACAACCCGCGGCGCACCTCGGTGGGCGCACGCACGATGGGGTCTAAATCGTCCATCGACACGAGCGAGACTTCGGAGCCTCGTCTGAAGCTCGATGAAGTGGCGCTGCTGGCGTACATGCGACGGGTGCGTGCATCCCACTCCTCCTGACGTGTCGGCGTGCCTCGATCGCGACCACGGATGGACACGTGGATGACGACGATAAGAAGAAGAGTCTCGATCGACACCAGGCCGGCCGTGCTCGGGGGTCCCTACGCGGTTTCTTTCGTCGCCGGTTCCATCCACGCTGACCAATCCCGCCCCCCCGTTGTTTCCCGTTCTCAAATCCCGCGCGTCCCAAAACAGTCCTGCCCCGGGTTCCCAAGGCAAGCCAACTCGGTTCGCGTCACGCAGTTTGGGCACGGGCAGTCCAATCCGACGTACAAAGTGGATTGCGCGCGCGGCGCAGCACGCGGGTCGCCTGTCCTGGCGACGTACGTGCTTCGCAAGAAACCCCCTGGGAAAATCTTATCCTCGGCGCACGCCGTGGAGAGGGAATACCATGTGCAGAAGGCGCTTGGTTCGTTGACGGAACCCAAGGTACCGGTGCCGCGGATGCATTGTTTGTGCGAAGACGCGAGCGTGCTGGGCACGCCTTTTTACGTCATGTCCTTCGCCAAGGGTTCGATATTCCTGAAACCCGGGCTGGAGGACTTACCGAGCGCGAACCACCGAGCCGCGGTGTACGACGCCATGGCCACGACTCTCGGGGCGCTGCACCGAGTGGACCCGGGTAAAGCGGGCTTGAAAAGTTTCGGCAAGCCGGACGACTACAGCGCGCGGCAACTGACCCGGTGGACGCGGCAGTACCGCCAAAGCGTCGCGACGCCCGAGCCGTTCATGGTCCGATTGATTCAGTGGCTCACAGAAAACGTACCGGAAACCGAACCGAGCGGCGCGGTGGTACACGGCGACTTCCGGCTGGATAACCTGGTGTTCGCCAGCAATACGGGGCCGTACGGAGATCGAACCGGGGACGCAGGTACTGCAAACGGGATCGTCGCGGTTTTGGACTGGGAGCTCGCCACAATAGGGTCGCCGTACTCGGACGTCGCGTACTGCTGCATGCCGTACCACCTTCCCTCTGTTGACGAAAGCAACCACGCCGGCATGGCGTCCACGGCGTACCCCGCGTTCAATAAAGCGGGAATTCCTAGCGGCGTGCCTAGCGAACGGGAGTTTGTCGCGCGCTGGTCAAAAGAATCGGGTTTGCCGAACCCGATGGAGGATGCCAAAAAGTGGTCCTTCTACGTCGCGCTTTCGTTGTTCCGCGGCGCCGCGATTTTAGCGGGGGTGCGGCAAAGGGCGTCCCAAGGGAACGCCTCCGCGACGAACGCGCACGTGGCTGGTACGCTCGTGGAGACGCTCGGGCGACGCGCGCTTGTCGTGGCGGGCGTGTTTGACGCGCCGATTGCGGTGGCGTCGCTGGGCGCCGAGAAACGCGCGCGGTGGACGAAAGCGACGCCGGCGACGTTTGGTTTGGAACCGACCGAGCGCGCCGGTGCTCTTTTGCGAACACTGAAACGGTTCATGGCGGAAATCGCTTTTCCTGCGGAAACCGCGTTGGAGGCGCACGCTGTGAGTCACACCCGGTGGCGCGTGTCGCCTGAAGTGGAGCGGGTAAAAACTTTAGCGAAACGCGCGGGGCTTTGGAACTTGTGGCTTCCGGTTGACTCGCGCGCGTTGCTTAAAATCGCGCACGACCCCAACACGCCGGACGGCGCTTTGCTCACCGGGCCTGGGTTGACCAACCTGGAGTACGCGCACCTTTCTGGGACGATGGGCCAAAGTGTTTGGGCCAGCGAGTTCTTCAACTGCAGCGCCCCGGACACGGGGAACATGGAGGTTCTGTTGCGGTACGGCACCCGCGCGCAGCAGGAGAAATGGCTAGCCCCGTTGTTGCGCGGTACGATTCGGTCGTGTTTCGCCATGACCGAACCGCTCGTGGCGTCTTCGGACGCGACGAACATCGACTCGCGGATCGTGAGCGACGGAAACGACTACGTCCTGAACGGCCGAAAGTGGTGGACCAGCGGGGCGTGCGATCCGCGGTGCGCGCTTGTTATTTTCATGGGGAAAACCATCCCCGACGCGTTGGCGCAAAGCAAACACACGCAGCAGACCATGGTGCTCGTGTCCATGAACGCGCCCGGCGTCACGGTGGTGCGGCCGCTCACCGTGTTCGGGTACGACGACGCCCCGCACGGCCATGCGGAGATGCTTTTCGAGAACGTGCGGGTTGGTAAAACTGAATCCACGCTGCTTGGAGAGGGCAGAGGGTTCGAAATCGCGCAAGGCAGGCTGGGGCCGGGACGGTTACACCACTGCATGCGGCTCATAGGGATGGGCGAACGCGCGTTGGTGTTGGCGGCGCGGCGGGCGCTTGGACGGGTGGCGTTCGGGAAACCCCTCGCCGACAACGGCAACGTGCTGCAACAGTTAGGCAGCATGAGGGTTACGTTGGAGGGCGCGCGGCTACAGACCCTTGAAGCCGCGAGACGGCTGGACTTGGAAGGAAACAAATCCGCCAAGGGCGCCATAGCGGCGTGTAAAGTCGCCGCGCCGAAAGCGGCGCTCTTCGTGCTGGACGCCGCCATTCAGCTGCACGGCGGTCTGGGGGTTTGCGACGACACGCCTTTGGCGCGCATGTTCGCGGGCGCGCGGACGCTGCGTCTGGCGGACGGGCCGGACGAAGTGCACCTGGAAACCATCGCCAAGATGGAGCTGAGAAGGGCGAAGCTGTGAGGGGTTGTTACCGGTAGATACGCGCCGCTGTAAAATTCGAGTTTGGCCGCTTCATGCTTCCTTGGACTGATTCTTTCAGTGCCGACTTTTTATCCCTCTCGGCCGATTTCGTGGTCAAAGGTCGCCGCGCATGTCGCATCGGGGCGTGGGATTCCGCCGATGGTGTGCGCTCGCGCTGACCCTTCTCGCGTCATGTCTGGCTGAAGTGCGTGGCGCGACGCACGAGCTGCGCGCCGGTCCCGACACCACGCACTTCGGCGGCTGGAGCGCTTCACATCCGCCGGTTTTGACGGTGCACAGCGGGGACACCGTGCGTGTTTGGACGGTCAGCGGCGAGCCCGGGGGTGTGCCTCTTGATTTGTGGGACGTCCCGAGCGAGCTCAAGGCGGTGTGGCACACGGCGTGCGGCGCAGAGGACGGAACGCAGCCGCAACGGGATTTACCTCTGGCGCACTGCGGGAACCCCGGTCCGCACGTGATGACGGGCCCTGTTGCGGTGGTTGGTGCGAAACCGGGAGACGTGCTTATGGTCGAGGTCCTAAGCGCGACGCCGTGGGTGTCTTGGGGCTGGAACGCGATTCGGACGGGTAAGGGCGCGCTGGGTAAGTCACCTGCGTTTGGGTTCAACACGCTGCAAGGCAGCACGGTGGTGGTACCGATTGATTTGGAAACCCAGACGTGTTACCCGCCGTGGCTGCACGGCGCCGCGGTCCGATTCGACGCGACCGGCGCGAAACCGTTCTTCGGGCAGATGGGCGTCGCGCCTGCGCGTGCCAAAGGAACAATATCCTCAATCGTTCCCGGACCGCACGGCGGTAACCTGGACGATAAGCATTTAGGACCAGGGTCCACTCTGTATTTCAAAATCGAAACAGATGGCGCGCTGTTCAGCGCCGGGGACGGACACGCCGTGCAAGGCGACGGCGAGTTTTGCGTGACGGCGCTTGAAACGAGCTTGGAGGGAAGGTTCCGTTTGACGGTTATTCCGGCGCCGGAAGGGGAAGGGGGCGATGCTTTGGGGAAAGGAAAAGAAAAAGGAAACCCTGAACCTGCAAACCCTAAAGTAGCCGTTTTCGCCAACCTCACATCTCCACGAGCGGAGACCAAGACTCATTACCTGGCCATGGCGTTTCACGAGGATTTGGAGGTGGCCAGTGAAATGGCGCTTGTTGATTTAATAACCTGGGTCGTGGCGCTGACGGGGGTGACCCACGAAGCGGCGTACCGGACCGCCTCACTCGTTGCGGACGCGGGGATACCGCAAATCGTGAACGGGCTGAAAACCGTGCGGATCGGGATGCCGAAAACGGTGGTCCATGCGATGCGGGACGCCAGGTTTTTAGGAGAGAAAGACGCAAGAGAAGAACTGTGAGACGAGTCGTTCGAATCGAAACGACTGTTGTACTTCATATCCTCGGTTAAATATACAAATATGAGGCTCTTCGTTTATTCTCAAGCCGCCCGACGCGTCTTCAATCGGCGGTTCGTGTATCGGACGCGTTTATCAGTCCTGTTCCTCGTCCGACAAGAACGTGTACCCCAGGTAGCACAGCGCGAGGAACACGGGGACGGAGAGCGGCGAGGCGGACTGTTTCGCCTTTTCTTTTTTTTTCTTCGCGGATTGCCCAGCCTTCTTGCTTCCGGATTTCTTGCCCTCTGTCTTCTTCGCGGGTGCTCCCTTCGAATCAACGACAACTGGCGGCGCTTTCTTCGGGTTGCCCGGCAGAAACACCCCGGCGACGAGCTTGGGCTCGGCGACGGACCGGACGCGCGGCGCGTCGGAGGGCTTGCGCGTCGGCGCCGGGTTGGGAAGCACGACTCGCCGAGGCTTTGGTTGAACCACCTTGGCCTGCTTCGCCACCGCGGTCGCGCGTTTCGCCCTGCGCGCCGCGTCTTCCTTGGCCTGCGCCTTCGCCTGTTTCGCCAGCTCGGGGGCTTTCTTCTTGGCTTCAATCGCGGCTTGCTTGGCGGCGGCGGCGGACGCCTTGGCCGCCGCCTTCGCCTTCGCCTCGCGCCTCTGTCGTTGCTCAGCCTGGAACTTCGCCTCACGTCCGGCTTGCTCGTCAAGCACAACCTGCTCACGCGCTTTCGCCTCAGCGCGCTTCGCCGCTTGCCCGGCCGTGCTCTGCGCCTGCCTCGCCTTCTCCTCCACGCGGCGCTCTTGCCTGACTTGCTCCATCTTCGCTTCGTACGCCAAACGCTTCTCGGCGTACTCGGCATCCTTTACCTTCTGCTCCGCCGTTCTCGTGTCGATTTCCGCCTTGTACGACGAGGTTTTGCCTTGCTTGTTCGCCACGAGCGCGGCTTCACGCGCCGCGGACGCTTCCGCGGCCGCGCGCGACTCCGCCGCCGCCGCCGCCGCTTTCGCGGCTTTCTCCGCTTTCTTCGCGGAAGGGGTGGCGCTTTTCGTAGCGCCAACCGGCTTCGCGGACGCAACATCGGAAGAAGCCTTCGCCGCGTTCTGCGACGCGACCTGGTCGTACAGCGCAGCCGCGGAGAGCTCTTTTGGGGTCACAGACGCGAGCGCGGGGGCGTCCGCAGAGGCGAGCGCGACCGCGGCGGCGGCGGCGAAAGACACCGCGCCGCGTCCGAAGCGCGCGATTTCGGAATCTCGCGAATCGCGTGATTTCGCATTGGTCACCACGGCGGAGCGGCGCGCGGCCGTGGTCTTGTGCGTGCGCGCGTGAGACGCGCGCAACGCGCGCGTCTGACTCACGCGAGCAACCTGCATTGTCTGCGCGGACATGATGTGTGTACGATTACGCGAGCGTTCTGCGGTAAGAGAGAGAAAGCGGGTCAGTCCGATGTTGGACAATGCAGGATTATTGTAACGCGCCTTCCCCGCGCAGGGAAGGGACCGTCGATGCGTGGGAGGGTTATGGACGCGTAATCAAGCCGTGCGTACCTGCGTGAGCGTGAGCGACGAGGGAAAAACCCGGGTGGGACGCGCTGCTTGCACTGAACACTCACGACGCGCACGAACCAACGACGATTCGTTCGGAGCAGATCGTATCCTTTACAGCCGGCGATTTCTGATTGGCCGAGATTTTTCCGAAACTGTCGTTGCTTGGTTTGCGACAGGAAACCAAAAGACGCCTACCGGCTTCTTCGTCGCCCAGATCTCGTCGCGCGCGCCGCAGCATGAGTGATGACAGCATGAGCGATGAAGATGACGACGGCTCCTCCTCCGACGAAGGCGGACTCCTCCGAACGCACGAGGTTATCGACTTGGAGAAAGAGAGTTAGAGAGATATCCAAGGTGTTGGACACGTCTATATGTTGGGAAACCTGGTGCTCGTCCCGTCCGGGCGGTCCTGAAGCGACGCCCTCGCGGCTCGCGAGATCTCAGTCGCTGACGCTGAGTTCGGGGACCACCACCCGTCTTGGTCTTGGTTTGCGTGCGCCGGCTCCGAAGCGCGAACGGCGGACACCGCGAGTGGCGCAGAGACGTGAGCGTCCGCAATACGTTCCGACGTCCCAACGCGTTGTGTCGTGTCCCTCCTCCTCCCCCTACTCCGCGGCCCCACCGGGTGCGCGTGCAGCCCCCCCCCCGACCGCGCGGTTGATAGCCCGCCCAGTTTGTGCAAATCCGTGGTTTCCCACCGCGCGCGCACTTTTCTACACGTAAAAGTTTTTTCGTCAGCAAACACAAACGTCGAGGCGCTTTCGACGTCCGATGTTGATACCGGGTTTGTCGCAACTTTCACCCACACATCAGACGACAAATCCAAAACAAACACCTCCAAGGTCACCTCGTCGCTCACCGTAACGTCAGTGTACAACCCACCCACCTCCGTGTCTTCCCCGAACGTGAATTCCAACTCCAGGGCGCGCCACCAGTCGCCCACCACCCCGGATTTGCCAAACAAACAATTCGTACCCACCAGGTTCCACCCGGTGCCCGTGTTCTTATCGACGGAAGATGGGCAGAGGGTTTGGAATAAGGGTGATGTAGTAGCTGCGGAATCAACACCTTCGCTCGTTAAATCACCGGATACTGTCAAGTCGGGAAAAATCAAAACATCGCCTGTCCTCCAGTCACCCGCCGCCGCGTAGTCGCTCGGGTTCCAGCATCCGAAACCGCCGTCGGGTGTCTCGCCGCTCCCGACGTCCCAAACAAGCACCGCGTCGCTTTTCCCGGTTCGTGTATTGACGCACCGCAGCACCGCGCCACCCCCGTTCTTGACGTGGCCACCCCTGTGCTCGGGATTGGCGTTCGAACTCCCCGCGAAGCGACTGTGGGAGTGCGTCGCGTTTTCGTCAAATGCGGTGCCGTACCGCTCGCCGAACCGGTTTGCCAACATCAACCCGAGCCTCTGCGCGTCGAAACGGAAGAACCTCCCGTCCGCCGTTTCGCCCGGCTTGTGCCACACCCCGAGCACGTTGAGCTTACCCGAGTTCAACGGGTGGGCTTCGTCGGGAAGGTTCGCCAGGGGGGGGAGCGGTGTGGGGGGGGGGGGGCAGGGGCCGGCCTCGCGGGGGCGGGAGATTCGCGAGCGGGCGGACTCGGGGCGACGCGCACGGGACCGGGCTCGGTGGGCTGGGGGGGTAGGACGCCTCCGCATCGCTCCCGGGCCCAAGACTCGACCATCTGCCGAACCGCGAGGTTGGGAGCGAGGTCTGCCAAGGAAAGGGGCTCGTTGCGCCGCAGCGGGCACGTGCCGTTTTCCGAAATCCAACGCGTGATCGCGTCTCGCTGAAAAGTCCGGCCCGTCGTAATCACAAGCGCGGGCTCGGTCATGAGCTCCTGCGTGATGGGACACACCAAAGCGTCGGGGGCGTCGGTATCATCCAGGTCCGAGGGGAGCAAGATGGGCGCGGGCCATCGGCTGCCGGGCGCCATGCTCGTGCCAAGAAAAGTGAAGACACGAAGATTCGCAAGCGCGACTGACATGATTTTGCCAAGTGGCGAATAATTATACATTCTATACGACACGCTCGCGCTCACGCTCCTCACCACCTCAGACCCTCGTTCATTCCTTACTGAAAAACCCACTGAGCCGAAACTTCTCGGTAGGGTCGTCTTCCTTCCCCGAACTCCCACTGCTGTCGCTGTCACTGCTGCTCGAGTCGCTGTCGCTGTCGCGCTTTTTGGATTTCGACTTTTTCTTGTCCTTTTCCTTTTTGGCCTTTTTGCTCTTCTTGCTCTTCTTGTCCTTTTTCTTCTTGCTCTTCTTGTCCTTCTTCACCTTCCCGCTCTTCACCCCAAGCTTCCCCCCCGCTAACCGCCGTTCCCGGTCCCGCTCCAGCTCCTTCCGAAACTGCAGCGTCTCGCGCTCCGCTAACTCCGCCGCCGCCGCGAGTTTCCCCTCCCGGTCCTTCTCGCGTTTCTTGAACTCGTCGTAACTCAACCGCGTCTCGGTCAAAGATTTCAAGTACTGCTCCTGCCACGCGGGCGAATGGAACGACGCGTCCACGGCACCGTCCGCGCCCCGAGTGGGAGGCGCGAGCGTACGCTCCGCATCCCCGATCCCCGCCAGGAAGTTACCGCTCGCGTCCTGCATTGTGAGGTCGAGGTGGTGAGCGGTGGGCGCATTTTGTGGAATACTTTTTACAACGGAACCCTATTATTTTCGTCCCTTTTTGCCCTTCTTCTTGCCCGACCCCGCGCTCCCCCCCGCCCCCGCCGCGACCACCGCCCCAGCCTGTCCCGGCTGGCTCGTGAACTGCGTCAGGACGTCAATCGGTTCCACCAGCCGTTTTTTGTACTCCGGCGTTCCTGGCACGCGCCCGGGGTGTTTCGGCACCAACCTCGCGATCTCGATCATCAACGCGCGTTTCGTGGGGAACTCCTTCGCAAGCGGCGTCCCGTCTTCCTTCCTCAACGTCACGCGCACCCTGCCTGGCTGCCATACATCCCGCGGGTAGCTCTTGTTCTCCGTTTCGCACGGCAACTTCAGCGATTTCTCGAGCACGTCCTTGATCTCCATCACGTTGGGGTGCTCGCACGCCAGGTTTTTCGGAATCCGCCGGCCTTGCTGCACCGAGCACCCGGCGTTTATGTACGACGGGTAGATGCACACGCGTCGGTCGTGCTGGTACGTCCCATCTCCGCTCACCTCCGTGATCGTCGGCATCGCCCTCCACGCGAAGTCACCGGAGACCTGTCGGGCGACGAAGCGAGACACACTCGAGGTGGTCGCGCGCGCCGAGGGGATGGGGATGAACCTTTTTCAGTCCTCGAGAAATCCGCGGAACCAGTTTCGATGAAGCGAAAGCGTTTCGGCCCGACAGTTTCGTGGCGCGCGTCGATGGCCGCAGGTCCCCCGTACGTGTACCATTTGTTGCCTGGAAACGAGGCATCGCTGGTGCGTGAGTGTCTTGACCGAAGATGGTGGTGGCGCCCCGCGACGATTTACGCGAGCGGCAACATCGTACCCCACCATCTGAGAATCGGGCTTAACGGGCAACGCATGGACTGGTCACGGTTCCCCTTCCATGGCGTGTCACTGTCCATGTGCAACCGGTTGAGGAACAACCGCGAGGCGTGCGTGAAATCGAGGTTGGCGCTGAACCTTCGACGGTGGGTATACGCGAGGAAACGTGAAAACAACAGCAGCAACGGGGAGGCGTACGACTGGGTACCCACCACGTTCGTGCTTCACGCGGGGCGGGACACTTCCGAGCTTGTTGCGTTTCGGGAACACGATGTGAAACGAAAAAAAGACGTCGACGACGCCGGAACCTGGATCGTGAAACCCGAGGCTTCCAATCGCGGCCGTGGGGTTGAGGTTTTGGGAAGCGCCCAGGACGTGGAGCAGCACTTGGCGTGTCACAAAACAAACGACGTGTTCGTGGCGCAGGTGTATCTGGAGTCTCCGTTGTTGGTGTTTGGCAGAAAGTTTGACATCCGAGTCTTCGCGCTCGTCACCCCCGACGGGAATTGTTACGTGTACAAAGACAGCTACGTGCGCACGTGCGTTTCGGAGTACACCCTTGAGGACTTGGGTGACAAAGCCGTGCACTTAACCAACGATGCGGTGCAACAGAGACTGCCGGGATATGGGACGCACGAGGAGTGTAACAAAATGTCGTTCCAACAGTTTCAACGCGCGCTGGACGACGGTCGCCGTGAAAGTCTCGAACCGACCGAGGATACGTCGGCGAGTGCCGATACCGGGGCACGAATCGATTTCGAAAACCACGTGTGGCCTGCCATCGAACGGGTCACCGCGGAGGCGTTCCGAGCGACGCTGGGAAGGGGGGCGGACGGGGGAACGCGTAAAATAACGCAAGACCTTTCCTCAAAAAGTAAAGGACGAAACGGTCCGACGCCGAACCCCGAAAAAAAACCCAAAGCGTTTACGTACGAGCTCTTCGGCCTGGACTTTATGTTGGACCAAAGCGGGTCCCCGGTTTTGCTTGAAATCAACACCAGTCCGGCGTTGTTTCGCCACGGCGAGGTCCTGAAAACCATGCTTCCATTGATGATGGAGGAGGTGGTTTGCTTAACCGTGGACGCCGTGTTTCCGCCGCCGAACGGGGGTGAAAAAAACGACAAAAACAACGAAGGAATTTCGTCCCCGAAAAAAGAAACCCGGTTCAAACGCTTGGACGTTCTCGTCGACGTTACCCTGGATTTGTTTCTCGAACGGCCTGACACTTCGCGTCGAAGCACCTGGCGCTCGCCTTCATCACAAGCGAAAGAAAAAAGCAACCCCGAACGAGTCGTCATGGGAATGAAAAAAACCTCAATCGGTCTGTGAAGTTTCAACTAGGACTAGTCTATTTTCCCATCGCTACTACTCACGGCTCTTCGCAAGCCCATGGCTTGCGTACAACCAAACTTTGACCGTGCACGCGAAGCGCACACAGGCACCTCGTTTCAACTGTGACCTCGTGTATTTCTAATCGCTACCGCTCACGGCTCTTCGCGAGCCCATGGCTTGCGTTGCCATTTCCCACGCCAGAAACTGCGCGGCGTTGGCGGGAAACGCCCTTAACAGCGTGGGCCACGCCCCCGCGTATAGCCCGGTGATTCCTTTTGTGCGAAACGTCCGTGCCATTATACGAAACACGCTTTGGTCGTCCGCCGACCCGGGCTTTGCGATTTGCAACCGCGTCTTTGCGTAATCCACGGGCAACATCGTGAGCCAGAAAACGCACCCGGCCGCGCCCCCGCAGGTCACCGCGGCGGCGGTTTCCTGGACCCAGTAGGCGGATGTAGCAGAGGAGGTACCTCGTGATGCCTGCGTCCATCGCGGAAACACGAGCTGGGTTACTTCGTAGGTGGTGAAGAACAGCGCGTTCCCGGGAACTTCCCGCAGCAGCGTCGCGCCCAGGCCTTTTCCGAACCCGGACAGCCCGCCTTTTTTGTAGATATCAACAATCGCACCTCGAGGCCCCCCAAACTGCCCGTCCTGCACACGGCACTTGATCAAATCAGTGGGGGAGACTATTCCGGATAACAGAAAACCGCCAACGCCGCCGGCGAGCGCGACTTGCGCGAGACGCGACGCCATTCGGTTTTCGGAGGATGACGCGTCGCGCGCCGTGGCTTCCGGTTCAGGAGTCACAGTAGTCGCGGTAGTAGTCGCGCTATCCGTCTCTTCAGTACTCACGCTATCCGTCGCTCTAGTACTCACAGCAGTCTCGTACGCCTTCCAATCGCAAAACCCGAACCTGTGTCCGTTTCTCTCGAGCCACGCGCGGCACTGCGAAAACGACGCGTAGTTCACGCCGCACTCCAGGGAGTACCCCACGAGCGGCGCGCTGAGCCCCTTGAACAGACTCAACGCGCCTCTTTTTCCGGAAACGATGGACCGGACGGTATCCATGGTACCGATCGGGGGCAGATCATTGGCGCGACTCTGCATCGCAACCTTCACGGTGTCGAACGGGTGCGCCACCACGGTGTACGCCGCGCCCGCAACGACGCCGCAGGACAAATCAACCGCCCATCCCGGCGGCGTGGTGGGTGTTTTCTTTTTCGTTTCTTCGCCGGGATCGCGCGACGCCGACGCCGATGCCGCCGTGGCCGTGTCCCCGGAACCAACCCGAAACTCGTCGTGTTTGCCCGTCATCGCGATCGATTCGCAAATCGTGTCATCGTACAAACACGTGGCCGGTGGCCGGTACCATCGCGCGACGACGGAACCCTATCAGACCTCGGGGAAGGTGCCGTGGCACTGAGCGAATGATGGCATTTAGTTGTGGTTTTTCGTTTTTGCATTCTCGAAATCCACAACGGTTTCGTGACACTTCCCATGTTCCTCGCGCCACCCACACTCCGCGCAGTCCCCACACCATCACCGCGCGTCGGACGTTTCCTACCGCGTACTCGAGTCAACACACGCCTTTGCGTCGCGTGCCACACCGCTGTCCCGAGACACATCGGCAGGACTCACGTTCGCGAACCCCGCCAGCGCGTTTCCCCAAGGGACCTTCGCCTGCATCGGAGAAACCTCTGTCGTCACTTCCGACAGAAAACGCAACCTTCGCGAACGCGTTTGTGCACCATGTCTCAAGAGTCACCCGAGCAGCAAATGCCGCTGGCGCTGTCCCCCAACGCGCTGGCGCAGAAGGACGTCAACGCGATGCCCACGGAGTACCCGAAATCTATCGGGAAAAAGCTCCTGGACGCGAGGTACGCGGCGCGAGTTTCGGGAGCGCGAAACAAGACCAGACGCAAACCAGGCAAACTTTTTTTCCACGCAAATTCTAGAATTTGCATTCGACGTCCGCCGTCAGTACCCCAGTGTTTTGACCCGTCATCCTTTCCACCCAAAAAACACATCTCTCTGCTCCCCAGGTTCCGAAGCCCCACCGACTCCAACATGTCCCCGGCGTCGAAGTTCGTTCACGCTAAGAAGGGTGGCAAAAAAGCCGGCCACGGGTGCGTGTTCTCTAAATTCTTTTCTTTTCAAGTTTTCGCGCTTTGTTTCGACAAAGCAAAAAAAACTAACCGTCGTCGCCGTCTCGCCCCTCCCCCCAGATGCATGCCGTCGCAGTTGGAGGGCAACTTCCGACGAGCAGCAGCGTCTGGTCAACTCGGGGCCGGCCAAATCGCCGCCCCGTCCCGATTCGGGGCACAGAAATAGACACACGCGACGCGCGAGGCGAAACCCAGAGCTGCCTGAAAAGAAAGTCGAGAGCTCGGTTTTTAGCGATGAAACACTTGAAGAAACCTTTCAACACAAGTAAATTTCAAACCACACTCGAAACCTCTTCAAACCGCGCATCGATGAGATTTCATTGGGGGTTTGAATTTTCGACACTGCCGAATCCGTTTGGTGCAGATTCGGCATTTCCACGACGCGAAGCAATTCCACTCGCGCGACTTGGGTGCGCGAGTGGCGGTACGCACGACCGGCCGCCACGATGGTCGCCGCCGCGGCGTTCGCCGGGTCGCAAATGACAAGGGCGATGAGGGAAGAGGATGAAAACCGCGCTGCGGACCGAGAAGCGAGAAAGCTTCGCGCGACCGAAAGTAAAACCCGCATGTACGTCCCGGGCCGAATGCGTGAGGGGCACCGCCGAACCCGTCTCCGGGTTGGACGACGCTACACGTTTTATCATCCAACCCCATCGGGCCTTGGGTCGTGCCACGAAGCGCGCGCGACGACACACACGGCACGCGCGCGGCGCGGGGTCCGTAATTGGCACGCGCTTTGTGATTCTCGATTTTCCCGAACCAAAAGCGCGTGCGTCCGTCCCGAGTGGGGATTGGGGACCGCTTCGGAACACGGACCTCCCGGTTGTTCACGGCAACCGTGACCCCCCACCGCATCCATTTTCGCTGACCATAGAACCCACTTAACCCTAAACCCGGAACCCTAAAGGATCATGCGTCTGCGCCCGAGCACCACGTTCACCACGCTTCCGCGTCCCAACGCGGGGTGGCGTAAGATCCAGTGCATTCTGCGATTCACCGTTCGATTGAATCGCGCGCGCCGTCGCGCGCGCGGGGAGGTTGTTAAGTCACCGGTCGTGCCAGGCTTAACAAACGCGATGAGAGCCGTGATCGTGACACGAGTGATGTGTTTGAAGTACGAAGGCGAGGAGGACCCGTATGACACGCTGGAGGAGTTTCTTCACGAAACCGTCGAGGCGAATAAAAACGCGCGGCGCGGCGGCGACGACGACGACGACGATGACCACGTTGTCCACCCGTCGGGCGGCAGGGGAAAGCGAACCGACGCCGGCGGTGCGTCTCCAAATGAGAATCGTGTCCGTACCGCGCGCGGAAACCGGTTCGCCCCGGACGTGAAACCTGCGCCGAGACTCATGGGGGGGGCATCGGGTGTCGCGAAGCACGCGTCGACGCGCGCGCTTTCGCGCTACGCCAGCGGCGGCGGCGGCGGCTCGGGTGGCAAATCCTCCCCCGGTTTCCTCAGGCAGGATTCCTCCACCCCATCCGGGTCGTCATCCGTGGATGATGACGAACCCCACCTCACGTTGAGAAACCGCATCTTCCTCACAATGAACGACCCCGAGTTCAGCGACGCGGCTAAGTACGTGTCGCTTGCAATTTTGACCTTAATCGTGGTCAGCACCACGTCCTTCATTCTGGACACGCGCCCGGAGTGGGAAGGGAACTATGTGTTGTGGGTGATTGAGGTTTTCTGTATCGTGGTGTTCACGCTTGAGTACGTGATCAAGGTCACCACCGCGCCAAGGACGTTGGAGTTTATTCGGCAACCCATGAACGTGATCGATTTAGCCGCTATCGTGCCGTTTTACGTGGAGATCATCATAATCGCCGCATCAGGGGGGGAGGGCGGGAACGTACCGACTGGGCTGTTACGGCTGTTCCGCCTTTTCCGCGTGTTTCGGGTGCTGAAACTGGGGACGCGCATGAAGAAACTGGAAGTCGTCGCGGCGGCGGTTGGCGATTCGCTGGATATGTTCGTCATGCTGGTGTTCCTCCTGTTCCTCGCCCTGGTGTTGTTCAGCACGCTGGTGTACTTTTGCGAAAAGGACGTGTGGCAGAGTGAAGACGCGGTGGATGCTTTGGGAGGGGACCCGTTCGCGAGTATTCCGCGGTCGTTCTGGTGGTGCATGGTGACCTTGATGACCGTGGGGTACGGCGATTCGTACCCCGCCACGATTGAGGGAAAGCTCGTGGCGTCCATCACGATGATCGCGTCGGTGTTGATAATGGCACTGCCTATTTCCGTCATTGGGGCTAATTTCACACAAAGGTGGCTGGTGTACCGGGACGACGCCGCGGCGAAGGCGAGGGAGGAGACCATGACGCCCAAGTTTCTGGAGTTGGTGGACCGGTTGACGTCGCACAACTTCGTGCTTGACGAAGTGCTGGGCGCGACGGAGGATATGGAGGTTTTGATTGAAACGGAAGCCGGCGCGCTTCGGGAGATTTTCGAAGAAGCCCTGGACATGGAGCACGCGGGTGATTTGGGCGAGAGACACAAAAGGAAAGCCCTGCTGCAACAATTCGACGAACGGTTCGACAAGCTGTGCGACTTGAAACGCGAACTGGACGAAGTCTTGGCGTACGCCGAGCTGTTGTCCTCGAGGCGGTTCACCGCGAACCTGGAGGCTTGTGTGAACAAAAACCGAAGGCTTGATAACGCCATGGACGCGGCGGAAATCACAATAGACGAGGTGGACGGTTTAGTGCGTAAGGTGAACCTGACGTACGAACAAGCCGAGTTGACGAAAAAGGTTTCCCTGTCCTCCTCGAAAGGGTCGCCAAGCTTGAGCCGGGAAAGCACGTTTAATTAGCGAAGACGTCGTGTTACGTGATTACAAGTAAACGGCTTGCTTTTCTTTCCTGTCCAGCATTTTCTTTGATGCCGCCGCGGCCTTTTCCTTGTGCTCGCCGAGGCTCGCGTCCGCATCCGCTAGGTCAACCAGGCCGAGGAAATCGTCGCTGTGGCGCAACAGGGGGGCGTCCAGGAGGCGGAACACAAATTGCATCGGCGTTTTGTGTGGAAAGTGCTCCAGCACGCGTAACCGGCCGCAGTACACGTATGTAAACCCTTCCATTCGCGCGAAGAGGTGTACGGGCCAGACGGGCTGTTTTTTTTCTTTTTCGGGTCTTGGTTCCTTCTTCGTGGTGTCCGATTTACACTGCTTGTGTTTAGCCTCCGATTTAGCTTTCTTGTCAGACCCTTCGTGTTTTAAATCATCTTCTTCATCTCCGTTTTCCTCACCCAACCCAGCCGGCGCTGTGCTTTTCTGCGTCGCGTCGTGCTTCTCCTCAATCGTTTCAAGAATCCGTTTAATCACCGGGGTTTCTTCGTGTTGCGACGGTTGCGCGAACCAGGAGATTCGCCCCCCCGCGTGCGTGAACACGTTTTTGTACGAGTTCCCGTGCTTGTCCCCGACGTTGACGAAAAGGCAAACGCAGTTTTTCCACTCCTGGATGCCGCTGTACTTGGAAAAGCGCGGGTTGGATACCGGCGACAGGGTGTGAATCACCGCGGCTTTTAATGCACCGGTGCCGTCGCTGATAGGCTGGCCTAAATGCGTCAGGGAACACTCGTTGATTTTCGCCTCAAGCGTCTTGATCGATCCAAACGCGGGCGGCGCGGGCGGCTTGGACGGTTTCGGTTTCGCGGATTCACCGGAAACCGACCCTTTCGACCGATCGGTCGCAATCTGTTTCCGTCGCGCCTCCCGCCTCGCCGCCCGCACAAGTTGGTCTCCCAAATCCTCGTTCACCTCGAAGGACGTGTAAATTGGGGCGGGGAGGTTCCGAATACGCCCGGAACGGCGCTGGTCTTCCTCCGGTATGGACGCCCTGGGTTTACGCTTCACCCCGGTTTTTTTTTTCTCTGGCGAGGATTCGTTCGGGTCTTTCATCATCGCCCAGTGCGCGGGGAGGTCACCGACGAGCCTCACAAGAATCTCGCGGTTACGCGCGATCCTCGCCTCGCGGCGCTGCTCGTACTCGGTCAACATCGGGGGCGCGAGGGTTCGAGAGACACAGGCGCGGGGGAGAATGGGGGACGAGAGCAATGTCGGTTTCGTGAAAAAATATGTCGTTGTTGAGGTTTTGACTTCACTTTGATCAATAAAAATTAAGGAGTGCTACTCTCCCCACCCCGGCAGCGTGGCGCAGGACACGCTCCCGTCCCGCATGCCGCTGACCAACCTCCCCCCCCGCGGGTCCACCGCTAGCGCGCGGGGGGGTTCTCTTGTCATTCGGTGGTGCATCCGAATCGGCGCCCAGCCTGCACCTCTCTGTGCGTTTTCGAACCCCCCACCCGTCTCCGGACCGACTGCGTCGTCGCCGCGATTGGCGTTTGCCGATTTTTTCGGAAACGAGTTTCCCGCCCCAACCAATACGCGCGCGCCTCGCCGATTCTCGTCCCCCCTTGAGCTGGCGAAGGTCGCGAAGTCGGGAGCGTTTCGCTTGCCAGAGTTCGCTCGGTGTGTAAGTGGTCGCGCGTAACCGCCGCCCCCGCCCCCCCATCCGCCCCAGCCCCCTAGCGCCCCCGGCGACGGCGCCGACCACGCCGCCACGGCGTTGTCCGTGGAAACGGTCAGCACGGAACTTTGGCGGAACCTCGACCCGCGCCGCGCGAAACCCGCGCCCGCCTCTGCGATGACCACCGCGGCGCCGTGCGCGTGCGCCACCCCGACACACGACCACGCGCCTCCGTGTGTCCGTCCGTGCAGTTGCCCGCCAAACGGACCCCCTGACCCGGAAGACCCGGAAAAGCCTACGGGCGCCCACAGACGCACGGCGCCGTCGTCGCCGCCCGACACCAACCCCACCCCGTTCGCCCGGTGGAGCAAAGCGTCCGCCGCGGCGTCGCCCGTGGCGTCGGCGTCGAATCCTCCGTTGTTTTGGTCGTCGAACGGGTTGACAACGGGCTCGGTGTGCGAGACGGCCTTGTGCTGCACGGAGTCGACGCCCCGTATCACGGCTAAGCACCGGACCGGCCCCAGGTGACCAATCAAAGTTCCCCCGCCGCCCCCGAAACCGCCGCCTAGCCCGCGGCCTGATTGTAAAAAGAAAGTGTCAGTCTTGTATGGGCAATCAGTCGGAGGAATGTGGTGATTGGGAAATACTTACCGCGCCCGCCGTCCAGCACCACGGCGCGCACGACGCCGTCCTCCCCAGCGCTCGCCGCGACGTCCGGTCTGGACTCGTCCAGAGGCGTCACCGCGGTCACCGCGCCGACGTGCGCCTTGCAAGACGCCAACGACCCCCCCCCGGCTCGACGCCAGTCCCACGCGCGCACCACACCGGAGCCGTCCCCGGTGAGGAACGCGCCGACCGAAACGCGATTCGCCGCCGCGCCTTGCCCGCCGCGAGCTCCGTGCCCGTCGCACACCCCGCGGCGCGGAGAAACCGCGGTGACGCCACCATCGTGCCCCGCGAGCGCCGCGGCTACTTCCCGGTGCCCCGTCCGCGCGTCCCAAAGGCGCACGCACCCGTCTTCGGGGGCGTTCGACGCAGTCAGGCCGATGGTGGGGCCGAACCCAGACCCAGATCCGGGGCCGTCACTGGGCGCCGCGGCTGCAAACGAAACCGCCCCGGCGTGGCTTCCCGGGTTCGCCAGGACGCACGCGCCCTTCACGACGTCCCACGCCGCGACCCCGCCGCCCCTTGTACCTCCAAGCACCAGCCCGGGGGCCCTCTGCCCCCCCCACGCGAAGGAGGACCCGGAACACGAATCGTCACCCGACGCGGGCCCCGCGTCGGACAGGAAGCACAGCGCGGTGATCGCGCCGTGCGGTCCTCGGCGGGGATCGCCGCCGTTTGAAACCGTCTCCGCGCCCCACTCGCCGAGCGCGGGGCGCACCACCTGGCCGACCACCGGGTCCCACACCGCGAACGCCCCCAACACGCTCCCCGCGGCGACCAACCCTCCTTTCGCACCGCCGAACGACGTGAGCTGCGCCGCGACCGCGGTGACGGGTGAGGCGAAGATTCTTTGGTGAACCGCGTTTTGCGGTAACAACGAGGCGGAGGAATTGTGGCGATGACCGCCGCCCGCGCGAATCGACCGGGCTCGTCCGCCCGGTCCCCTTTCCGTTGTGGACGCATCAAAGTCATCGTCCAGGTCGTCCAGGTCGTCAAAGTCATCACCGAGGTACTCACCACGCGTGGCGAAAAACGGCGTGCGCCGCCCGATGCCCATGGTGGAGTCATCAAGCGCCCAGTCCGGGGCGAACGCGCGAGTGGAAACGCCGCAAACCGCCGCCCGCGCGTTTTCCACGAAGCAGTCGTGCGCCGCGGCGAAACCCGGTCCCGAGCCGAGGAACTTGCGATGGGTAAAACAAAGCGTCAGTCTCTTCCGTCGGCACGTGTGGGTGTACTTCGTGATGTGTATATCCGGGATTGGGTAGTTCCGTAGTGGTACCGGACTTTCAACCTGATCTCCATAAAACGCAGGTAACAGTGCGTTTATGATGTATTTGTAAGAGCCGCGAGTACTGGTAAGAGTTACCAGTAGTGCACTTCCTTTTAATGACCGCGGTGGACGTCACGAACGGGGCGGAGATTCAGTGTGCCGCCTGATTTGGGAAAGCCATAGGCCGCCGTACCTCGTTCGCCGCGGGTTCCGGTTGTTGCCGCGAGGTGCTCGGCACGACGTTCCACAACTTCGCGGTGGACCGGCCGAGACGGAGCGAGGGTTGGCCTTTCGGCGCGAGCAGCACGACGTTTGCAGGGTTTTTGTTTGCAGAGTTCGTTGGAGTCGCGTTTCGTCCGTCGCCGGTTCCATGTGTCGGGCTCGCGTTTTCGTCCAAACCTCGTTGGCCGCGTTGGTTTGGCCCGACGGGAAGCGGCCCTAGTTGTTGTAGGAGCGCGATGACCGCGTGGGGGGGAAGCCCTGTTGATGCCATCGCGCCCGCTAGCGCCCTGCGGCGCCGATTGGGAGAAACGTTTGGATGAAACAGCCACTCGTCGAAATCGTTGGTGGTACCCGTGGCACCGAATTCGGCGCTTTGGCGGAGGCTCGGCGTTTTTGGAGAACACACCCGCGCCTGCTCGATCCCGCGCCAGGTCCGGACGTCGCCCCACAGAGTCGCGCCTCCGGGAAGACGACACAACACCCGCCCGACGTCACCGTTCGCGGTGGCCACCGCGGGGTCGAAGGACTCCTCCTTCTCCGTGACGGCCGTGAGGGCTTCGTCCCCCCCTAAACCCGTGAGTCCCTCACCAAGCGACGCCAGCCCCAGCGCCTCCGAGAACGACGACGACGACGAAACCACGCGCGTCACGGCGAGCAGGCGGATCAAAACGCCCGCGTCGCCCGCCGCCGCGGCCGCGGCCGCCGCCGCGTGCACCACGGCGAGCGCACCTGGGGTCGACGCGATCGCAGCGGCTTCCTCTGCTCTCCCTGCTCTCGCCGCGGCTTCGTCCGCCGCCGCGGACGCGGCGCGAAACGCAGCCTCCGCCGCCTTCATCTTCCGCTCCGCCGCCGTGGCAGGCGCCGCGGGGGTGGTTGCCGGCGCCGGGGAAGACTCGCCTTGTTCCTCCTCTAAACTCATGAGCGCTACCCCCGATTTCAACAACTGCGAAGGCGCCCTGGCTTTGGCCGTACGCTCCAGCGCCCCGAACCCTTCCAGCGCGAGCACCACGCCGTGCAGGTCCGTCGCCGCGAGCTCCGCGGCGGCGGACGCGGCGCCCCCGGGGGCGAACGGCGACGCCACCGCGCGAATCGCGGTGGCGGTGACCCTCGCGCGCGCCGGCATCGCGGCGTCCGCGGACGCGAGCGCCCACAGCTCGCGTAGCTTGGCCGTGAAAACCTCAGCGGCGACGTGTACGTCATCCCGGTCCGTGGTGGACGGGTAGGGTACTCCGGTTTGGGTTTGGGTTTGTGTAGGGCCAAAGCTTTGCCGGGTTCGGGTTGGTGAAAACGACCTTTCGCGGACGTCCACGGTGAGTAGTTTTTGTGCGACGTCGGGCGACAGCTTCGGCGTCACTCCAGTTGACGGCGCCGCCAGTGCTTCGTACCTTCGCTCGCGAACCCCGAGCCGGTCATCGTCACTCTCGCTGGTGGCGCTTCCGGAATTCGGCGCGCGCCGAGTTTCCCGCGACCCGTGACTGTTCGCGCGTGTAATTTTCGTCCCGAACCCACCCCCCGCCGCGCCGGCGAGCCACCCGTCGAACGCGGAAACCTTTCCTGTCGCGCCTTGCGCCGCCGCGAGCTCCTCCGCGGACCCCACGCTCTGCGCGCTTCGGCGGTTTTTCTTCCCGAAATTCGTACCCGCGTGCGCGGAGCCGCCCCTTTCCGTGTTCAAACCCTCCTCCCGTAACTGACGACTCTCCATCCGTGCTTGTTCCATCTTCAGCAAAGGGTTCGCCTCGCTTTTCCGCCTGGACCGGCCTTTCGTGGAGAAGATGGAGAAGGAAAAGTTGGTAGCGGTTTTGCCGGCGCTTTTTGAACTCGTTTCGGGAAATCGGCCGTCTCCTCCGCGTTCGCCTTTTTCCTCCCCCCAATCCGTCTCTAGGTCCTCGCTTTCGTCGGAACCAAAGACCCTGCTGCTCCCCCTGAGGGGGCGTGAATCAGAAGGCGACCCGCCCAGCGACCCGGGGTTGGAGAAAACCGAGTTGGCAAACGTGTCAATCGAGTTGCGCCGCGACGGCGATTCCGACCGCGACGGGCTCGCCGACCGTCCGCGCGCGTTACCCGCGCCGCGCATCCACCCGGATCCGTCGGGGCTCCTCGAGCGTTGCGAGACACTTTTCTCGATTGGTGTTTTCTTGTTGGCGATTAGTTTTTTCCGGCGTTCCAGTAAATCAATGGGGTTCTCGCCGAAACCGTGAACTCCGATAAGCGCGGTTGGAGACCCGCCGGGCGTGGAGAAAGCTTGGACGAAAACTTTCGCACGCGGCGGGTCGATGGGCGGACAGCGCGCGCGCGGACACCTGAGATTGTAAAAAAAAGAAAGTGTCAGTCTTGTATGGGCAATCAGTCGGCGGAATGTGGTAAATGGGAAATACTTACCGGGGCGCGGGGGGAGGGAACCCGCTGGTTGTCCCGGAAATCGCGAGCGCGTGTGGGGACGGCCCGCCCTCGCAAACGGCGGGGGTCAAGCCGTGACCCGGGCTGGTGAGGGACGTTAGGGACTCGTCCGGCGTTTTCCAAACCCCCGAAGGTGAGTTTCGCGCGCCGCCGCCGGCCAGGGAAACGGTGCGGAACGTCACGACGACGCCCGGGCCCCCGCACCGGGTGTGTTCGCCACTCTCCGCTCGCCGTTGGTGATCCCGCTGATCCCAAAATGTCCCCGCGCGCACCACCGTGCCCGCTCGGAGGTACCCGTCCTCCGCAACTTTTTCCAAAACTTTTTCAGACGAAGTTCCGAAAAACCCGCCGCCGCGCCCGGGTTTTTTGGAGTTTTCGCCAACCCCCGATTGCGTTTCGTCCACGTCCTCCTCGAGCAAAGCGTCGAACAGCAGGTTTTCTTTTTCTTTTTCGGTTTTGTGCGTCGCGTCGTGAGGTGCGCCGACGTCAGTGGTACCACCGCTTTTCGGTGTTCCAGGGTTGCTCCAAGGCATCCCTCGGGGTGAGCCGGGGGTTGGCTTTTGCGGGGAGACGTTTTCCCGCGCCGTAACAATCGCCGCGTTTTGGTACCTAAGCGCGCTGCGCACTTGCGCGCTGGCGTGCTGTTCGAACCCCACGGACGCGGACACTAGGCGCACGAAAGCAGCGGCTTCTTTCACACCCGATTGCTTCGAGGATACCTGCGCGCGGTAAAATCCAGCGGCGTCGAAAACGCTTTTTTCCACGCCGGTCGTTCCGGCTTTCCCGTTTTCCCCGCTTTCCTTTTCCGCGCGCAGAAATTGTCGGTACCCGCGGAAACAGTTTCGCCAGAACTGGTGAAACGACTCCTGGACCGCGCAATCGTGTTGCGGGGACCACCGCTTACCTGACACAGAAGCACGCTGGGCGTTCGCGAACAAAAAGTCCCGTCCGTTGGAACCGACTTTTGCCGCCGCTGATTGCGTGAACCCATCCGTCGCCGCCGCGGGCATTTCCAAATCGTAGCGCGCGTCCCCTCCGTTTGCCTCGTCGTCGCGGCGCTCAGCGGTGAGCTTTCTTAAACTGGCGACTAACGTTTCGGTGAACGTTTTGGGCATCCCGCTTTCCGTGGATGACCCGCCAAGCACGTCGTTCGTATCGAGGTCCACGACCAGACAGTTTTCCATCCTTTCGAAAAGGGTTGCGCTCGCCGCGACGCCCACCAGAAACGGTTTCGCCGAGTTCCAACCGTCGTCTCCGGTGTCCAGCGTGGATTTGACCAGCGCCGTGGGAAGCAGTGGAATGAACTGGTGACGCCACTTCATGGGAAGTAGCGCCCGTATCAACGCCTGCGCCGCGGAAACTAGCAACGGGAAGTGTCGCGACCGAAGCACCACCCTGCGCTCGCTCGCCAAAGCGCACACCACGCGCGCCGCGTTTCGCGCGTCGAGCGACCGCAAAAGCGGTTCGTACCCGGCGTAGTCGTACGAAGTCGCGCCGTCGTCCCACCGAGGCGTGGTTGTGTTTCGCAGTTGAAAGCGCATTGAATCATTGCTTTTGCTGTCAATAGTACCGTCGCCAAGCGCGCCGGTATCCGCGTCGTCAAAAGAGCAAGAATCAAACTCAAACTCGGAGTACTCGTCGTCGCGCAGCCCGTTTGGAATCAGCACGGGTCGGCCGTACACCGTCACGAGAATCGGCGGTGCGTGTTTTGTTGGGAACGGGATGCCGTCCACCAACGAGGCGACGACATCCGCCAGGGGGGGGGCGTCGCGTTGGGGGCGCAGGAAACACACGCGGTGGATTGCCCTTAAGATGGCCCTTAGGACCCCCAGCGGGGTCCTCTCAAGGGACACCAGGCAAAAGCATTTTCGCGCGCACGCCACGCGAAGCGCCGGGTGCGCCGCGCGCGCGGTCTCCGAAACCGGCTCCAGGAAGCTCAGGCACACCACGTTTACGAGGGCGCCGTTTGGTGTGGTTAGCACCAACGGGTACGTCCGCGGTGCCATCGCATCTATTGGAGGGTCGCGGATGTGCACGTCCACGCCCTCGGGCATGGACATCAACGCCAGCTGCGACAGCACGGAGACCACATCGTGGTTGTTACCGGGGTCCGATGGGGAGGGATAACTGGCCAACACTTCAGGGCGGTACCACTCCTCCGCGCCCACGAACCCTCGCACCAACCCCGCCACGGTCACAGGCGAAGCGGGAAGCCCGCACACGGCGAAGCAATCCACCGCGCGCGACATCCCGGCGACCACCCGTCGCCAGGCCGCGCGCTGACCCACTGCCGGTGGCGAATTGTCGTGGCTCATCGCGAGCAGAGTCCGACGAGACTTTTTCGTCACGATATAACGTGGCCATCACTTTTTCGCGTTCCACGTCACAGCTCGACGCGCGGGGCGCGCCGGTGTGATGTCGTGGTTCGCGGCGCCCGCGTGCGGCGCGGTCGCGCGTCCGTTTTCGTGGACCGCACGTTACGCGCCAGGTCACCGCGCGTTGCGGGTGGGCCAATTGACGACGTCTAGCCCTCGAACGAAACAAAAACAATGGACGGTGACGTGTTCCTCCTCCTCCGACCGGTTCGCGTTTGTCCAGCCCGGTGCCCCTGATGGCCGCAACCGCGGCGACCTGGCCGTGGGCATGGAGGTGGACATCGTTTTGAAACAAGACCAGGGCTCGGGGCGATTGACACGGGGCGTCGTGAGGGAGTTCCTCACGAACTCGCGGTTCCACCCCCAAGGCATAAAGGTGAGGCTTGTGGATGGCGGTATCGGGCGGGTGGAGGTGGTGGTGGGGGGCGGTGACGACGACCCAGAAACGGCGACGGACACGCCAAGCGAAACGCACAGGACACAAAAGCAAAGCCCTCATGGCACCGAACCCGGCGCTTCCACACGCGAAATCGGGGGACCGAGTAACGCTGTCGCTGCGGGTTCGCCGAAACAATCGAACGGGGCGGCGTCTGCGAAGCACGCCGGCGAGGAAAACGCCGAAGCCAAATCGCCCGAACCCGAACCCGCGGCCCGTCCGCCATCCACCGTGTACCTGAGTAACCTACCAAAAGCCTTGTCGAAAACGGACGTGAGCTGGTTAATAGGAGAGATCCCGGGGGTTACCGGCCTGCGATTACCGAAACGCGGAGGGAACAACATGGGGTACTCGTTCATCGCGTGCCGGGATTTGGCCAGGTACGTATTGCATTTCCCAAATCCCGCCGGTCAGACTGTTTGCCCATACAAGACTGACACGTTCTTTTTTTACAATCAGCGCGGACGCGGTTATTTCGTTACTCAACGGCATGGAGCTGGAGGGTAAGTCTTTGGTGGCGGAGCGGGCGAGGAGTGCAACGCGAGACGACGACAATGACCAGGCTGCCGGGTTCCAATCGCGAGGGTCCAAGGGGTCCCGGTCGTCGGGAACGAAACAGTCCGGTGCCGATACGCGCGATACGAATTCACCTGACAAAAACCAAAAGAAGAAGGGCAAGCAGTGGAAACGCGACGAGACGACGGAGCACGAGACGCACGACGAGACCCTCGACGAAGACCCGTCTGAAACCGTGGACCCGATTTTAGTCGCCAGAGCCGAGATGGAATCCGAGGCTATCATGCACATGGAGCGTGCGCGCAGGGCGGCGCGGAAACAGATGGAGCGGGCGACGGAAATCGCGGCGGAGCGCTTGGAAAAGGAAGCAAACGCGGAGCGGCGAACCACGGCGTTGCTTGCGGAGCGCGCGGCGCGAGCGGCGGCGGCGGCGGCGGCGGCGATTGCGAAACGCGACCGCGAAGAATCGGTGAGGCAAGAAGCCATCGGGCTCGGGCCGGTTACCGTGGACCCGCAGTGGGAAGTAGAACTGGCATCGCTGGCGGAGGAACTGGCGGCGTTGCGAGCGAGCGTAGAGTAGAGACGACACACGTAAGTGTCTTTATGCGAAACGTTGAAAAGTCCGAGGGAGCTCTCACGCCACTTCACGCCATTGCCAAGCTCTTTTGAGCGAAATCCCCCTTAGGGATAAAAAACACGGTACTCTACTGTCCAAATGTCGCGCTCGCACAGGGTAACGCACCCCCGTACCCAAGATCCTCATCGTCGCCCCCCTCCCCACCTCTTTTCAGGGAAGAGTCTGTCTTGTCTGTCCATAACCAGAAAACTGTTCGTCTGCAGAAAAACTGTCACCACGTCGTGTTCCTTTCGCTTCGACGAAGACCTGCCCCGCGAGAAGCATCTCAGGGCGTGGCACCGCATCCTCGCCCAGCGCGCGCCGCAACGTAGAGCCCGACCCTGGTGATGCCATGCTTTCCGTCGACCACGCGGTGGTTTCCGACGTCGACCCTGGAGACAGAAGGAAAACTTGACCTCATTTGTTTTTTTTTGGCAAATTCCAATTTCGTTTCCGCGTTTTCGCGTCGTCGACAAAATCGAGCGCGTCTTGCCCTTTTTTGAAGCACGTCGCGTCCGTCCTTCCGCCACAACTTCACGCGCTCACACGCAAAAGACACCACCCCCCACTCACACCATGCCCCCTAAAGTCGCCGTCAAGAAGGACAAGCTCACCGACGCTGAGAAGAAGAAGATCAAGCAAGACAACAAGTACGTCGCGCGGAGGCTCGATCACTTGTAAAATCCACGCGCACTGTTTGCGCACTGAAATGCAGATCCAAGACGCGTTTTGTCCTTCCGATCGCTCCATGTGCTGACCAACCCCTCCCTTTCCCGCCACAGAGCCAAGGCCAACCCCGGCAAGGCCGCTGACAAGAAGGAGAAGAACGACGCCAAGCGCGAAGGCCGCGCCGCGTCCGGTTCCCAGAAGTCCTTCGCGTAAGCCTACGTCTAAAATGCAGACGAACGCGGTCTGCACCACTCGGACCCCCGCCGCAAGGCGGAGCTGAGTAAAAACAGATCGTGAAAGAAGGGTTACCGCTGGGTCGAGTTAACGTTATGTGATCTAGTCACAACATTTGTAATCAACCTTCTCGTCTTCACCCCTTTTGCACTCCTGTTGCTACTCCTTTTTTTTATTTTTTGCGCATCAAATCGGTTTTGTCGATGGACCCGCCGACGCCCATGGTCTTTTCCGAGTGCGTTTGGACGCATCGTCGATCGTCGAAGAAGACACTTAAGGTGAGCATCGTCTCTTTCACCTTCCTCGCGTCGCCGCGGCGCGCGCGTGTGAACATCGCGCGTCGCGTCCGCGCTCGTTCCCGAGACGGCCAACACCACTTTCGGGACTTTAGGGTTTTCCCGACGCTCCGCGATGGTGCACGGCGAAGGACACGGCGCGGTCATTCCGAACGTCTTTCGTACCCATACGCGCGGTGATACGCGCCTTTCGTGTGACTCGCACTCGCGGACACGGTTCAGTCGTGCTTCGCAACGCGCGTGCGTGTCACGTCTCGACCGCCGGCGTCGGGAACGCACGGAAAGATGACGGAAAGATGACGGGAAAACCCTGCTGCGACAAATCGTCCGGGAGGTTGCTTCCGATCACGCGCCCGTCCCTCCCCGTCGCGTGTGCTGCGAGCTTTTCCCTCGCATCCATCATCCCTCCACTCCCTTCTCCGAGCCAATCACTGACCTCGCCTCCCCCTTCCCTTTCCCTCTCTCTCCTCCAGATGTCTCACCGCAAGTTCGAGCACCCCCGTCTTGGTCACCTTGGTTTCTTGCCCAAGAAGCGCTCGCAGCGCCAGCGCGGCAAGTGCAAGAAGTTCCCCAAGGACCGCGACTCTACGGCTGAGCCCCACCTCACCGCGTTCCTCGGCTTCAAGGCTGGCATGACCCACATCGTGCGCGACGTGGAGAAGCCCGGGTCGAAGCTTCACAAGAAGGAAACCCTTGAGGCGGTGACCATCGTGGAGACGCCCGAGATGGTCGTGGTGGGCGTGGTTGGGTACGTCAAGACCCCCCAAGGCCTGAGAGCGCTGAACACGGTGTGGGCTGAGCACTTGAACGACGAAATCAAGCGCAGGTTCTACAAAAACTGGTACAAGTCCAAGAAGAAGGCGTTCACCAAGTACACTAAGAAGTACGCCAACGGCAGCGTGGAGAAGGACTTGGACGACTTGCGCAAAAACTGCGAGGTCATTCGCGTCATCGCGCACACCCAGGTTTTGAAGGTGAAGAACCTGAAGCAGAAGAAGGCGCACATGATGGAGATCCAGGTCAACGGCGGGTCCATCGCGGACAAGGTTGACTTTGCGTACAAGTTTTTCGAAAAAGCCGTCCCGGTCGACGCCGTGTTCGCCAAGGATGAGATGATCGACTGCATCTCCGTCACCCGCGGTCGCGGTTTCGAAGGCGTGGTGACGCGCTGGGGCGTCACCAGGCTTCCCCGCAAGTCCCACAGAGGCCTAAGAAAGGTTGGCTGCATCGGCGCCTGGCACCCGGCGCGCGTCGGCTACACCGTCGCCCGCCCCGGTCAGCACGGTTACCACCACCGCACGGAGATCAACAAGAAGATCTACCGCGTGGGCAAGGTTGGCGACGCCACGCACAAAGCCACCACGGAACACGACGCCACGGAGAAGGACATCACCCCCATGGGTGGGTTCGGGCACTACGGCATCGTGAAAAACGACTACCTCATGATCAAGGGTGGCATCGGGGGGCCCCGCAAGAGGCTCATCACCCTGCGCCGCTCGCTGTTCCCGCAAACCAAGCGCGTCGCGACGGAGGAAATCAAGCTCAAGTTCATCGACACGTCGTCCAAGTTCGGGCACGGTCGGTTCCAAACCGCGGAGGAAAAGGCGAAGACGTTCGGCAGGACCAAGGCGTAAGAAATTGGGTGGCGGTAATAAGGCGCGCTTTGGGTTGTAATGAGAAGAAGCGCTTCACAACACAACGTACTTGATGCTTCGCATGAAACTTTTCTTTTGTATTTCATTTCTCATTCTGTTTTCGCAAGCGGCTCGTTTTGTCAGCAGTACATTGTCATAGAGACCTCTAGACACTCACCTCCCCGTATCCTCATCCACCGGGTTTCTCCGAACTCAGTTCACCGCTTAGAGGATCTTGTCCACGGACTTGCTGATGGAGTCCTTGAGCGCGGCGCGGTCGGGTTTGAAGAGCAGGTTCTGGTAGATGTAGAACCCGCTGAAGCCGATGCCGACGAGCTCGAGGAGGTCGGGAATCAGGGGAAGGCCGTCGATTGACTTCAAAACGCCGTTCGCGGCGACCAACCCAATGAGGCCGTACACAAGAAGCGTCACCACCGCGGGCTTGTCGTCGGTTTCCTCCCACTTCTCAGAAACTGTGGACGTCACTTCCTTGAGCTTTTTGTTCAAATCCTCGGTAGAACTGTCGGCGGCGCGCACCGCGACGTTTCTTTTCGCGCTTCGGGGGGCGGCCACGGACGCCTTGAGGGACACGACGCGGCCGAGGAACGCGCCGCGGGCGCTGGCCTTGCGGACGGTGCGGACGGACGCCTGGGGGGCGACCGTGATGCGAGCGGCGACGTTGAGGAGAGCGGCCATTGTGAAAAGTGTCGGAGCTTCTCGAAAGGGGAACAAGATTCGGATCGAAAGGGGGTGGAGGTCAGCGAGACGACACGGGTGCGTGGTTGCGATTGGGGAAACGCGGTGTTGGGTCGTGGCCGTGCCAGGACACGGCCACAGGCACGTCGTGACGAAGAAACAGCCGCGCACTCGAACCAAACGGGCGTAGCGCCGAGGCCATCGCGCGTAAGCCGACGATTGGAGAATGATCCAGACATCGGGTTTCTTTTTCGTAACACACGAGCCGCGTCTGGTCTCCAGGCTGCCCTAAATGTCGTCCACGTCGAGCACGACGGGATCTACGTGCTCTGCGTGTTCGCCAGGCGCCGCGGGGGAAAACATAGGTACGCACCTTTGGGAGAAGCGCGTGTCGGTATGATCGCTAAATGCTTCCAGATATTTCCACACCTGGAACGCGGGAAGCTGATTTGGCAAGGGAAGCAGTCTTAGATTTTGGCCAAATTCATCACTTCAAACAGAAGGCACTTTTCTCGGAAGAGGTCGTGGTGGTAGACACACCACCGGCGCGGGGGCACGCGCGGGACGTCTTGTCCCGCGCGCCCCGTCCCCGGTCGTGTCGATGTCGTCCTCTGTTCGGCGCACTCGGGTCGTTGCCGAGGGAGGCGTGGCGACCCGCGACGCCCTTAAAGGTCTCGCGCTGCAGTTCGAGACTGGATTGTTTGTTGATGCGCGCGAACGGGACCGCCGCGCCCGGCGCGAGGCGACTGACGCGACATCGGAGGCGCTCCGGACGTACCAGCTGTGCGCGTGTTATGAGCTGACACGAGCACAGAACCTCGAGTTGGTGCTACCCCCGGTGTTACGGAACTTCTGCGCGCGTTTACTGGCGAGCCGTGGACGGAAAGCGGACCGGTCTGCCGACACAGACGTCGCGCGCGCCGCGAGGTCGGTGGCGAAGGAGATGAACGCCGCGCCAGGACGCGACGGCGACATCGAGCTCATGGCGTGTATCGAGCGACACCTCTTGGCGCTGGCGAGGGATGTACACCATGGCCGGCTGGGTGTGGAAGTTGCTGGCGGTGACGGTCATGACGGTCGCGACGACGCGGCGGACGCGAACGCAACGGCGGCGGATTGCGCGGCGGCGCTCGTGCCTACCCTGACCCCGACCGAAAACGTTCGTTGTTTGCTGACGCCCCGGATCCTCGGGTTCGCAATGAGGGTCGCGTTCGACAGCACGCACGCTTACGCAACAGGAGGAGGCGACTTGCCAGGCGAGGTGGTGGAAATCGCGGTGGCGGTTTGCGAAACGCTGGCGAAGGAAGCAGAGCGGGTGGAAACGGCCTCACCTCCATCGAAAAGTAACGGACGCGAAACAAACGACTCTTGGTCGTTTTTCGGGCCGGGAGTGCTAGCGTCGATCTGGCTACCCTTCGTCATGGGGGTTAAGCAACAAATACGGAAGGACGGTGCGTGCGGCGGTTTGGGTCATAAAAATCAAGCCTCTGTCGCGGCGCTGCGCGAAATGCGCGAATTAGTCGCCGAAACGCTCCCGCGCGCGCTCGCGGAGTCGGCGCTTTTGATTCGCAAAGTCGCCGTCGCCGCGGCGGTTCGTCTGGAAAACAGAAACGCGGCCGCGGAGGCGATTCTACGCGACACGCATTCATGTGCCTCCACCAGTGAAGATGAGTCGGAGGGTGGGGATCGTAACACCCTGAACGCGGTTGCTGACGACGCAAAGGGCGAGACCTCCGAGGCACCGGCGCCGGCTTCAACTCTTGTGGAGAAAAGCGGAGGCTTGAAAGACACCGCTTTTGTTTTCGCAATCACGCGCGCCGAGGCGATCGCGGCGGTGCGGTCGTGTGCAACGCCTAATGAGTGTCGTGCGACACTTGCGGAACCTCCCGTGCGTTTGGCGCTTTCGCCGGTCGCGCTCACGACGCGTGTCGCCGGCGGCGATGCGCGAAACGAAAACGAAACAGTCAGACCCGTCGGTGCCGGAACCGTGAAGGGCGACCAGGTGGTGAAGGACTGGCTCCGGGAAGGGGACGGGCTGACGCTTAGGGTGGGTTTGGATTTGAACGAGTGGAACGAGCCGCGTTCGGTGAATCATCAGCCAATCGCAAACGCGCGTGGAATTCGCGATTCCGCCGTGCACGAGCTCGGCCCCGGGTTTGGCGGCCTGGACGATGAACAAAACGACGACGACGCGACACGTTGGCGAACCACACAAATCGCCACCGGGCCTTTCCAGGCGCACTTCGTCTCCGCGTGCGGCTTTTTGGCGGACGCGCTTTGTGATGCTGGGACGTGTTTTGTGCCGGCAAAACACGGACGCAAAAATCAAGCCCCCCAATCGTATACGCGAGCTTCGAAAAACAGGTGGTTCGCTGCCGAGTCGACGGCGTCCAGTTCTGCAAAGTGCGATTCGAAAGAACAGGTCAACGCCCGGTGCGCCTCCGCGGCGGCGCGGGTGATGCTTGCGGGGTGCCGAACCGTGCGCGGCGGCGACGCCCTGGATTTCGTGCACGCGCTGTTTCCCAGCGAACGATTCACCGCGCGTTGCGTGGACCCACGCGCTGCGCGGCGGGTGTTGCGCTTCGCCGGGCCGTCCGTTTGCGTCGAGTTGCGCGGTACGGGCCCTTCCCAATCACCACACACCGCCGGTCGCGATTGCCCATACGAGACGTTAACCACTTTCTTTTTTTCGTCCCAGGCGACACAGCGTGTGTGGTGGCGAGGGACGTGTTCGTGGTGTCCGCAATTGTGCCCAATAGTGCCCCACCGGTTGGCACCGCGGTATCCGGTGTATTGGGCGACGTATGGACAAACAGTCACACTCAACCGGTGCAATGGACCGCCGTCGCGACGGTTACGCACCAGACGTTAGTTTGGAACGTGGACTCAAGACGCCTGGAGCTGGTGAAACGCGTGGTGGGTATTTGCCCTGAAGTCGAGCAACACGTGCTTGATGGGTTTTTAAGGGAACACAATGAGAAATTTGTAACGCAACAAACCGGGAACGCCCGCACCGAAGCGGCTTCCAAAACCGTCAAGCCAAGGGCGTTTGACACCGAAACGCGCGCGTTCGTAGAGGCCGTTTCGGAAACGGAATCGTTTAGAAAGAGAAAATAGCAGGTAGCTGGAAGAAAGTTGTACGTTGTTACAGTCATAGATGTTGTCTCAGAGGCAGTCGAACCGTCGGTTTCAGTGTTCTGGAAACTTTTTCGACCAGCGCCGACTCGTTACGTATGAATGTTTCCGTATTTGTGCTTCTAAATTCGAATCCTTCTATCCCTGTGCCCGTTTGTCGGTACTGACTTCGTCAAGCCGCGAGTCCGGAAACCGCGGCCGTATGCTGACCGGCGCGAAGCACACTTCGCGCAGCGCGCCACCCGCGCTTCCCAAACACGACCGCTTCGTTCCACCGCCCACGGAGCTCCGCGCGCTCCAGTGTTTCGCCTCCGCGCCCAGGCCTTTATCGAACCCCGGCGGTTTCTTACCGAGCCGCTCCTTCGTGGTGACGTCAGCCAGCATACCCACGGTGTACGACACCCCCACGCATAGCAACACGATGGCGCCGTACGCCAAGACTGACGCGTAAATCGAAAGCACGATGACTTCCCACGTCCCGTGGCACTTCGCGCGGCCCACGCCGAGTTCGCCGTCGCACACCTGCGTCGCCCGCACCACGGCCCCACCGAGGTACCCACCGCACGCCAAACCGGCCGTGATGAACATCATGATGAACCACCTCATGTTCCGCTGTGCGATGCAGGTGCCTACCACCGGGCAGTGGTGGTCGAACCTCGCCATGCAGTGTCCGCAGATCGCGCAGTGGCTCGCTCTCGGCGGCCTCCATACCCGGCACGTGCTGCAGTGCCGCACGGTCAAGCACAGCTTGTTGAACTCCGGGGCGGTGCCGTCCGCGAGTAGCGGGCCTTCCGGGTCTTCCGGGTGGACCAGATTCGCGGGAAGAATCGTCTTCGTGGTCTGGTTTCTGAAATCCTTTCCGAACCGCACCACCATCGGTACCCCGGTCGCGTCCACGAAGCGCTCGCCAAGCACCACCGGCCGCGATTGGGTTTGGTACCAAAGAACCTCCGGGTCCGTTTCTTTCTTCGGGGGAATCACCCCGGGGTCCAAGAAGTGCACGCACCACAGGGAAAACGTCACCGCGCACGGCATCGCGACTACTGCTACCCTCCAAGCCAGCTCCGAGCCAGGCCAGCGTCCATCCAAATACACCAACCTCTCCACCACCAAAAACCACTGCACCACAAACGCGAGCCACACGATTGCCAATATCGCACACGGCCCGCCTTTCCCGCCCTGCCACCGGCGCACCACGGCGCGCGCGTCGCCGCGAAGTGGGTCGCGACCTTGGGGCGGCGCGACAAGCGCCGACCCCGGGGTCGGGCCCAGGCTCGACGACATGGCCGCGGCGAGGGCCAGGCGCGGTGCGTGCGGCTCGGAACAATGACACCCTCGGGGGCCAACGGGTTTAGGTCGTGGGGATCGTCTGTCATTCGAGTGTGCCCAGAAAATGGAGTAGGCACCGTCCGATGATTTCAAACCTGACACACCGCGCCGCGCGGGCACTGCGCGGCAGGGGCTTCGACATGTCCCGCGTCCCGGACGGTCATGTGCTGCGGCGGATGTGGGCCAAGGCTGGCGCTGAAGAGGCGGCACCAGGGGAGACGAAACCACCCGAGGTGTCGTTTGGTCCGAGCGATGTAATCGTAATCGGTGGCGAACCTGCCACTGTCGAGATCGAAACGGAGCACGTGGACCCCGCGGAGACGTGTGATGCGGTTGACGGGTCGGCGACGTCATCAAACGACTCGGACGACAATGGCGCGGAGTATGAACGCGAACGTGACGCGAGGATCGCGCGTAACAAGCAACGCATGGCGCATCTCGGCATCGACACGCTGAGCCGTGAAGTGGGGACGGATGGTGAAAACCGTAAAAAAAACAAAAGCGCGAGCGCGGATGCTCGTCGTCGCGCCACGAAACTCGCTCGAACATCGGAGCAGCACGTCGCACCTCGAAGAAGCACACGGTCGAGGACACTTCAAAACCCAGGGGTGGTGGATGACGTTTCCGAGGAAGCGCTGATTGCGCTTGGGGAAACCGCGGCGGCGTTACGGGCGCGTCAAACGCGACGTGCCGCGTCCACGAAAGAAAATTCCACCGATTCACACCCGACACCTCCTCCCGAGGTTTTCGAGGAAAGCGCGGTGATGCGGTACGCGTGTCGAGCGAGTTCTTCACAGAACAACGCCTCGAACAATGAAGCACATTTCACGAAAGGACGTTGTGCTACGAAAAACGAGCGCCTGCGCGGGTGGGAACAGGACAACGTCACGTTCGCGGATCCGAAAATGAAAAAAGGCTTTTACGCGTTGGACGTTCGCGACGGCGACGACCACGGGCTGTCGGATACCACGAAACAAAGCCTCATGGTGGGCGGCGGCGACGGAGGACGCGTCGCGGTGTGGGCGCTGCATGGAAATGACAATGACCGTGATTACAACGAGAAAGAAATGGACGACGCCGATACGGACGACACGACCGAGGATACGGACGCCGTGTTACCCCTGGCGTCGTGGGTGGGACACCGCGGGTGGTGCTCGCACGTCCAGTTTTTTCAAAACCATCCCGGCGGCTGTCCTTTGGTGTTAACCTGCGGCGGCATGGACGGCGCCGTCGCGCTGTGGGATATCGGGTCGACGTCGCGCTCGAGCGGCGCGCCAAGGGAGGTTTTACGAGACTCGGAAGTTCACGGTGGCTCTGGTATTTTCTCGGCGCACTGCCGTTCCGGAAGTGGCGACGTTTTGACGTCGTCGAAACACGGCGGGTGCGCGGTGTCGGTACTTTCAACGCAGGATTCAAAATTGAAAACCACCAGCCGCCACGACGAACACGCGGGGGTGGTGAAATGCGCGCGGTGGAGAAACTTTGGTGCCAACGATTGCGTTTTCGGGACCTGCGGCGACGACGGGAGCGCGCGTGTTTTCGACGTCCGCGTGACACGTGCCGTGCGCGTCATCGAACACGCGCACGGCGGGTACCCGGTTAACTTCTTGGAATGGGGCGCCGCCGCGCTGCGTACCACGGTGCGTGTGATGGAAGGTACCGTACGTCGCAAGACGAGTACCGCCGACGGGAACAACTCCAATTTGTTCGTGACCTCGGCGACCAGCGACCACCGCGTGTTGCTGTGGGACCTTCGACAGAGCGACACCCCGCTCGCGAGTTTAGAAGGACACGTCCCCGTGACCCACCCAAAACCCAAATCGCTGTACCGCCCGGTGTTCGTCAACGCGGGCGGTTGCGACAAAGGACTCGCCGTGTGCGCGCCGGGGCCGAAAAGTTTAGCCGTGTCGCTGTTTGATTTGGATGGACTTTTTAAGGATGTAACGCGTAACGAGAGTAACGAATCACGCGGGAAAAAGACTCCAAAGTCCGTGGAAAAGTCGCAAGCCGTGGGACCGGGGCCTCCGAAAATAATCAACCCGTCGTCGCGCGGCGCCGCGGGGTTCGACGCCACGGCGGTTTGCGGTTTCGTTGGAAAAAACGGAAACGGAATCGGGAACGGGAACTGGACGTTGGCGTTAGCCAACCGGGGCGCGATTTCGGTTTTCAGGCCGAAGTGGGTGGACCAGGGGTAACGTGCTTAGGGTGGGTGTCAATAGAAATAGACAATACACGATGAATTGTGTGTGCTTTGTACTTGTAGTGTTCGGACGTTATTCGAACGCGTTTGAGAAAATCGCCAAGTGTCCTCGTTGTCTTCCGCACTGAAACAAAAAATCGAGTTCTTTGGCTGACCGTTTTGAAGCCTCGGGCCAGTGTGGAGCACCGCGGGCGGACCCGAACACGAAGCGCGCGTGGAGACGCGTGGAGAGAACACGTAACGCGTGTATGAAGTCCTCGTGAACCGGTCCGGCAAAAGAAGGCTCGTTGTGCGGTGCAGGCGAAGCGCGCGTACGCGACTAGGATCGGGAAAGGGGAAACGGGATCTCGGGGTTTCCGTTCCGGTGGGAGATCCCTGCGACGCGCGCATGTGGAACCAAAGGCTCCGGTCCCGTTGTCCACCGGGGGCGGACCCCGCGCGCGCGGCGAGGGCGGAGGCGCGGCGTACAAATCCCCTCGATTTGCTCTACCTCTCGAGCGACGAGAGCGAAGACGAAGGCGATACGGTGCCGTGCAACGCGGGTGAGGGTTTCGGGTTTACTTTTTCGCAAGCCCCCGGTTCGCCGATGGATGCGGATGAAACAACCGAGGTAAACGACTCGCCCTCGAAACTCACGTTCAACCTCGGGACGGGTGGCACCAGTCCGGGAAACGCGCGGCAAAGATGCAGACCCGGGGGGTCGAGTGTTCGGTCGGGAAAACAGTCCCCTCGGGTAGTAGGGAGGCAAACGGAGGCGAACTCGCCGCCGCGGTCGCCGGCGCGCGCCACCCCGGACCCGGAGTCGCCGCCGCCGTTTGACTTCTTCGGAGGAGACAACACGTGGCCTCGGTCGGGGTCGTTCCGGAACCGG